>ERZ773202.1678-NODE-1678-length-13482-cov-2.751471_pt1 | contig 13482 bp, 15 predicted proteins | sample MGYA00580998_ERZ773202 | MGnify/ENA primary metagenome ERZ773202 (study PRJEB29015, sample SAMEA2737803) | human gut metagenome | biome: human gut; feature: human-associated habitat; material: faeces | place: China | collected 2012 ...
ATTGTACCCACGTTTACGTGCGGTTTTGTACGTTCAAATTTTTCTTTAGACATTTGTTTAGTTTCCTAGAAAATGCTCTATAAGCCATTCGACTTATAGAGCGGATTGTTACAAAAAATTATTTTTTACGCGCTTCAATTACTGCAGCAGCAACACTTGTTGGCGCTTCAGCATATTTTAACGGTTCCATTGAGTATGATGCACGACCTTGAGTTTGTGAACGTAAGTCTGTTGCATAACCGAACATTTCAGAAAGTGGAACTTCTGCATCGATTTTAACAACGAATTCGTTCGCTTCTTGACCGTTAACCATAGCACGACGACGGCTTAAGTCACCGATTACATCCCCCACATACTCAGGTGGAGTTTCTACTTCAACTTTCATGATTGGCTCAAGTAGAACTGGGTTTGCTTTAGCGAACGCTGCTTTAAATGCTAAAGAAGCCGCTAATTTAAACGCTAATTCTGATGAGTCAACATCATGGTATGAACCGAAGTGTAAACGTACACCAATATCTACTACCGGATAACCCGCTAATGGACCAGATTTAAGCTGTTCTTGGATACCTTTATCAACCGCAGGAATGTATTCACCAGGGATTACACCACCTTTGATTTCGTTTACAAATTCGTAACCAGGACCTTCTGGATCTAATGGGTATAAGTCAATAACAACATGACCATATTGACCACGACCACCAGATTGTTTTGCGTGTTTACCTTCTACATCGTTAACACGAGTGCGGATAGTTTCACGGTAAGATACTTGTGGTTTACCGATGTTAGCTTCCACTTTGAACTCACGTTTCATACGGTCAACGATAATGTCTAAGTGTAACTCACCCATACCAGAAATAATGGTTTCACCAGATTCTTCATCAGTGTGAACACGGAATGAAGGATCTTCTTGAGCAAGACGACCTAATGCAAGACCCATTTTTTCTTGGTCAGCTTTAGTTTTAGGTTCTACTGCTACAGAGATTACTGGCTCTGGGAATTCCATACGCTCAAGGATGATTGGTGCTTCGATTGCACATAATGTATCACCCGTAGTTACATCTTTTAAGCCGATTGCTGCAGCGATATCGCCCGCACGAACTTCTTTGATTTCTTCACGTTTATTAGCGTGCATCTGTACGATACGACCAAAACGTTCACGTTTTTGACGTACAGAGTTTAATACTGTATCGCCAGAGTTAATTACACCTGAGTACACACGGAAGAAGGTTAAGTTACCTACGAATGGGTCAGTTGCAATTTTGAATGCTAATGAAGAGAACGGCTCATCATCGCTTGCGTGACGTTCACCTTCAGTTTCATCTGGATTGATACCTTTGATTGCTGGAATATCAGTTGGTGCTGGTAAGTATTCAACAACTGCATCAAGCATTGCTTGAACACCTTTGTTTTTGAATGCAGAACCACAAGTTACCAAGATGATTTCGTTTGCTAATACGCGTTGACGAAGACCTGCTTTGATTTCTTCTTCGCTTAACTCTTCACCACCAAGATATTTTTCCATTAATTCTTCAGTTGCTTCAGCTGCTGCATCAACAAGGTTTTGACGCCATTCTTCACAAGCTGCTTGCATATCTGCTGGAATATCTTCATAAGTGAAGGTCATACCTTGGTCTGCTTCGTTCCAGTTAATCGCTTTCATTTTGATCAAATCAACAACACCAGTGAAGCTTTCTTCTGCACCGATTGGAAGTTGAAGAGGAACAGCGTTAGCACCTAAACGAGTTTTAAGTTGTTCAACAACACGTAAGAAGTTAGCACCAGTACGGTCCATTTTGTTTACGAACGCAATACGTGGAACTTGATATTTGTTAGCTTGACGCCATACAGTTTCAGACTGAGGTTGAACGCCACCAACCGCACAGTAAACCATTACCGCACCATCAAGAACACGCATAGAACGTTCTACTTCAACAGTAAAGTCTACGTGTCCCGGGGTATCGATAACGTTGATACGGTGTTGTGGGAACTGTTGTGACATACCAGACCAGAATGCGGTAGTTGCCGCAGAGGTAATGGTAATACCACGCTCTTGTTCCTGTTCCATCCAGTCCATTGTCGCTGCACCATCGTGTACTTCACCAATTTTGTGACTTACACCAGTGTAGAATAAGATACGTTCAGTGGTAGTAGTTTTACCAGCATCAATGTGCGCACTAATACCGATATTACGATATCTTTCAATAGGGGTTGTACGAGCCATTATTATAACCTTGTTAAGTTTAATATCTGTTTATATAAGGGTAAGGCTTCATCGAGGATGAAGCCCTTAAATTTTAAAAGCGTATTACCAACGGAAGTGAGCAAATGCTTTGTTAGCTTCAGCCATACGGTGAACGTCTTCACGTTTTTTCACTGCTGCGCCTTTGTTATCTGATGCATCAGATAATTCATTTGCAAGACGTAAAGCCATTGATTTATCACCGCGTTTACGTGCAGCTTCAACGATCCAACGCATACCTAATGCGTTACGACGAACTGGACGTACTTCAACTGGCACTTGGTAAGTAGAACCACCAACACGACGAGATTTAACCTCAACAGTTGGGCGAACGTTTTCAAGTGCAATTTCAAATGCTTCTAAAGGTTCTTTACCTGTGCGTTCTGCAAGTTTGTCTAACGCACCGTAAACGATGGTTTCAGCAACGGATTTTTTACCGTCTACCATTAATACATTAATAAATTTTGCAAGTAACTCTGAACCGAACTTCGGATCTGGAAGAATCTTGCGTGGTTCAACACTACGACGACGTGGCATTGCGAATTTCTCCGTATATTTAATCTTCAGGATATCCAAAACTCTATAAAAATTAACCGCACTTTAAAGTGAGTTAATGTGATACTGGAGTTTCTGATTTAAATTTTTACTAATTTAGACGTTTGGCCTTACTTAACGGAGTTCCATTAAGCTTTAGGACGTTTAACGCCGTATTTAGAACGACCTTGTTTACGATCTTTAACGCCTGCACAGTCTAATGCGCCGCGTACAGTGTGGTAACGAACACCTGGTAAGTCTTTAACACGACCACCACGGATAAGCACAACACTGTGCTCTTGAAGGTTATGACCTTCGCCGCCGATGTAAGAAGTTACTTCAAAGCCATTAGTTAAACGAATACGACATACTTTACGTAATGCTGAGTTCGGTTTTTTAGGTGTAGTTGTGTATACACGAGTGCACACACCACGTTTCTGCGGGCAAGCCTCTAATGCAGGAACGTTACTTTTTACAACCTTTTTCACACGCGGTTTGCGTACTAGCTGGTTGATAGTTGCCATTAAAAAAGCTCCAGTTTAAATGTTATTCATAATAGAATGTTTGTTACAAAATCTATCTCTCCATCCAATAGACAGAAGAAATAGACGCTGAATTTTAAAGAGTTCCCTTGGGAATGTCAAGCATTGCATTCTTTGCGCTTAACAGCCTCCTTCATGAGATATTTCATCTCGCCTAACAATTTCTTGTTTAACGCTTTGCTTTTCTAATAAAGTCATGTTTTGTAAAAAATCTTCTTTGCTTTCACACTCAACAACACCTAACACATGACATTTTCCAAAATCTGTTACTGATTACTATTAACTTGTTTTTGCTTAGAATCTGTTATTTTATTAAAGTACTTCCATAGTTGTTCTGCATTCGTACTAATTTTTTCAAAGCCAACTGGTAGCTCATAAGTTTGATTTTGTGGATTAAATAAAATGACTACCTTACCTTTCTTATTACCTATGCTTTCTATATCCCATTCTTCTGACCCACTCTGAGCCTTATTATTAAGCTTATATTTCACAAGCTTATAATTCAATTCGATCGGATAAAATGCCTCTGTTGGCTTTAGGCTTGAATTAATTTTAGGCTCGCATTCAACGCCGAGAGGCCCAAAACGCCACTCTTCATAATGACACCCAGCCACCATTTTCATTTTATTATCTACTGGATAAACCCAACTAATATCACCTTTCTCACCGCCACTCCCTCCATCACGGCCGTCTAATTGAAAACCCAGTGCATCCTTTCCTAGCTTAACGACCGATGCCTTACCAAGAAGCTCTATATTTTTATTTTTAAATAATGGTTGTTGATCAAAGTTTTCTGAATTCACATATTCCTGATTTTCTAAAACCCATTCATCTAATGACTTTTTGAAAATGTATAAATACAGTTCCTGATTATATCCTGCAGTTCCATAATTCAGTGCAAAATAACGCTTTTCTCCTTCACTGGTTTGAATATCTTTTAAGTCATAATCAATAAAAAAATCATCATCTTCCCAAGATTTACTCCATTTATCGTATACAGCTCTCGGATAAACTTTTTTGAGAATATATTTGCCAAATTCTTCATTACTTAAATTACTAGAAATTTGATTAAATTGACTACTCGAACTCGTGGGATTTGCTATAGATGCTTGTACGCCAGTACAAGATAGGAAACAAGTCAGTATCGAGATAAATAGCATTTTTTTCATAATAGAATCCTTATAATTATTGATCTAAGTACTAATCTAGTGAATTCTGACTTAACTTAAGAGATTTTCTATAATTATATGATTTTTAAATAACTTATTCCATCCCATCTTTACATTTAATACATTCTCTTCAAGATGTTTAATTAATTTAGTTTTAACTCTCTTTTTCCAAATCAATTGCCTGTATGTAGCCAGGGTTTTATAATTTCAAGCAGAATTATTTTGTTGGCAATCATTATGTTACGTTCATTCATTTTTCATTTACGTTATTTCTATCATAAAAAGCTTCGACAAACCCATCGTATCTCTTATAAAACACTCGAATTTGTATGTTTATTGATTGGTGCGACATTTGTTGCCCTTTTTTCCTTTGGATTTGCGAAACTCGCCGATATCGGGCTTGAATTTAATGCCTATTGGTCTACTAAATACCCTCTCGCCGTTTGGTTCGTCTTGCCACTTGGTCTTGCTTTTCTCACCTGGTTTACCGCCAAATACACGCCTTATGTTGGCGGCAGCGGCATTCCACAAGTAATTGCCTCCATCAATCTTCCTTATAATGGCTATAAAACAAAACTGGTTGAATTTCGCCAAACCATTTGGAAAATTCCACTTACATTCTTTGCAATGGTTATTGGTGCGTCTGTTGGACGTGAAGGGCCGTCTGTTCAAGTGGGTGCGGCTGTCATGCTCGCTTGGGGAAATTTCTGTCGTAAATACAACTTTGCTTTCCGCGGCTTAAGTACGAATGAACTCATCGCAACGGGTGCGGCAGGCGGTCTTGCTGCTGCCTTTAATGCCCCTTTAGCTGGCGTAATTTTTGCCATTGAAGAACTTGGTCGCGGCGTGATGTTACGCTGGGAACGCCGTGTGTTGCTCGGTGTATTAGCGGCTGGTTTTATTCTAGTGGCAATTCAAGGCAATAGCCCTTACTTTCCAGCCTATAAAGGTGCGATTTCTATTCCTTATTTATATCTTTGGCTTGCCATTTGTGGGGTCGTCTGCGGTGTACTGGGTGGTATATTTGGGCGACTTCTTGCCAAAGGACTCGCGGGACTTTCCCTACTCAAATGGCGTGATTGGATCCGCAAACACCCCATTTACATTGCCTTATTACTCGGTTTAGTACTTGCAGCAATGGGTACCTACAGCGAAGGTCAAACCTATGGAACAGGTTATGATGTTGTCGCCAGAGCATTAGAAGGGCAACTCGTTTCAGCTGAAGTGGGGATACTAAAACTCTTCGCAACGGTTACGACTTATTGGAATGGCATCGCAGGCGGAATTTTTACACCGTCTCTCACCACTGGTGCGGGTATCGGCACCATGTTATGGGAAATCAGCAACGGCATGGTCGATCAACGCTTTTTGGTCATTTTATGTATGGCCGCCTTTTTAGCCGGCGGCACACAATCCCCTGTGACAGCCAGCGTAGTGGTGATGGAAATGACAGGGGCTCAACCTGTGCTGATTTGGCTCTTGATTTCCAGTATCATTGCCTCCATAATTTCGCGCCAATTTAGTCCGAAACCATTTTACCACTTTGCGGCTGGACGTTTCCGTCAACGAATGCAGGAACAACAAGCAGAAGATCTTCGCCGTAACGAGATTCAAGAGAAATAAAATATGTCAGAAAACCAACCGCACTTTTATCGTGGCCGCTTTTCCGTTGCGCCGATGTTAGATTGGACGACACGCCATTGTCGCTATTTTCATCGCCAATTTAGTAAACATGCGTTGCTTTATACCGAAATGGTTACGGCTCCCGCCATTATTCATGCGAAATACGATCATTTAGATTTTGATTTGCAAGAAAACCCGGTTGCCTTACAACTTGGCGGAAGTGATCCCGCACAGCTTAAACATTGTGCCAAATTAGCCGAAGAAAGAGGCTATCATGAAATTAATCTGAATGTGGGCTGTCCTTCCGATCGCGTGCAAAATGGCATGTTTGGTGCGTGTTTGATGGCAAAAGCAGATTTAGTAGCTGAATGTATTGCTGAAATGCAAAATGTCGTGAATATTCCTGTCACTGTGAAAACGCGTATTGGCATTGATGATTTGGATAGCTATGAATTTCTCTGCGGCTTTATCAAAAAAGTCCATCATGCAGGCTGCCAAGAATTTATTGTTCATGCACGAAAAGCCTGGCTTTCAGGATTAAGCCCAAAAGAGAATCGAGAAATTCCCCCTTTAGATTATGAGCGTGTTTATCAATTAAAGAAAGACTTTCCGCAGTTGACCATTGCAATTAATGGCGGCATTAAAACCATCGAAGAAATGAAACATCATTTACAATTTGTTGATGGCGTGATGGTTGGGCGTGAGGCCTATCAAAATCCGTCGTTATTGGGCTATATTGATCAAATGCTTTTTGATGCTAATGCGGATATCGTCACACCAAGACAAGCGGTGGAAGCCATGTTCCCTTACATTGAAAAGCAACTTAGCCAAGGCGTTTATTTAAATCATATCGTTCGACATATGCTCGGTGCATTCCAAAACTGCAAAGGGGCAAGACAATGGCGACGCTATTTAAGTGAAAATGCCTTTAAACAAGGCGCAGGAATTGAAGTGGTTGAAACGGCATTAAGCTTTGTGGAAACCAATTAAGCCTAAAATGCAAAGTGCGGTCAGAATTTACGGTATTATGTAGCAGTTGCACAAAGACCTAACCTTTTGAAAATACTAGAATCTCCATTGAATTTATTACTCAATGGAGATTTTTTATTATGGCAGAATCCCACCTTATCTCGCAACTGACGAAGTTGATTGAAACCCAATATAAAGAAAAAGCCGTTTTAGCACATCAACTCGCCCAGTTGGAGCAACAGAAAGCAAATGTGGATGAAAAAATATTGAATTTTGAAAGAACATTAACACTTATCGATCCTGATTTTGACCTAAGAAAGATTAAAACACAGTTTAATGCATCTCAACTCATTAAACGCCGCTTATTTCAACAAGATCTAAAATGGCTCATTTCAAAGGTTTTAAGACAAGATAACCGTTGGAAAAATTTATATTGGATCACATCGGATGTTATGGAGTTAGATGACAGAACAAAATGTTCGGCTTCGGTCACTCGAGAGCATGAGCTTGCTGTGATTAGAATATTAAGGGATTTATACAAGAAAGGAATTGTCGAGCGGCAAGAGGTTGAATTACACAAACGAACAATAAAGCGAGGATTTTTCAGACGTTCAGAATGGCGATTAAAACCTTTAGAGTAAGAATAGCGATTGGAATAAGTTAATGTTTTGAATATTTATTTACTGTTTGTTGCAAACCTGATAAGCTTAGTACTAAGCTTATCAGGTTTGATTCTTCATTTGAATATTTATTCATCATACTATTATAGTGTGTTATTTTGCTTAAAAATCAAATGATTAAGATCATAAAATTTAAGTAAATTAACTATGCATAAATTCTTTTACGGAGTATTCAGGAGTGACTATGCTAACTTGTTTCGACGTGGCTAAATATTTCTTATCATTATGTAATGACGAAGAAAGCGGTGATTTGATTTCTAACTTGAAAATCCAGAAATTAGTCTATTATGCTCAAGGTTTTTCCTTAGCTATAAATAATAAGCCTTTATTTAAAGAAAAAATTCAAGCTTGGACTCACGGTCCTGTTGTACCGGAGTTGTATAATAAATATAAAGACTACGGAAGCGGAGCTTTGCCAACAACTAATTTAGATATTGATTTTGATAAGTTTTCTGATGAAGATAAAGAACTACTTGATGATGTTTATGATGTGTACGGGCAATTCTCTGCTTGGAAATTAAGAAACATGACACATGAAGAAGCACCATGGAAAAGTAGCTATCAACCAGGAAAAAGTAATGAGATTTCTAATGAAAAATTGAGAGAGTATTTTCTTACGTTGGTTGAATAATTATGTCCAAATCTAAACCTAAGAATAATAGGGCAACACTTAAGGGAAAAGGTAAGATTGGGTTATCAAAAACGAGTTTATCAACTACTGAAAATAATGATAAGAAGCCGCCTATATTTTCTTTTCACCAGATAGGAAGACATTACTGCTTAGATTTATGCCAAACCGAAGAAAAAGTAGCTCTTATAGACACCATTCATAAACTAAGTCAATCCACTTGGCAAGAATTAAGAAATGCTAATCGACATGGCTTAGGAACAGAAAAAATCGAGCATTCATCAATAACAGGGTGTGCTGTTCCCAATTTTATTTTAGTACAAAACATCCCATTGTTAGCTTTCAGATTTCATGGAAAAAAACCGATGGTAGGGTATCGAGAAAACCAAATTTTTCATATTCTTTGGTTAGATCGAGATTTTACTCTATATGATCATGGTTCTTAATTTAAAATAGCGGTAGAGATACCGCTATTTTTGTTTCCACTGCCAGTGAACTTCATTTCGACTAATTTGTGTACGGCTAATCCAGTCTCTTTGATAAAACTCATTGAGTTGCTTGCGAACGGAATCAAGATGTTTCTCGGATGGCGTATCAGGATTTTGTTCAATATCGAAAATGCGTTGCGTGAGTTCGGCAATTGTAAAGGTTTTATCTGGTGCTTCTCGCATCATTTGTACGATGTATTTACGAATTTTCCCTTTAAAGAGCTTATATTTGGAACGGTACACAAAGTTGTCCGTATTATAAAGGGCTACATCATTTTCCTGTTGAGTAAGCTCAATAGCACGTTTTAATGTGGCAATGTTCGCATCAAGTAACGCAAGATGATGTAATACTTGTTTACGCTCAAATTCAAACTCTTTGAGTTTCTTATCTAGGTTATATGCCATATATCTACTGCCAAATCACTTCTCGATGAATAATTTTACGTTGCCAATAACCGCACCATTCATTGTTATCGTTGGTGGTTTTCAAACATCGGCTTAATACATCAATAAACTGCGCTTTATTTGAGGTACGGCGATTGTCCTCACGGTACGCAATTTCATTAGCATAGTTAAGTAAGTATTCGTTGCTGATACGGTGAACTTGTCCGTAGTACATACGTTTGAAACGACTAAATAGACTTTCTGCTTGATTGTTTGTTACACCTAAGTCGCTACGATATTCTTCTTTATGGTTTACAGTTCTCAAGTTATAGTAAGGCAACAAGACATCATAAGCTGTACTTTCATCGGTATTGATTTGCGTATTAGGTTTAATGAATTTTTCAGCAAAACTTTTCACTACTGATTGTGATTCTGTATGTGCCACAAAAACGTGAGAACGTTTTGCTCCACAATGCAGCGCATTATTGGCTTTTTCTTCTGGTGAATAATGCTCACGCGCAACCATGATACAACGTTTATCAGGATTCTGATTTTCCTTTAAGCGATAGTCAATACGGTCAGATTTCTTATTTGCTTTACGTGGCGCAGGATGAACATAAGTGCCGTCCATATCCACTACACCTGAAAGAGGTTTTATATCACGACTTTCCAGTAATGCCTTGCGGAATTTGTGTGATAAAACAAATGCTGTACGAGGATTAAGTTTTGCATTACGCGCTAATTGAAGGGAAGATAAGCCTTTGACGGCATTTACCCATTCCATTAAAGCATAGAGATAAACCTTAATCGGTTTCTTGCGATTGGCAAAAATGGTGCCAGACGTGACACTAAAAGTGTGATTACAATGTTTGCAGCGCCATTGTTTACGTGTAGAAATATAATAAGGCTTATGTTGCACCCCACATTTAGGACAAGTGATAAACTCTTTTCCACCCCATCTTAATTCACAAAGCAAATCATACGCTTCTTCTTCCGAGAGTTGTGCTATCTCGTAGGAAGAAAGCGTGCGAGCTTTGCTAGACAGTAAGAAATGCTGAGTCATCGTCTTGTTTAAAATTTATGTTAATAGAGATTTTAAATATGCTCAAACGTGATAAAATGCGTTTAAACTGAAAACAAATATACGCTCATTTGCGTAATTTGTCAATTTTAAATTGAAAATGGAACGCTCAAATGTGTATATCGGAAAGATTAAGACAAGTGTGTGAAGCTAAAAATTGGAAAATTACCGACTTCGCAGAACAAACAGGAATAGCCTATCGTACGATGCAAGGTTATATCGGTGGTGAACGTGAACCCAATGCAGAAGGAATGTCAGGCATTGCTAAAGCGGGAGTAAATTTAAATTGGCTCGTGAGTGGTGAAGGTGAGATGTTTCAAGCTGTAACACCCAAAAATACTATCTCAGAGCAAGAAGAAAAGCTAATAGCATATTACCGCATGATGCCTGAAAATTTAAAGGATGCCTTTGCTATTTCTTTTAAAGAAATATCAGAAAAACAATAAATACTAATTTGACACTAACTCAATAAGGAACAAAAATGTCTATACAAGCCTACAAGCCTACAAGCCTACAAGCCTACAAGCCTACAAGCCTACAAGCCTAGTTTAATCTTGTCTTTTCAAACTTCCAACATTTTTTTGGGAGTTTGAAATGTTAAAAAATACTTCTGCCAAAAACAACAATCTTCATGCGGCAAAACGCGGCAAAAATGACGAGTTTTACACGCAACTTTCTGATATTGAGCGCGAACTGCAACACTACACCGGTCATTTCAAAGACAAAGTGGTTTATTGCAACTGCGATGACCCACGAGTAAGCAATTTCTTTCATTATTTTTCCTACAATTTTGAACGCTTGGGGCTGAAAAAACTGATTGCCACATGCTACAAAAACCAGCATTCCGATGTATTCAGCCGAAACGACAGCGAGCAAGCCGTTTATTTGATTTACGAGGGCGACAAAGATGGCGACCGTGTTCCATCGCCCGATGAAGTTGAAGTGAAACCCTTACAGGGCGACGGCGATTTCCGCAGCGCGGAATGTATCAATCTGCTGAAACAAGCGGATATTGTGGTTACCAATCCGCCGTTTTCGCTGTTTCGGGAATATGTGGCGCAATTGGTTGAATATGATAAGAAATTCATCATTATCGGCAATCAAAACGCGATTACTTACAAAGAAATTTTTTCGTTAATCAAAGAAAATAAAATTTGGCTCGGTTACAAAAGCGGCGATATGGCATTTCAAGTGCCTGATTATTATGAAATGCGCGAAACACGCAGTTGGCGTGATGAAAACGGTAAAAATTGGCGCAGTTTGGGCAATGCTTGTTGGTTTACCAATTTAGACCATTCTAAACGCCATGAACCATTGATTTTATGGAAAACCTATACGTCCGAAGAATATCCGCATTACGATAATTACGATGCAATAGAAGTTCCCTATACAGATGCCATACCGTCTGACTACGACGGAGTAATGGGCGTTCCAATCTCTTTTTTAGGTAAGTATTGCCCGGAACAATTTGAAATAGTAAATGCCAACGACTACCGCAAAACACTGGACGTACCCGTAAAGGCACACGGACTTATAAAGGACAAAGAAGCAAGCATTACAACCTATAAAGATTCCGAATGTAAAAAAAAACTTCAGGACAATTTGGCAATTTCCAACAAAACGCTAAGAGAGAGAGAGACGAACAACCTATGCACGAATCTGTATCAAACATATTGCTCGCTCCCGGAGCTGACGGTTGGCATGTCAACGGACAACGCAAATATGCAAGGATATTCATCCGTTTCATATCTCGACATGGTAGCAAGACCGATTGTTCAAGGAATTAAATTATACAGAAGAGTATTCATAAAGAAAAAGATATAATCATGAGAACTACACTAAGAACAGACATAACAATAGACCAAATTTGCAAAGGTTTTGTTTATAACGAACTTGAAGGCAAAGGACTTTTCGGACTTTCCGGTAAACTCGTAATCCAACCGGAATACCAACGCAACTACATCTATGCCGACGGGAAAAAAGACACAGCGGTTATAGAATCAGTTCTGCACGGATACCCGCTTGGTTTAATATATTTCAATCAAACAGACGAAGACAAATACGAAGTGCTTGACGGGCAGCAACGCATAACCAGCCTCGGACGTTTTCTTACAGACAAATTCGCCATTACCGACAAGAACGGTATGCCTATGTACTTTTCAAGTATGGCAGAAAATTTGAAAGAAAAGATAAAGCAAACACACTTGCTCATATACATTTGTTACGGAGAAGAAAGCGAGATAAAAGAATGGTTCAAAACAATAAACATAGCCGGCATACCGCTTAACGAGCAAGAATTGCGCAATGCCATATACTCCGGTCCTTTTGTAAGTGCGCTGAAGGAAGAATTCTCAAACTCCAACAATGCAAGGATACAAATGTGGCAAACCTACGTTAGCGGCACTGCAAACCGACAAGACTTTCTGCAATGTGCACTAAACTGGGTGAGCAAAGGTAATATAGATGAATATATGTCGGCACACCGATTTGACGAAAACATTTGCGAAACAACAACCTACTTCAACAGTGTTATAAATTGGATTTCGGGAATTTTCATAGACACAAAGGCAGAAATGCGTACACAAAACTGGGGACGTCTATATGAACTCTATCACAAAATTCCATACAACCCCGAAAAAATACATGAAAGACTCAGTGCTCTATATGCAGACGACTGTGTGGGAAATAAGAAAGGTATTTACGAGTATCTTCTTGGCGGCGAAACGGAAACAAAGCTACTGAACATAAGAGTTTTCGACAAGAAAACAATTCAAACAGTGTATGAACGACAAACCGCAAAAGCAGAAAAAGAAGGAATATCAAACTGCCCTCTTTGTGCACATAGCAATAATGAGAAACAGCGTGCACGCATCTACAAAATTTCGGAAATGGATGCCGACCACGTTACGGCGTGGAGCAAGGGCGGTTCTACCGATATAAAAAACTGTCAAATGCTATGCAAAACTCACAACCAGGCAAAGGGTAACAGGTAAACCACGACTTCTCCATACAAAAACAAATAAAGTAAGTCGGTTGTTAATTAAGTACAACCGACTTACTTTGGCAAACTTGTCTGTCTATTAAAATCTACCTTTATGGATAATTGCTATAAGTTATTCCTATAGCTTTATGGTCTTAGGCAAGG
>ERZ773202.1680-NODE-1680-length-13460-cov-2.412383_pt1 | contig 13460 bp, 15 predicted proteins | sample MGYA00580998_ERZ773202 | MGnify/ENA primary metagenome ERZ773202 (study PRJEB29015, sample SAMEA2737803) | human gut metagenome | biome: human gut; feature: human-associated habitat; material: faeces | place: China | collected 2012 ...
AAGCCGTAATATCATGGCATGCTTGTGCTTGTAATTCGAGCAAACGCTGAATGCGGAAAATTAAGTCCGTATTTTTGAGCTGTTCCGCAATTTGTCGATAATCAAAATGTGTTGAATTTGCACGTTCATGAATGTCTTGTGCTGCAAAATAATAACGGATCATGCGTTGTGTGCGTGCATGACGATGTTGTCCACGAATGCGATAGAAAAGCGCTGTTCTTGCTTGGTTAAAAGCCTCCACCACATTGGTGTTTTTCATCGCGAAATTGAGGTGTTTTTTCTCGATTTCATCAATTTCATCAGGATCAAAAAATTCTGATTTGGCATCTAAATAATTACCTAATGCACAAAAAGCTTTTGCGACACTTTCTTGTACAGGACGGTTTGGGAAAAAGAGATAGACGATAATGGTTACAATGCTGTACAGCAAAGTGCCCAATAAAATCATTACAGGATTAATAAACCAGCTTGCAGAATTATCCGGTGTATAAGTGAGGGTAGTATAAATAGCAACCACCAGCGTACCAAAAGCAATGGTTCGATAACGTTCACCTACAGCGCCAACCATCGTAAATAAAAAGGTGATGATGGTCATCAACAATACGTATTGGAAAGGCTTACCAATGTTGAGTTGAACGATAAAGGTTGAAATAGAAAAGGCAATTAATGTGTAAAAGATATTTTTTAATCGTCCGGTAAGACGATTATCTAAATCCACTAAACCGCCTGCAATAATCCCCAAAATTAAAGGCATGGATTGCGTGGAAATATCAAAAAACCAGACGCCAAACGCTGCGATATTCACTGCAATAAAAATAGGTATTGAAGCGATTACTTTTGCATTAAGCCATTGGTTCATGTTGATATCCTTGCTTATTGGTGGCTAAAAAATGAATGATAAAAAAGTGAGCGGGAAGGCTCACTTCTTTATCAAAGTGCGGTTAAAAAACGATTATTTTTGTTTTTTCGCCCAGTTTAAGAAACGAGTTTGGGTTTCTTTATCGGCTTGTTGGAACCAGTATTGTAATTGCTGTTCAGCAACGTTTTCACCTTGCACAACAACTTTGCCTTTCGCAACTTTTCCTGATGCTGCTGGCATCATACCAACTGCCGGTGCAGCTAAAGTTGAAACGGCTGCTGGCGCATTTGATGCATTATACTCAGCAAGATCATTAACAATATTCGCCGCTGGGAATAAACCTTCTTGTTTTAAGGTATCCACTTTAGCATCAATCACATTACCTGATTTTGTTTTAACGGTAATTTGTGGTTGTGCATTAAATTTTTCACCATCTTCTTGAGAGCGAATTTTTTCAGCAGATACGACAACATCATCAGCAGGACTTTGGAAAGTTACAATAACTGGGTTAGATTCAAAAAGCGCTTGGCTAGAACCAGTACCGACGATTTCACCTAAACGCACAACAACTTGTTGTGTTTGGTTCGCATCAGCATTGAATGATTTTTTTTCTTTTAGAAGGGATTTGCTGGCTTTTTGGCCGTTGATTGCAAGAAACTCAAGGTTTGATGAAGTGGTTACCATGCCAGCTAAGCTACTCGTACTGACAGCAAGCGCGACAACACCTAAAGCAAACTTACATAATTTCATAATTACTCCTTTTATTTTTTGAATGAAATTAGATGGTTGTAATGCTATGCTAAATTTAAAAAAATGGGAATAGGAAAGTGCGGTTAATTTTTAAAAAGTTTTTGTAACAAAGGAGCAAATCATGGCAAAACGATTTGTTGTATATGGGCGAGTTCAAGGGGTAGGATTTCGCTATTTTACTTGGAAAGAAGCGGAGAGAATTGGTATTAAAGGCACCGTAAGAAATTGTATAGATGGCAGTGTGGAAATTGTTGCCGAAGGTAATGACGAGCAACTACAGGATTTTTATAATTGGTTAAAAGTTGGCCCAAGAACCGCAAGTGTTGAACAAGTCTTAGAGGATAATATTGAAAATAAACGCTATCCTGACTTTTCTATTATTCACCGTTAAAGCTGACCGCACTTTACAGTGTGAATTGATGCTCGTAGAATACGCCGCTTATTTATAAATAGGAAAATTTATGCGTAATCAAACAAAACTTCACCTTCAACAATTACAGCTTGCTATGCAAAAGCTTGATTTATGGCAAGCGGTTCCGCCTGCACAAGAAGCTTTTTTAAGCCAAGAACCTTTTGCGATTGATACTATGTCACCAGAAGAGTGGTTGCAATGGATTTTTATCCCAAGAATGTTCGCCTTACTTGAAAGCGGGGCGGATTTGCCATCACAAATTGCGGTGTCGCCTTATTTAGAAGAAGCATTTAAAGAAGCAGAAGAAGATTTTTTAGTGGAATTATTAACACCGTTACGTGAATTAGAAGCCTTATTACAAAATCAATAAATGTTAGAAATTTTATATCAAGATGAATATCTTGTCGCCGTCAATAAACCAGCAGGCATGTTGGTGCATCGTAGTTGGCTTGATACTCATGAAACGCAATTTGTGATGCAAACATTGCGCGATCAAATTGGGCAGCATGTTTTTCCTATTCATCGATTAGATCGCCCAACATCAGGTGTATTGCTATTTGCCTTAAATAGTGAAATAGCAAATTTAATGTGTCAGCAATTTGAACAGAAAACGGTGCAAAAATCTTATTTAGCGATTGTGCGAGGGTATTTGCAAGGCGAAGGACGGATTGATTATTCCCTTAAAATCCAATTAGATAAGATTGCGGATAAATTTGCGCAAGAAGATAAAGCGCCTCAAGAGGCGGTGACGGATTATGAAGGATTAAAAATTGTGGAAATGCCTTATGCGGTAAGGCGTTATCAAACCACGAGATATTCATTAGTGAAGCTAATTCCCCAAACAGGTAGAAAGCATCAGTTACGACGTCACATGAAACATATCTTTCATCCTATTTTAGGTGATACACAATATGGTGATTTACATCAAAATCGTGCTTTAACAGAATATTCTGGCTGTCAGCGTTTATTTTTACACGCAAACACACTTATTTTTGAGCATCCTATTCATTTTACCAAAATAGAAATTAAGGCTGGTTTAGATGAACAATGGAAGCACGTGATGGAATTATTTAATTGGTCAATTTAACGAGAAGAAATAATGTTAGATATAAATTTAACCCATGAACAACAACAAAAAGCAGTAGAACAAATTCAGGAATTAATGGCGCAAGGAATGAGTAGCGGTGAAGCAATTCAAATTGTGGCAAAAGCATTACGTGAAATTCATCAAAAAGATGAGAAAGAGACTTCTGATAATAAATATGTAAAAATTTTGTGATCAATGTATCATTTTTAAAGTTTCGTTGTTGCATAAAAAAATAAAATGTTTGAATATATTTCCAATTGAGGTGATAAGGCATGAGTCTTATTGTTTTTAAGTATTAAGGGCGAAGCCTATAGAGGTCTACTATGGAAATTGGTGTAGTAAAATGGTTTAACAACGCAAAAGGATTTGGGTTTATTTCTGCAGAAGGCGTGGATACAGACATTTTTGCACATTATTCAGCGATTGAAATGGATGGTTACCGTTCATTAAAAGCAGGTCAACGCGTGCAATTTGAAGTGATTCACGGCGACAAAGGATCTCACGCCACAAAAATTATTCCGATTGCGGAATAGGCGAAACGCTAAAACGTTTCAAAATCTTCTCTATTTAGCATAATCAAAAGCCAAGGTTTCGACCTTGGCTTTTTTTCATCTTATTTATTGAGCAAATTTTTCAAACCGGCTTTCATTGCCGTCATTTGGCTTTCATATAATGCTTTGCTTTCACGTTCATCAATCATATAAGTGATGGTTTCAGAAAGCGTCATTTTCATTTTTCTTGAATATTTAGACAAACGAAGCCAAACGCCATATTCTAAATCAATAGATTTTTTCTTCGTTGATTGTTTTTCTGCATTAAAAAAGCGTTTACGTCTTGCACGAATAGCCTGATCAAGCTTAATAGGTAAATCAAGAGAAAGGTGATTTTTAATCCATTCCTCGATTTTTTCAGGATAATTCTGACATTCTATTAATTCTTGAACTTTGCTTTCTTCTAAGCTTTTTTCTTCATAACGGGTAATTTTTTCCCCTTCGCGATGTTTGCGAATGAGATAAATCCATTTCCAGTTTGCTTCTTGGTTTTCTAATTTTTGATATTTCATCGTTTTATTATGCTTTTTAGTGACGTGGTAACCTCATAAATATACGCGCTTTAAACAAAATTTTCCAGTAGATTTTTATAACGGATTTTCACTCAGTGTGAAGTGTGCGATAATACTGCCAATTTAATTAAAGCGAGATATGTCGTGACTTCAACATCTTCGGAACAAGCCTTAAATTGGCAAGCCTTACAACCAGAATTATCGATTACTGAACTTTCAGCTGAAAAGGCTGATTTTTGGTCATTACAAAAACATGCCACAAAAGCGATTTCTTTATTTTTAAAACAGCCGCGTCGCTCCCTATTGGTTTTAAAAGCCGATGATCAAGCAGAATATGCAGATTTATTAGCAGAACTTATTCGCCAAGAACAGCCAGAGCGGTCAATTTTTGGGGTAAATTACGTAGTTGAGCAGGGTGATTCTTTTTCTTTCCCTCGTATTTATACCGAGCCAGCCCAATCTCACGCGGATAATTTTGCCGCACAAGGTGATGTGCTGAAGGCATTACATGCCGATCAATTTAGTCTTTTTGGTAGTGTGCGTGTTCACCCAAGTTCGCAAGATATTTTGCTTACACCAGGTTTAGTGCATCAAGCCAATGGGGGCGTTTTGATTTTAAGTGCAGCAACGATGCTAAGCCAATTTGATTTATGGCAACGCTTAAAACATATTTTACAAACGCAAACTTTTGATTGGTATTCAGCCCATCCATTTAAAACCTTGCCTTGTGATATTCCAAGTTATCCACTTAATTTAAAAGTGGTGATTTTAGGCAATCGCACTGAAATTGCGACCTTAGGTGAGTTAGAAGAAGATCTTTACAGCTTGGCTGATTATGCTGAAATTGAAAGTTATTATTCTGTTGCACAACCTAAAGCACAAGAAAATTGGGCTAATTATGTGTTGGCATTAGCTTCAAAATATGAGCTTGATTTAGATTTAAGCGCATTAAATAAACTCTATCAGTTATTGGTGCGTGAGAGTGAAGATCGCTTTTTAATTAACATTTCACCGTTAAAAACAACAGAAATGTTGCTTAATGCCGCGACGTTGTCACAAAAACAAACCTTAAGTGCGGTTGATTTTGAGCAAGCTTTTAAACAAAAGAACGAACAGCATGGTTTCTTACGTGAACGCACTTATGCGGATATCCTGAACGAACAAATTTATGTGGAAACCAACGGGGAAATTGTTGGGCAAATTAATGGTTTGTCTGTGATTGAATATCCTGGTACCCCCGTTTGTTTCGGCGAACCTTCTCGTATCAGTTGTTTAGTGCAGTTTGGTGATGGTGAAGTCGTGGATGTGGAGCGTAAAAACGAATTAGCGGGCAACCTCCACGGGAAAGGCATGATGATTTCTGAAGCGTGCTTGGCAAGTATCTTAGAGTTGCCATCACAGTTACCATTTTCTGCTTCTTTAGTATTTGAACAGTCTTATGGGGAAATTGATGGTGACAGTGCGTCTCTAGCTATTTTCTCTGTATTAGTCAGCGCGTTATCTGATTTGCCATTGCCACAAAATATTGCGATTACCGGTACCATTGACCAATTTGGTTTGGTGCATGCGGTAGGTGGAGTGAATGACAAAATTGAAGGCTTTTTCACCATTTGCCAACGTCGTGGTTTAACGGGTAAACAAGGTGTGATTATTCCAGCAACGACAATTCAACAACTAAGCTTATCTGACGAAGTGGTTGAGGCAGTGAAAAATGAGCAGTTCTTTATCTATCAAGTCGAGGATATTTATCAAACAGCCAAAATCCTATTTGACCGCGATTTATTGGAAGAGAAAGAAGAATATGCGAAGGGTAAAGAGCCTATTGCGCGTCTAATTCAAAATCGAATTGCTTTCCGTTCGGAAACGCCGAAAAAAAGCTGGTTAGATTTCTTTAAATCTTAATTTCTTAAAGCGAACCTTGTGTTCGCTTTTCTTTTATCTTCATTTCACTGACTGATCCGACAAGTTGAGCTAACAAGTGTTCGCTGTTTACATTTCTTATAAATCCCCATAAAATCCGTACTTATTGGTTGTAACCAAGCAAAACTATATATACAAGGAAATAAAAAATGGAAAACACCTGTACACCAAACATTAAAAGCAGCTACACCTATGAAGATTTATTAGCTTCTGGTCGTGGTGAATTATTTGGTAAAGAAGGCCCGCAACTTCCAGCACCAACGATGTTGATGATGGATCGTATTGTAAAAATGACCGAAGACGGCGGTGCGTTTGGTAAAGGGTATATTGAAGCGGAATTAGATATTCATCCAGATTTACCGTTTTTCGGTTGCCACTTTATTGGTGACCCAGTCATGCCAGGCTGCCTAGGTTTAGATGCGATGTGGCAATTAGTCGGTTTCTTCCTTGGCTGGGTAGGCGGTAAAGGTAAAGGCCGTGCATTAGGCGTAGGTGAAGTGAAATTTACTGGACAAATCTTACCATCCGCGAAAAAAGTGGTTTATCGCATTAATATGAAACGTGTGATTAATCGCAAATTAGTAATGGGAATGGCTGACGGTGAAGTGGAAGTGGATGGTCGCGTTATCTACACCGCAACTGATTTAAAAGTTGGCTTATTCCAAGATACATCAAGTTTCTAATTCAAATAAACACAACATCATATAAAAATAATAGCCCGATTCATTCGGGCTTTTCTTTTTCTATTCTTCGTCAATGATATCGACAAATTCGGCATTCAGTAATTTAGCCAAATCTTGTGGGGCCAATTCGACACTTAATCCACGTTTCCCACCAGAAACAAAAATCGTATCAAACTCAAGTGCGGTCGAATTTATCACTGTTTTTACACGTTTCTTTTGACCTAATGGACTAATGCCACCGACTAAATATCCCGTGCTTTTTTGTGCCGCATCTTTATCGGCCATTTCCACTTTTTTGACACCAATTGATTTTGCCGCTTTCTTTAAACTCAACATATTTGCCGTGGAAAGTACAAAACACGCTAATTTTTTCTGATCACCATTTTCAGCGACTAAAAGTGTTTTAAAGGATTGGTGCGGATCAAGCCCAAGTTTTTCAGCGGCTTCATCGCCAAAATGCGTATTGTTTGGGTCATGATCATAAGTATGGAGAGTAAAAGGAATTTTATTTTTCTTTAGTAAATCAATTGCCGGTGTCATCTGATTTCCTTATGTATTTATCAGTCTTTTTTCTGTAGAATGAATCAGTTCAGAACATTTTACAGTGGAGAGAAAAATGGACGCAAGCCTAAATATTGCTATTGCAGCAGAATTTGATCTATGTGAAAAAATTGCCGAAGCTCTTGAACAAAGTGAGCTAGATGTAGGCAAGGTTTCAATTGTAGAAATTTATCCTTTTGAAGAAGAGCAAGCGGTGCGTTTTCGCAATAAAGCCGTTGCTCAATTAGCCACTGATGAGATTGAGTGGGATAGCGTTAATTATCTTTTCTTCGCTGGCCAAATTGATCAAGCCCCCTTATTAGCTCAAGCCGCAGAAAGTGGCTGTGTAGTGATTGATTTAAAAGGGATTTGCTCTGCATTGTCTGATGTACCTGTCGTAGTTCCTACAATCAATGAAGAAAATCTGACTGAATTAAGACAACGTAACATTGTGAGTCTGCCTGATCCGCAAGTGAGTCAATTAGCCTTATCTCTACTACCAATTATTCAACAAACAAATTTAACTCAAGTCTTTGCGACGTCACTTTTACCCGCTTCTTATACGGATGGTGAAGCCGTGAATAAACTTGCGGGACAAACCGCTCGTTTACTGAATGGTATGCCATTGGAAGAAGGTGAAACTCGTTTTGCCTTTGATGTGTTTCCACAACAAGCGGCTAATTTAAATCTGCAATTACAAAAAATCTTCCCTCAGTTAGACAATGTCATTTTCCATCAAATTCAAGTGCCCGTCTTCTACGGCATGGCACAAAAAGTGACCGCACTTTCAGATTATGAATTTGATTACCAGCCACAACAAAGCGAATTGATTGAATTACACGATAGTCTTATTACGCCTGTGATTAACGGTGAAAATGAAAATGGTGAAGACAGCGTAAAATTGCATATCAGCCAACAAAGTGCGGTTGAAAATGGTATCGAATTTTGGACGGTAGCTGATGAGCAACGTTTCAATATTGCCTTGTTAGGTGTGAAATTACTTGAGTCGATTTATCACCAAGGTTATTAATTTAAGTTAAGGGGCAAACAATGCAACAATCTTTACTTGAACGCCTTTTTTCGATTAAAGAAAAGGGCAGTACGACCAAAACCGAAATTATTGCTGGTATCACAACTTTCTTTACCATGGTGTACATCGTGTTTGTGAACCCATCCGTATTAGGTGATGCAGGAATGGATAAGCAAGTTGTTTTTGTGACCACTTGTTTAATTGCCGCGCTCGGCACCATTGCGATGGGATTATTCAGTAATTTACCTATCGCTCTTGCGCCCGCCATGGGGCTCAATGCGTTCTTTGCTTATGTAGTCGTTGGCAAGCTTGGTTATTCTTGGGAAGTGGGTATGGGCACCATTTTCTGGGGCTCGATTGGTTTATTTGTTCTCACTTTATTCCAAATCCGTTATTGGTTAATGGCTTCGATTCCGCTTTCATTGCGCGTGGGAATTGGTGCGGGCATCGGCTTTTTTATTGCGTTAATTGGCTTTAAAAATATGGGATTGGTTGTAGCGAATCCTGCAACCTTAGTGGCATTAGGCAATTTACATGATCCTAAAATTCTGCTTGGCGTATTAGGTTTCTTTATTATCGTCGTTTTAGCTGCACGTAATATTTTCTCTGGTGTTTTAATTTCTATCGCAGTAGTCACTGGATTAGCGCTTTTAATTGATGACCAAGTGACTTTCCACGGCATTGTTTCTATGCCACCAAGTTTAGGTGCGGTTGTCGGTAAAGTGGATATTGCAGGTGCTTTAGATACCGCTTTGCTCGGCATTATTTTCTCTTTCCTTTTAGTTAACTTATTTGACTCATCAGGCACCTTATTAGGCGTGACCGATAAAGCAGGTTTCAGCGATGAAAAAGGTCGTTTCCCGAAAATGAAACAAGCCCTTTATGTGGATAGCGTGAGTGCTGTGGTTGGTTCTTATATCGGAACCTCAGCTATCAGTACCTATATTGAAAGTGGTGCAGGGGTTTCAGTTGGTGGTAGAACAGGTTTAACGGCGGTGACTGTCGGTGTTTTATTCTTACTCACCATTTTCTTTTCACCGTTAGCGAGTGTAGTGCCAGCTTATGCAACAGCGGGAGCATTAGTCTATGTAGGGATTTTAATGGCATCCAGTCTTATCCGTGTGCACTGGGATGATTTAACTGAAGCCACCCCTGCTTTTATCACTGCAGCGATGATGCCATTTACTTATTCAATTACTGAAGGTATCGCATTTGGCTTTATTAGTTATTGCGTCATGAAGGCCTGTACAGGTAGAATACGCGAGGTCAATGCCCCAGTGTGGGTGGTGTCTTTATTATTTGTGGCCAAGTTCGTTTGGGTTGTCTGATTTCATAAAGGCGTAATTTATTACGCCTTCATTTTTATAGCATTACAATAAGGAGTGCGTCATGCAAAATATTCTTTTTATCGTCAATGATTCCACATATAGCGGAGAAAAAACCTTCAACGCTGTTCGTTTCGCCATCAATATGAAAGAAGAGCACAGCAAGGATGTGAATATTAAATTATTCTGCTTTTCTGATGCGATTTTATGCGGTATTGCTGGGCAAAACCCAAATGAAGGCTTCAATATCCAACAACTTATCGATATTTTAGCGGCACAAGGTGCTGAAATTAAATTATGCACCAGCTGCGTAAAAGCACGTGGTTTATTAGATGCTAAATTAATTGACGGCGTGACCCTTGGTACTCTAGATGATGTTTCTGAATGGACATTATGGGCGGATAAAGTTTTAACGTTCTAAAATAATAAGATAAAGATTAAAGTGCGGTGAAATTTCACCGCATTTTTTATGGAAATCCCTCAGCTAAATCCCTACAATAGGGGCACTCTAATGTTTACAGAAAAATAAAAAATGAGCCAAAAATCAACCTCACTTAATGCCATTTCGTTGCCCTTAAATCAAGTCAATTTAATTGAAGCCTCAGCTGGTACAGGGAAAACCTATACCATTGGTTCTATCTATCTTCGTTTACTTTTACAGGCTGGTGAGAATTGTTTTTCTCGACCATTAAATGTGGAAGAGATTTTGGTCGTAACCTTTACTGAAATGGCGACGGAAGATTTAAAACGTAAAATTCGGGAACGTTTAACTGCGGCAATTTCGGTTTTTTCTGAATATTATGAGACAAAAAATAAGGCGATTTTTACTGGGGAACATCAATTTTTAGCGGAATTGTTGCCTTATTTAGAGGATATTCCGACCGTACTTCGTCGTTTAAAGCTAGCCGAACAAAATTTAGATTTAGCCTCCATTTATACCATTCACGGTTTTTGTCGCCGAATGTTAATGCAACATGCTTTTAATTCAGGCGTACATTTCAATTTAAAACTTCTCAAAGATCAGTCTGATTTACTTAAACAATTTGCAAATGAATTTTGGCGGGAGCATTTTTATTCCCAACCTTTCGAGATTGCTAATTTTATCTCGAAAGAGTTAGGTTCGCCTGATGATGTGCTAAGTATTTTAGAATCGGATTTAAACAAAGATGTATCGGTAGCGACGGACAACCAACAAAGCTTGTCGTTGTCAATTGATGAATTTTTACAGAAAAGCGTGGGAGACCGATTAAAAGCTGTTGAAGCTCTAAAAGTTTTTTGGTTAAAAAATGTAGATGAAATTTCCTCCATTATCATGGAGGAAATAACAAAAGATTATCCAGAAGATCAGATCAAATCTCTCAGTCGTAGCAGCTACCAAAAAGAACGTCTTAAAACATGGATTGAACAGATTAATGAATGGGCAAATAATCCACTAGATTATGAAATAAATAAAACATTAAGGGACTATTTTTTACAATCTTCGATTGAGCAAAAATACGAAAAGCAGACAGAAAAAACGAAAAATAAAAAAGCAGCTATACCGTTTTATGCGCCAATTTTTGCGGAACTTGAAGAATTGGTTGAAAAACATCAATCAAGTGATTTATTAAAAAAAATCATTCTTTATCACTACCGTCAAGGTATTCAAAAGAAACTTCTTGAATACAAAGCGAATCATCCTGAAAAATCCTTTGATGATTTATTACGCTTATTGAAAGAAGCATTACATAGTGAGGGTGGAGAACAGTTAGCGGAATTAATTCGTTTTCAATATCCTTTTGCCATGATTGACGAATTCCAAGATACGGATGCGTTGCAGTATCAAATTTTCTCGAAAATTTATCGCAATGAAAGCGCGTCTGGTAATGTTGGCTTTATGATGATTGGCGACCCTAAACAGGCGATTTATCGTTTCCGTGGTGCCGATATTTTCACTTATTTAAAAGCAGCAGACGAAGCGAATGAGCGTTTTAATTTAGGCACAAACTACCGTTCATCCCAACCTTTAGTGGAAGGGGTAAATCGATTATTTGATTTTAAAAATGCACTGATAGGCGGACAATGTTTGCCCTTACGAAATGCTTTTTCAAAACCTATAATCATTATATTCTATTTTACGAATTTGTCAATAGCGTTATTAAATTCATCAAGCATAGAGGTATCGCCCTCTTTAACTGCGTGTACAATGCAGTGGTCAAGATGGTCTTTCAAAATCACCTTGCCTGTATTATTAAGTGCAGATTTAACTGCCGCAAGCTGAATTAAAACATCCGAGCAGTCATCCCCGTTTTCAACCATTTGCTTAACTTTTTGCAAGTGGCCTATTGCACGGGCTAGGCGGTTTGAAACCTCTTTTGTATGTTCGTGCGAATGAGTATGGGTGTGCGAATGGCTGTGATTTGCAGTATTAACTTTATTTTCATTGCTGTTTGCTTTTTCACCCATACTCGTTTACTTCCTTTAATTAAATTTGTGCAAGTGCCTGCTCAATATCGGCAATAATATCATCACTGTCTTCAATTCCGCAGCTAAAACGCACAAGGTCGGCACTTACACCGCATTCTTCAAGCTGCTCATCTGTAAGCTGGCGGTGAGTGGTTGAAGCAGGGTGCAGGCAGCAGCTTCTTGCATCTGCCACATGGGTAACGATTGCCGCAAGTTTAAGCGAATCCATAAACTTTGTGGCCGCCTCTCTGCCACCTTTAATTCCGAAGCTTACTACACCGCAAGTTCCGTTTGGCATATATTTTTGCGCTTTTGCGTATTGCTTATCATCTTCAAGCATTGGGCAGTTAACCCAAGCGATTTTTTCGTGCGATTTAAGATAATTTGCAACTTTTTTCGCATTTTCACAGTGTCGAGCCACACGAAGATGCAGTGATTCAAGCCCAACATTAAGTAAAAATGCATCGTGCGGAGACGGCATTGAGCCAAGGTCACGCATAAGCTGAACCGTTGCTTTGGTAATATATGCGCCTTTGCCGAAAGCCTCGGTATATGTAATACCGTGATAACTTTCATCCGGAGTTGTTAAGCCCGGGAATTTATCGTTTTGAGTCCAGTCAAAATTGCCGCTGTCAACAATCGCACCGCCTATTGTGGAATACTTGGTGGTTGAATGTGTTACAATATCAGCTCCCCAATCAAATACACGGCAGTTAATTGGGGTTGCAAAGGTGTTATCCACAATAAGCGGAACACCGTTTTTGTGTGCCACCTTTGCAAAGCGCTCAATATCAAGAATATCAAGGCTTGGGTTAGATATGGTTTCGCCGAAAACAGCCTTTGTATTTGGCTTAAATGCGGCTTGGATTTCTTCTTCGTCAGCGTCAGGGCTTACAAAAGTAAAATCAATTCCAAGCTTGCGCATAGTGACATTAAAAAGATTGTATGTGCCGCCGTATATTGCAGATGAACTTACAATATGGTCACCTGCTTGCGCAATGTTAAATACAGCGTAAAAGTTGGCAGCCTGCCCGCTTGATGTGAGCATACCTGCCACACCGCCTTCAAGCATAGTGATTTTGCCTGCTACGGTGTCGTTAGTAGGATTTTGAAGTCGTGAATAGAAATATCCGCTTGCTTTTAAATCAAAGAGATTTCCCATTTCCACGCTTGAATCGTATTTATAAGTTGTGCTTTGAACAATAGGCAAAACCCTTGGTTCGCCGTTTTTTGGGCGGTATGCGCCCTGCACACAGATTGTACCTAATTTCATAATATAATATTTCCTTCTGTTTAGGCCGCTTCTTCGCAACCTTACTATTTTATATTTTTATATTGCGGGCAAC
>ERZ773202.1681-NODE-1681-length-13449-cov-35.309094_pt1 | contig 13449 bp, 10 predicted proteins | sample MGYA00580998_ERZ773202 | MGnify/ENA primary metagenome ERZ773202 (study PRJEB29015, sample SAMEA2737803) | human gut metagenome | biome: human gut; feature: human-associated habitat; material: faeces | place: China | collected 2012 ...
CCTCAAAACAGTGATAAACAGCAGAAAATCAAGGTTTTCGGACGGTCTGGGGGGCGGGGGATCAAATCCGTCGGGACGCCCAAAGATACTATTTTATAGTGACTTAGCCAAATTTTCTCTCTACTATTTTGCCAAATCGTAGTTTTTTAACATAGATTTTAACGTACACTACGACTTAAGCTGCCTCAATTGTTCTTCTGTCAATCCAGTTATCTGCATAATCTGAGGCCAAGACATACCAATTGCCAACAAGTTACGGGCTACAGTCAAACCTTTGGACAATTCACCTTCAGCACGTCCTTTAGCAATACCCTTTTCCTCGCCTTCAACATACGAGCCATAAAGACCGGAGTAGTAATCATCAACAGCCTTAATACTTTCATCGTATTTTTCCTGCTCCTCACTACTCAAGCAACGAACATCCGCCAATTTAGCAAGATGATCGAATATCTTCTTCTGCGCCGTAAAAGGCAATCTTTCCAATACTTCCATATACTTCAATACATAAATCCATTTTTCAAAACCAGTCTCGCATTCTTCTTCACTTTTATCAAAGAAGGGAAGAGAAAGATAGATGAAACGAAGCTTATCAGAAAACATGGAGTCGCTAGACTTCTCCCTCAAAGCAACGTCTGTCCTAAACTTTGTCACCTCATGCTCCCTTGGCATAAAATTCATGATGCAAACCACATAAACCGGCACAAACTGGTATAAAACAGCAGTGCGGACACCAGCTTCATCAAACTTCTTGCGTTGGGCAACAAAAGCCTTACTAGCATAATAGATGGAACGATTCACAAAGAAAGGTACCCATCTGTTCTGCATCTCAACGATGAAATGCTTGTCATCGTCGGTAACACAATAGATATCAAAGATGCAGCCACGGAGATCATCTGTATCTCCAGGCTGTTCCTTATCCTTGAATGTTACGTCCTTGATTTGAAACTCGCCTTCAAACAAGTCATTCAAAAAATTAATCAGCAAGTCCTTGCTGAACTCTTGACCGAAGAGACGCTTGAAGCCCCAATCGGTAAAGGGGTTGATGTATCTACCCATAAGTCATTGTTTTAGATTCTGAAAATCTGCTGCGAAGATACGCTTTTTTATTGAAACAGCCAAGAATTTCTGGGATTTTCTTTCAAAAAGAAGGAAAGGAAAAGGTATGGAGAGAGAAAAAGATGAAGATGAGGGTGTATCATAAGTCCACGCCCCTTTCCTATATATAATAAGGATAAGAGAGGCGAAAAAGCAAGTTTTATATGTTTTTTCGCCCCATTTGCATTTATTAACTTTTTTTTTAGACAACTTATTAAAAATTATCGTAAATTTGCAACCGGTTATTAAAATAAACAAGCCTAAGCGATAAGAATCATTAATTGAATCAATATATTAAAACTTAGTCAGACAATTATATAATTAAGAATCTGATTATCTCTATAAAACTACATAATATAACAATTAAAACCAAACAATTATGAGCAAAAAAAGTCAGTTTGGCATGACCCTATTACTATCTACGATCTTAGTAGGTGGCGCCAATGCGAGTACTGTTTCTACCTCAAACACATTGGGTGCAACTATGATTGCACAGCAAGGTGCTGTTTGTAAGGGTGTGGTAAAGGATGCTGCCGGTGAACCTATTATTGGTGCATCTGTATCAGTGAAAGGTACTAAGAATGCTGCTGTTACCGATTTGGACGGCAATTTTACCCTCTCTGGTGTAAACAAGGGTACTACTATTGAAATTACCTATATTGGTTACATTACTCGTGAAATCAAATGGGCAGGCAAAGACCTCGATGTTATACTTTCTGAGGATACTCAGGGTCTCGACGAGGTTGTGGTTGTAGGTTATGGTAGCTCTAAGAAACGCGACCTGATTGCTTCCGTATCAACCGTAAAGGCAGAAGAAATGTCAAACATCCCTGTTACCAACATCGCACAGGGTTTGGCTGGTCGTTCTCCAGGTTTGATCGTACAGGCAAACGGTGGTGGTGTCAACGCTACTCCATCTATCAGTATCCGTGGTGGTGGTACTCCTCTGTACGTCATCGACGGTGTAGTTCGTGGTGAGGTTGACTTCCGTAACCTTTCTCCAGACGATATCGAATCCATGTCTATCCTGAAGGATGCTTCTGCTACAGCTGTTTACGGTTCCCGTGCATCTAACGGTATCGTACAGGTTGTTACCAAGAGCGGTAAGGCAGGTAGAATCAGCATTGATTACGACTTCAATATGTCTTTCTCTCAGCCAAGCAACTGGCCAAAGCAGATGCACTCTTACGAGCGTGCAGAGTGGGCCAACATTGCCAAGAACAACGACCTTTTGAATGGTGCAAAGAACGATGTATTCACAGCTGAAGCTATCCAGAAGATGCGTGATGGCTCAGACCCATTGAACTTTGGTGATACCGATTGGAGAAGTCTCGTACTCAGAGATTGGGCTCCTCAGACCAAGCACACCGTACGCTTGACTGGCGGTTCTGAGACCAACCAGTTCTATGTATCTTTGGGACATATTGATCAGAACTCTCTCTACCGTAGCGATAATCACTGGATGAAGCGTACTACATTCCGTCTCGCTGAGAACACCAAGATTAAGCCTATCGGTTTGCAGGTAAACGTTGCTCTCGACGGATATCGCCAGGAGGATACACATCCATACACTTCTACATCTAGCAGCTATTACAATGTGTTCTCACACATCAAGGACAAGTCTCCATTGTATCCGGGTGTCAACAAGTATGGTCTTCCATACAACGTTACCGATAACCCTGTGGCAGAAACAGCCAGTGATGCAGGTTACAACCGCGGTATTACCAACGTAATCAACGGTAAGGGCGAGTTGATCTGGAACTGCCTCTGGGTAGATGGCTTGAGAGTTCGACTGGCTAGCAACTACCGCTACTATGGCACTTCTACCAAGCAGTGGAGAAAAGATGCCGCTCAGTATGACTGGGATTCTGATGTTCCACAGTACGCAGGCAAGCCACAGCTCTACCACAACTCCAGCACAGGTTATTCTTATACCAACCAGGCATTCGTAGAATATGCACAGCAGTTTGGCAAGCACAGCGTTTCAGCTCTCGGTGGTTTCGAGCAGTATTACGAGAAAGGCGAGTCTTACAGTGCTCAGCGTGTAAGCTATGATTTCCCTATCGACCAGATGGGCGTAGGTCCTGCCAATGATATGACCAATGGTGGTAGCGAAGCTGAGTTAGGTCGTGCAGCATGGATTGGACAGGCTAAGTATAACTACGACAACAAGTATTATGTAGAGGGTAGCATCCGTTACGACGGTTCCGACTGCTTTGCTCCAGGACATCGTTGGGGTGCCTTCTTCAGTGGTGCTTTAGGATGGGTTGTTTCAAGTGAGAAGTTCATGCAGCCTCTCGTAGAGAAGAACATCATCAACTCTTTGAAGCTCCGTGCTTCTTATGGTGAGACTGGTCTCGACAGCAGTGCCGGACGCTTTGGTTACCTCACATCATATAGCCTGAACAACCAGGCTTACGTAATCAATAACAAGTATGTGCCAGGATTCTCAGAGGGTAGTCTTCCTTCTCCAGACCTTACATGGTACACCACACGTCAGACAGATATCGGTTTCGACTTTGCTTCGCTGAACAACCGACTCTACGGTTCGCTTGATTACTTCTACTACTCTACCAAGGGTTATCTGACTACTCCAACAGGTGAAAGCTATCTCAATACCGCTATCGGTATCGGCTTGCCACGAATCAAGTCAGACAGTGAGTTCCGCCGTGCAGGTTGGGAGTTTGTGTTGGGTTGGCGTAGCAACATTGGTGCGTTGAAATATGATATTTCTGCTAACCTCACCTATTTTGATGCTCTCTGGGCACTTAATAGAGACGAGTCTGAGAGTTCTTACATGAACCCATATACTCGTACCCAGCAGCAGAAGGGTTACTACGATGCCATGCTGAAGAACTTGGGCTACTATGTGGATGCAAATGATGTGCTCAACAGCCCTGGTGTAAACAGCGCCCTGAACTCAGGTTATCTGACAGCGGGTGACGTGAAGTATGCCGACATCAATGGTAACGGTATGATTGACAATGGTGATAAGCGCCGTCTGGGTAAGAACCACACTCCACGCGGACAGTATGGTATCAATATGAACTTCCAGTATAAGGGATTCTATCTGAGCATGCTCTTCCAGGGTTCTACCGCATTCGACATGTATCTCTCTGGTGTAACAACCATGCAGACAGGTCAGGCTGGTCAGCTGCCTGTAGCTTACAAGTATCAGGAAGACAGCTGGACACCAAGCAATACCAACGCCAAGTATCCACGTTTGATGGCCAACACAAATTTGAATGCCAACAACAACTACCAGTATAGCGACTTCTGGCTGGTAAATGGTGCTTATCTGCGTATGAAGGACTTCCAGTTCGGTTACGACTTCAAGCACGCATTGCTTCGCGGTGTAAGCTGGTTGACCCGTGCCAAGGTAGGTATCTCAGGTCAGAACATCTTCACCATTTCTCTGGCAACCAAGTATGGTCTTGACCCTGAGAACTCTTCAACCGAAGGATATGGCTATCCTGTAGAGAGAGTACTTGCATTAACTGTAAACTTAGGATTTTAATTAGTTATGATAAAGAATATTATTAAAATAGGAATGTTCGGCGTTCTGGCTTTGACCGCCGCTTCCTGCCAAGATACAATGGATACTCATCCAACAACGACATTCGACGAGGCTACGGTTTGGGGCTCAAAGGCTACCGCCAACGCTTTTGTGAATGCCACATACGACAATGTAATCAACATGTTCACAGGAAGTTCTTCCTGTGTAGGATGGGAATCCCGCACTCCAAACGGAGTAAGATGCTCTCAGGTAGGTGAGGGTATTGATGGCGTAGCCACAGAGCTTGGCATCGACAGAACTTCTGACTTCGGTATCAGCCGCTTCGGCTTGCTCCGTCGCTGCAATATGATTATTGAGAAAGCTCAGGCTTCTACCATGACAGAAGGCGAAAAGGCTGAAATCATAGCCAAGGGCCGCTTCCTCCGTGGACTTGTGTTCTACGATTTGACCCGCAAGATGGGACGCTTCGTTCCTATCACATCTGTCATCCAGGCAGATCAGGAAGAAAAGGCAAGAGTACCTATGACTTCCAGCGTAGATGAAAGCTACAAGCTGGTAGTAGAGGATTTGGAGGCTGCCATCCCTAACATGCCAACTGAGGCACAACCAGGTGAGCCTACCAAGTATGCAGCTGAGTTGCTGTTGAGCCGTGCCTGCCTGCAGGCATACGCCTACACCAAGAAGGCAGAATACCTTGACAAGGTGATTACCTATGCTTCTGATGTTACCCAGAACTGTTCACTTTCAGACAATTACGGTGGTCTGTTCAACGAGACTGACGAAACCAATGCTGAAATTCTCTGGGGTTACTACCGTTTGAAGGCTAACACCAGGATTGGTAATTATGAGGAGCTAATCCGCACCTATCCTAACATTTCACAGGATGACTGCATCAACTCTAAGAGTCCTATTCTCTTCAAGAATCCTAACGGACGTACCTATGAAGGCTGGGCAATCTATTTCCCAACACAGGACTTGGTTGACCAGTATCTCGTAACTGATGAGAAGACAGGTGAAGCACTTCCTTGGAACGAGACTTCTCAGTACAAGGAGAATGTTGAGTCTATCGATCCAAACACCGTAACAGCAGAAGGTCAGCTCGACGCTTACGAGCAGGTGAACGGTAATGCACGCCGCATGCCTACTCCTCAGGACTTCCAGCAGCTCAACACGGCTTATCCTACCAACCTGCATTACGGCAAGTTGAAGGCTGGCTCAACACGCAACATTTCTGAACTGATGTACAGCGGACGTGATGCTCGTTTCGCATCATCTATCGTTTATGATGGCTGTTCATGGATTGGTGAGACTGTAGAGACAAACCTTGGCGGTAACTGCTCTATGGGTGTACGTGATAAGGAAGACGGTGGCTGGTACAACACTACAACCGGTTACTACTGGCGCAAGTCTAACATCGAGAATCCAGAGCCACGTGCATACTTCGACTGTCTGGTACAGCTCCACTACGTGATGTGCCGCACCGGCGAGGCTTACATGAACCTTGCAGAGGCTTATCTGCTGAAGCACGATGTAACTAATGCAGTAAAGGCTCTCAACGCCACACGAGTTAAGCACGGTAAGATTGCTCCTTCAACAGCTACAACAGAGGAAGCTGCATGGGCAGACTACATCCGTGAGCGCCGTGTAGAAATGGCTAACGAGAATGGTGATATCTACTTCAGCTATCTCCGCTGGGGTAAGTATGGCGGCTATGCTAACCACGGACGTGAGGCAGGCGACATCATCTACGATCTCGACCGCCCAGTATATAAGATGGAAATCTCTCGCGACCGCAGCCAGGTGCTCGTCAACCAGCTTACATTGCTCGGTAGTGCACAGCGCCAGTTTACCACCAAGCGTTATCTGTTCCCAATCGCTCAGTCATTCCTTGACAAGCGCGAGGCATACGATCTCGATCACCAGCAGAACGAGGGTTGGTAATCTGCAAGCAGAAGCAGATATAAATTCATATTTATAAATCATAAATAAACGTTGAAAATATGAAATTCATTAAAATCATACTTGCCATGCTCGTCATGGCACTCAGTTTCAGTTCTTGTCTTGAGAGCGATCTCAAAGACCTTCCAACTTTCGATGGCAATGATATCACAGCAGGATATGCCTGGTATCGTTACATTGGAGAAGACAAGATTAATGCCAGCGGAGAGCCTCAGGTTATCCAGAAGCAATTGCAGAAGACAGCAGAGGCTATCGATGCCCAAGCTGCTACCTGCAACCTGACATTTGCAGTTCCATCCAACTTCTCTGAAAAGGAGAAGAATAATGTGAATCTCAACAACATCGTTGTTGCAGTACAGATTTCATCAGCTGCGGTAATGACTCCTGTTGAAGGTTCTCCAAAGTTGGGTGTTCCAGCCGACTGGACCACTCCACACAAGTATGCAGTAAAGGCTGCCAATGGAGAGACCAAGGTGTGGACCATTACATGTACATTAACAAAATAATTTAAGTCACGCAAGGGGAGACACCATCCGCTTATGGTGTCTCCCTTTTTTTCAAGGGGCTTCAACTTATTATTAGTATGAATAAAAACAATTTATTAAAGCTGGCACTTACTCTTATAATGCCACTAACTCTGTGTATGGGAAGTTGGGCACAAGCTGTCATCTTTCCCCAGAAAAAGCAACCGGGTGTAGCTAAAATCACCCAGAAGTCAAACAGCTACCAGCTGGCCAACAAGGTATTGAAAGCCTCTTTCATCAACACAGGTGGCAAACTCTACTTCAACGGCTGTTCTGAACTGGGACTGCAGCCTAGCACAGAGTTGTTTAAGGTTCTCTTGGGAGACGGCAAAACCATTACCGCATCCGAGATGAAACTGGAAGATGTAAAGATGGCAACCCTGGCGGAGAATCCATCTGCAGCAACAGCATCTCTCCGTTATGCAGGCAAGGCTCTGGAAGCTCGTTTTACATACGAAGAACTTTCTATCGTTTGGCGTGCCGTATTGAGAAACGGCTCACACTACCTGCGTACAGAAATGGATATCCAGGCTGCCAAAGACTTACCTATGAAGGGTATCGTGGCAATGAACTACCTGGTAGCCAAGAACAGTGCCTATACCGCTCCAGAAGTGGTGGGTAATACCCGTGGTGCCATCCTGGCAAGCAATCATATTTTTGCTGGTCTGGAAACTCCAATGGGTCTGAATTCCAGCAAGGATGAAGGCAATGCTACCCACATTGAAGGCTTATGGAGAAGAAACACCACTTTAAAAGCTGGCAAAACATGGAACATCAGTTCTGTAGTGGGCTTGGTTGCGCCTAAGCAGTTGCGCCGCTCTTTCCTGGCTTACAGCGAGCGTGAAAGAGCTGTGGCTTGGAGACCTTATCCGGTCTATATCTCATGGTATGAGTTGAACATCGACCGCAACAACGCACAAGCTCCTTCTTATAAAGGCAATATGACCGTAGAACAGTGTGCCGACGTGGTAAGTCACTGGAAGACACACTTCTATGATAAATATCAGATGGCTCCAAAGGCCTTTGTATGGGATGACGGTTGGGACCAGTATGGAACCTGGACCTTCAATCCTAACTTCCCTAACGGATTCGACGAACCAGCCAACGAGGCCAAGAAGATGGGCACAGGTATCGGTGCCTGGCTGGGTCCTGTGGGTGGCTATGGTCAGTCTGGCGAATATCGCCGTGCTTACTGGCGTTCTAAGGGTGGTATGCAGCTGAGCAATGAGGATTACTACAACTTCTTCATCCGTTGCTGCACCAACATGATCGACCGTTACGACTTCCGCTTCTTCAAGTTTGATGGTATCAGTGCACAGGCTTCAGCCATCGGTCCTGATGAAGGAACCAGAGGCGAGGAGAATGCCGAGGCCATCATCAGCATCGAGCGTGCCGTACGCCAGAAGCGTCCAGACATCTTCCTCAACACCACCGTAGGAACCTGGGCTTCTCCATTCTGGTTCCGCTTCACAGATGCCGTATGGCGTCAGGAGGGTGATTACGGTGAGGCAGGTGACCAGGGCACCGACCGTGAGCGCTGGATTACCTATCGCGACCGTCTGGTTTATCAGAACTTCATTCAGAGATCACCTGTTTGTCCTATCAACACATTGATGACTCACGGATTCATCCTGAGCCGTTGGGGTGCCGTTTCCAAGAATATGGATTACGACGGAATCGTTCGTGAGATGCGCTGCGCCTTTGCCTGTGGTTCAGGTATGGTTGAGCTGTACAACGACTACAAGCTGATGGACGAAATCAAGGACAACCAGGGCAACACCGGAGCGTTGTGGAAAGACTTGGCTGAGTGCATCAAGTGGCAGCAGGAACAGGCCGACGTATTGCCTGATGCTCACTGGGTTGGTGGCAATCCTTGGGATGGCAAGAAGGCGAATGTATATGGCTGGGCTGCATGGAACGGCAAGAAGAGTGTGCTTACCTTGCGCAACCCTTCAGCCAGTGCACAGACCTTCACCACAACCCTGAGAGAAGCCTTGGATATTCCTGCCTATGTTCGTGGAAAGATTACATTGACCCATGCCTTTAACCAGGCAGAATTGGATGGAATGCCAATCAACAAGGCTATCGACATTGATACTCCTTTGGTATTGAATCTTCCAGGCTCATCCGTATTTATCTATAATGGCCGTTAATAGGTTGAAAAATTGAAATGTACGGAATAACTATTATAAATAATGAATGAATTATAGAATAGGCTTATTGTAAGATTAGGTTTATAAGATTTAGTGTTAAATTTGGTTCATTTATTGACTTACACAAATCAAACAATGAAAACTGAGCGTATGCCCTTTTGCTGCGAAGCAAGAGGGCATATCTTTTTTATAGCCACACCATCATAACTCTTTCTATCACATAATGCAAATGTCCGGCTCCCCCAGATACTCAAAGATTACAGCTACCTGTCGGGGCGAAAAATATTGGCAGCCAACCAGGTATCCCTGCTTCTTCAACTCATCCCATAAAGGAATGCAACGCTTGATCCAATCCATCAGATGGCGGCGAGCTGTCGCCTTGCTGGTGGCTTCCGGAAAAAAGAGCAAGCCCAATTCCGTCTTGCTATACATACGATTCGATATTTCCATAATCTATATTCTCATTTGTGTTCTTCAAAGAGTCATCTATGCAAGAGGCTTCTTTATGCATGATGATCCTTTAAAAAGCCATCCAATGCCTTGGCTATATAGGCACCCACATTGATCTTTCTATGTTCCTGCTGGCACTTACGGATAAAGTAGTCTTTCTTCTGAAACCAGTCTTCCAGCTCTCCCTGCATATCGAGTGCCAGGCGCTGGCTTTCTAGAACTGCAATCTTCTCATCCACGTGATATTGTGTATAGAGACGCCATTTCAGTCGGGCACGTACCCCCTGCAATTCCTCAGGAACTGTAGCGCCGCCCGAAGTGTCGCCCGTATTTGCGCGGTCTATAAAAGTGAAGGTGATATGATCGGGCATATGGTGATGCGTCTCTGCCTCTTCTGATTGATAGAAAGGCTGATATACAGGGTATTGGTCGATAATTCTCTGGTCGTAGAGGCGTTTCAGATCCTTGCAGGCAAAGTCGAGTGCCTTGTTCTTGAGTGCCGACCAGGTCTTGTAGTAGTCCTTTCTGCCATGCAGCAAAGCCATCAGATTTTCGGGCTTCACCATGGTATAGCCCTTGGCACCCCAGCAATTCATCATTAGATATAGTTTGATGCTCGATGCACCACGGCACTGTCGCACCACATTCAGGTCGATGTGGCAGGCGCCCTTGTCAAAACTGAAGAAAAAACGGAAGACATGGAGGTCATAGCGGAGTTTAACCCACCATCTGCCCTGATATTGGCAGACCTTGCATTCAAAAAGGTGATCAAACTGGGTGTAGAAGGTATGATCGCCCAATTTGTAAGCTAGTTCCAGAGGGTGTTTGGCCATCTGGAGCAAAGCATTACGCAACTGAGAAGCATGTCGGGTATCTGCCAGATCAAACTCTGAGAGCTTTATGCAGAGGTCGATGTGACCTGCTGCACGCTGTTCCGGAGTAAAGATGAAGGTCTCTCTATTGATGCGTAAACGGATATTGAAGTCAATCAATTTCTGGGATATCTTGATTAACTGCAACATAATTTTCAGTTCGAGGGTAGAAAAGTCGTTGTGCGACAGTCCCTGTACCCCCATAATGGTAATAACGTCTTTTTCCTGTTTAGGAGAAGGCATTAGGAAGGGCTCTGGCTCTTCCGATTTCTGGTTTTGATTGTTTGTTGCCATACTCTTTTTATTTTGTTTAAGTTTGGATCACCTTCTGGGAAGGCAATTCTTTATATTGTTATAGAAATACGGCACGGAATAAAAATAAGATTCCAACTTTTTCGAGGAGAACAGGTCAACATACATTGACCTTTAGGGGCGTTCTGCATCGACTTTTTACCTTACTTCGCATCCGTGCCGATAATTCAAATCGAATTAATCGGGCACAATAATGCCTTGTAAGGATCTAAATTGAATGCTCATTTTTCAGGCCCTAATCCTACTCAATGAGCGAAGTTGGAAAATCCTCACTAGAAAGTTGCTCCCCTGGCAAAAGCATCAGGAGCTGAGAAATTCCTATTCTCTTAACTTTCTTGATGCAAAGATAATCATTTATTCTGACTTAAACAAATTTTATTCCCCAAAAATGCATTTTACTTGTTATTTTTGAAAAAAAACTTTTTCTTTTGCGCATTACGCATTGTGATTCTAAGTATAAATCGTATATCTATTAGCTATATGGGTATAGTATATTAAGAAAAATAACTATATAACAGCTTGATAGATAGATATTTATGAATATTGTCCTATCTTTGGTAGTGGTAGCGCCTCTTTCTAATAGGAGTGAAAAACCCTGGTAGTGACTAAACCTCTCCCTGCTAGTACTGCTTTCTTACGCTTCTCCCTGCTAGTGCAAAAGTTCATCTTTCTGCAAGATTACTCAATCATATCTATGGTTTACAATTCTCCTATCAGTGAAGCATCACGTTCTTACGAATGATAGTCATCGCTCCTATCAGCGGTGGCTGCCGCTCCTATCAGCGATACCCATCATTCCTATCAGCGTGGTCTGTCGCTCCTATGAGCGATACTCATCTTTCCTATGAACGACTCTCTTCTTTCCTACGAGCGATTGGCGTGCCTGATAAAAGAGTGCAAAAGTGAACATAAGAAGGCGAAAGAGTGCAGAAGACGACGGAAGCGGACAAAAGTGTGCAGATGCCCCCTCGCCGGTTTCGTAACTTTGCCATTGCATTCGGGAAGAGTCCGATGCACGAACATTCTATCACAATTTAAATTTTTAGTATTATGTCAGTTAGTTACAGTTTGGTAAAGTACGTTCCTAAGTTTGGAAAGAATGCAGGTAAGGGTAAGTTTTATGCCCGTGCCCAGGTGAACGAGAAGACTTCGCTCAAGAAGTTCTCTAAGATGATTGCGATGCAGACCACGGTTACCTACGCAGATGTCACCGCAGTATTGGTAAGTGCGGTAGAGAATCTGATACTGGAGCTTCAGCGTGGTAACCAGGTGGAGTTTGGCGACTTGGGCAAGTTCCGTCTGCAGATTGTCAGTGATGGTGCTGACAGTGCCGCTGATTTCAAGAGCGACATTCATATCAAGGGTGTCAACGTCCAGTATGCTCCAGGTCCGGAACTCTATTCTGTATTCCAGAATATGGAGTTTGTACAAGTAGCATCCCGTGCAGTACAGCGTGCCGCATTGAAGGCTGAGAAGGAGGGTGCCAAGACGATTGACATTGAAGAGGCAAAGAAGGCTGCCAGCAAGAAGCAGAATACTTCTGGAGACAGTTCTGCAGGTGGCGATTCTTCTACCGACGGCGAGCATACCTCTGGTGGCAGTACAACGGGTGGCAGTACAACGGGTGGCAGTACAGCGGGCGGCAGTACAGCGGGCGGCAGTACAGCGGGCGGCAGTACTGATGGTGAAGGCTCTGATGGTGACAATGTAAGTTTGTAGAACCATTGCATCATGGCATCATGGTAAGTATCATTTAATTTTATTCATTTAAATCTTTAAAATCTTTAGCGTATGACAGAAAAGAAGAGACAGACACTGAACGAGGTCATCAAGTTTGTGGTGACAGTATTAACCGCCCTGCTTGGGGCACTGGGTGTATCATCGTGCACCCTATAGTGAGGAGGACGGCTTATGAGAAAGATTGATATGATTGTGGTGCATTGCAGCGGTAGCCGCTGCAATCACCGGTACACTCTGGAGCAGTTGCGCCACGACCATGTGGTGGTGAACGGTTGGCGCGACATCGGTTATCATTTTTACATCACCCAGGAAGGTGTGGTTTATCCCTGCCGTCCGGTGGAGCGGATGGGTGCTCATGCCTTGGGCTACAATGCTCATTCCATCGGTATCTGCTACGAGGGCGGTTTGTCGCCGAGCGGTTGCATTTCTGATACCCGCACGCCAGCCCAGAAGGAGGCGATGAAGCTTCTCATCCTCCGTCTTCACCGTGAGTTTCCGGTCATCAAGACCATTCTGGGTCACCGCGATTTGCCGGGCATGCAGAAAGCCTGTCCCTGCTTCGATGCCACGAAGCTTCAGCCTCTGCTGGCTTCATAGCATCTCATGAAATTCCCCCAACCTGTATGTTCTGGCAGGTTGGGGGATTTAGTATTAGAATTTAAAACTACTTTAGCAACCAGATCTTATTCCAACAAAGATTAAGGATATTGTTAAATTTAAAATAATTAAGGATTATGAGTGAAAGTGAGATTGAGGGCTTTCATTTAATAGTTAGGGTGTCCAGTTCTATGTTCCAATATTAACTCACTTGTTTGAGTGTTTTGGTT
>ERZ773202.1682-NODE-1682-length-13449-cov-8.373227_pt1 | contig 13449 bp, 10 predicted proteins | sample MGYA00580998_ERZ773202 | MGnify/ENA primary metagenome ERZ773202 (study PRJEB29015, sample SAMEA2737803) | human gut metagenome | biome: human gut; feature: human-associated habitat; material: faeces | place: China | collected 2012 ...
CGCTTCGGGAAGGTGTCGAGATGGACAGCGCAAACAGAAGCTATTTCCGTGAGGACTTTGCAGGCGGCAAGGATCGGACTACCTGGTTCTCTCCCGATAAAATCTGGACAAACTGCGGCAACAAGGTTCTGGATGTCAATATTGATGCCGCCAATGTGAGCGAGAGCATCACCCCCAGAGAATACGCAGACTTGCTGTTCGATGGGATTGGTGCTGCACTGGTGTTTAACTTCAAAAGGCTCAAGCGCGAGGAGTTTGATGAGCTGAAACCCAAGATTGACTGGAGCATCGTAGAAAGCTTTCCCTTTCCAGCAGCCTTTGAGGAGCAGCAGTACATTGGGGACGAGGGCAAAATTCATGTGTATTCCTGGGATGGCCGGCAGGAAACGGACCTTGTAGGCCCCTATTCCGTGCGGGAGTTGTATCTGGAGCATTTCGGAAAATAGTTGGGAGGAATCTGATGAAACGGACAGATATTTATACTGAGGCTCTGATCTGTCTGCGCTCAATCCTTCAGGCAGACCATCCGGAATTCAAGAACTGGATTGACTGGTTGGAGCGGGACATTCAGGACTGGAACCAGCGGCGGGAGGTTACCCATCATCTTCGGGCATACGGTGGTATGGGCTCATTCAATGATCTGCCCAGTATGCGCGGAAATCACGACTACATTTTTGACTTTCTAAAGTCTGTGTGCTATGCCTTCGGCCATCTTTATGGCAAACGGGAAGGCATTTCTCCGGAGGTATTGATGGCGGAGTGCCTCCACGATGTAGAGCAGGCAGCCTATCACCCCCATAAGCCACTGAACCAAGCCATTGCCCAGCACTTGATGCAGGGCGATTTACAGGAAAACCTGGATAGGCTGTAGAAGAACTTACTATGAACGAAAAACTGTCCCGTCCCCAATTCAATCAAATGGACACCACCGAGAAGCAGACACTGATGGAAAGCCTGGCTGCTCGTTATAATATGACCTTTCTTGATCTACATACTTTTGACCGCTGGGGCCAGAGCTGCACCACCGGCATCTTCAAGAAAGATGGTCGGGAGTTCGTCTTTGTCCCCGGCGATACCGTCACCCTGGGCTGGGAGCAGTTTGCCGTGGGACTGAATCAGGAGAGCCGGGAGGAATTGGAGTATCTGTTCCGGGAATGGGAAATGGAACCGCAGAACCCAGAGGAGATGATTCGGGAAAGCATGGCTCCCGTTCGGCAGGCGGCCATTGGCCCCATGCTGGTGGGTCGGGAGCTGGAGGAACTCTGCTGGGAGCCAGTCAAGATGGACGATCCCAGGCTGACCGCCCACCCTGACTGGCTGAAGGAGTTCCGGGATTTTGCCTGGAGTGACAGCAGCAGTCTTACCTTGCATCAGTCGGCCCGCATTGAGCGGACGGAAAAGGGCTTTCAGATCTGTATCTATAACCACACAGACTACGATGCGCTTCTTGCCATGCTGGAAAACAGGGGCTTCTCCCTGCCCACGGCGGACGAGTGGGCCTACCTGTGTGGCGGCGGGTGTCGGACCCTGTTTCCATGGGGAGATGGGTTAGACTACTCCATGCGTCTGCACTGGTTTGAGAACATGGATGAGGATGAGAACCGGCCCTATGACATGGAGGAGCCCAACTTCTTCGGCCTGTCCATCGCCTACGATCCCTATATGCGGGAAGTGGTGCAGGCTGATAGGCTTACCACCTGCGGCGGTGACGGCGGATGCAATATCTGCGGTGGGCTGGGCCCATTTCTCGGTTTCCTACCCTGTTCGCCCCACTGTAAGCCAGAAGTGCAGGAGGACAATGAACTAAACGGAGATTATGACTTTTATCGGCCTATCATTCGGTTGGAGAACTATGATTGACAATAGAAGCTTGATACGAAATAAAGAAAGAGAGGTGCCGACATGGGAGCATGGGGCATAAAAGCATTAGAGCGTGACGAAGGGTTGGATGTACTGGACATCCTCAAAAATGAATATGTACCGGAGCATCCGGTAATGGATCTGGGCGAGATGATCGAACTGATGAAAGAGGAAGTCATGCTGGGATCTGACTTCTCACAAATCGACTTCCTCTTTGACAATACTGCGATGGCTCTGGCGGAGCTGTATTTCCAATGGAAGGATAACAGCAAACTGGACTACGATCATGAAGAAGCTATATGGGATAAAGTCACCGGTTTCACAGCATCCAAAGAAGCCCTTGCTTTCCTGCTGCGGCAGCTCACCGACATCAAAAACGAGGTGCCGGACGAGGACGGCATCCGTGAGATTGTGGATCTTTGGAAGAACGAGGACAGCGGTGAGATCGCTCCTGCGTGGTTGGAACACTTGAATCAGCTCATTGATCGACTGGATTCAGAACAGGAGGCACGACAAATGTATATCAAAAAATACTGGGGCAACTTTATTGGCGGTTCCGATGACAGTCTGAACCTTGTGGCATTTTTGGAAGACCAGAAGAAAGAGGAGATCCCCCTCAGCGAGATATTTGCCAAGATTGGGCTGGACAAACAAAACTGGGACTTCCGCCAGACCGTGGAGTATCTGGAGTTTACACACTCCGATGGCGTGGAGATGGACTTCCACTTCGCCATTGATGTGGTCACTGATCTGGCCGCCATCCTGCTGGAGTGCAGCGTCAGCGGCAGTGTAAACCTTCAGGATCTGGACGAGTACAACACCCCTGCCCGCCGCATCCGCATCACCGTCACGCCAGAGGAGCATGATGCCATGAACAAGGCACTGGCGGATTTTGCCCAGAATCCGCTGGAATATGACCTCAGTGAGATGATGGACAACGAGGAGATCCAGGAGATGGCTCGGGATGTGGAGGCGCTGCGGAAGGAACTGTACGAGGCCGCTGGCCGCAACCGGGACTACCATGTGAAAGCGGAGGATGTGAAATCTCTGCTCCCTGACTGGAAGGGTGCCGATGGCTGCATCGCCACCAACCGCATCACAGTAGAGGGCCGCAAGGTGGGCTACTGCTACAGGGAGGAGCCGGACGGCGGCTGGGACAGCGGCTGGCGCTTTACCGCCGGTGATGAGAGCGACGAGTACATGGACGACCCTAACAACGCCGGGATCTACAAGCTGAACACGATCTGCAATGACGATCCCGACATCATCCCTTTGCTGAACACCCCCGCTCCCTGCGCCTTTGAGCGGGATGAAAATGGCGTGTTCCAGCAGATCAAAGACTGGAAACCAGATGAGGACGAGGAGGACCCTGATATGGATATTTTGAAGCAGTGCCAGAAGTGGCATGAGGAGGACAAACACCAGAAAATCGTTGACGCACTGGAGGCAATCTCTGCCGAGGAGCGTACCCCGGAAATGGATATGGAGCTGGCCCGCGCCTACAACAATCTGGCGGACTCCAGCGAGCCGGAGGGAAGGAAGCTGCTTCACCAGGCACTGGAACTGATGCAGTCCCATGAGGAGGAACTGGGAGATACTTATTCCTGGAATTTCCGTATGGGGTATGCCTATTATTATCTGGATCAGGAGGGCCGCGCTCTGCGGCATTTTGAAAAAGCTCTGGAACTGCATCCCGGTGATGATCCTAAGCTCAACACCCGACAGGACATGGAGGAACTAATTGACTCGTGCAAAAAGGGTATTTCTCTGCCGCAGTTCTGGGAGTGCTTCCGGGAACGGACAGAGAACTGGTGGGAAACCTTTGCCGAGATGGAAGCAGAGCTGCGCCAGATGATGGACGAGGACAAAGATCACACCCGCGGTGCGGAGATCGTGGCCCAAATGGAGGAAACCCTGAATTTGGTTTTTGACGAGATTTCCTTCGAGATGGGCTTCAACGGCGAGAAGTACGAGCTGATCCTCACTCCGGAGGGTGACAAGGTCAAGCTGTTTGAGCTGGTCTACTTCCAGAAGCACGCTCCCAAGGAGGTGCTGGAGCACTGGAACATCCTGGTGGGCCGTCAACCTTTTCAAAACATCGGTCTGCGAACCAATGATGGCTGGGAGATTTCCGGGGATGATGTGCAGATCTGGCTGGAGGAGCAGGGTGAAAACAGCTTCGCCATCTCCGCCTACTGTGAAAAGCTGCTGCCTATGCTCCGGGATGAGGAAGGCCGGGCCTGGTGGATGCTCACCACCTTCACCGACCAAGTGCTGGGCGAGATCCCCCACATGAGATACATAGACAGCTTTGATGTGCTGGAGGAACCCAAGGCAGAGCCGTCCTTCCTCCTGTCCCAGCTGCCCGACAAACTGCGGGAGCAGGGCCTGGAGCTCTCCACCGACCCGGAAGCCTATCTGGAGAGCTACCTTGGTTACAAAATGGAACCCAAACAGGACCCGGACGCCGATTGGCGGCTGGATGTAATGGCCGGTTCTACCTGCTGTGTGCCGCTCATCAACGGCTATCTGAATGCCGACAATGATTTTATGGACGATCTCCATGCCGACGGCGCGGTGGCGGGCTTCTTCTGCTATCCCCTGGATACCCTGCGGGAGGAGGAAGGCAGTCAGAAAATTTTCGACTTCCGGGACAAACTGGAGGAAGTGCTCACCGGCGGGGATGGTTCGGAAGTGCTCACTCTCACCGGCGGGGCTACCGGCCTCTACTGTGGCTATGTGGACTTCATCGCCTGGGACATCCAAGAGGCGCTGAACATGGCGAAAGAGTTCTTTGAAGGCACGGACATCCCATGGGCCATCTTCCACACCTTCCGCCGTGAAGCCGGTTCTGTATCCCTAAAGCAACAAGATGATGGGACAGAAACTGAGAATCAGGATGACGAGTTGGACGAAACGCTGACGGGCATGGACTATATTCCTTACACCCAACAGAACGCCGAAGCATTCTTCGCTCAGCTGGAGCAGTGGAACGACGAAGACGAGTACACCCGCTGTATCCAGGCACTGAATGCCATCCCGGAGAACTGGAGGAACTACCGCACCGCCTACGCCCTGGCCCGTGCACTGGAGAACTACGCCATCATCGGGGACCATGACGAAGGTACTTTGAAATCCAAGGGAGACAAAGCCCTTCTGAGGGCCATTGAGGTGCTGGAGTCCGTCCGGGAGGAAGGCCAGAACAAGGCCCAGTGGAATATGCGGATGGCCTATGGCTATCAGTATCTCTACGGCCAGGAGGAAAAGGCCATTCCCTACGCCCAGCGGTGGGCAGAGTTGGACCCGGAGGATGAAAATGCTCCGGCGGTAATTCGGGAGTGTAAGGCGGAGATCCGGAAACGCCAGCGCAGCCGGAAGAAGAAGGCCAAATTCGTGCCCGGTGATACTCCATTTGAGGGCTTCGACCTCACCAACTTCTGGGATGATAATTGGTATGCACTGAAAGAATATGTCAGTGATCCGCCTTCCGATGAGCTGATTGCCAGCGTGGAGGAGGAACTGGGCTACAAGCTGCCCGCCGCCTACATCTGGCTGATGAAGCAGCACAACGGCGGCATTCCGGTGAACACCTGCTATCCCTGCGATGAACCTACCTGCTGGGCAGATGACCATGTGGCCATCACCGGCATTTTCGGCATCGGGCGGGAAAAGAGCTGCTCCCTCTGCGGAGAGCTGGGCAGCCAGTTTATGATCGATGAGTGGGAGTATCCTGCCATCGGTGTGGCCATCTGTGACTGTCCAAGCGCCGGACACGATATGATTTTCCTGGACTACCGTGCCTGCGGCCCCCAGGGAGAGCCTGCGGTAGTCCATGTGGATCAGGAAAACGACTACAAGATTACCCATCTGGCAGACAGCTTTGAGGAATTTGTCCGCGGACTGGAGCATGAATCCCTCTATGATCCGGATGAAGATGTAGAGGATCTTGAGGATGACGCCGACGAGGAGAAAACTGACCGTAAGGGCTCCTTTGCCGGGTCTGTGCTCCTCTCCAAAGCGGAATGGGACAAGGAGCAGTTGATCCGGAATCTACGGGAAGAATGGGGCATCGTAGATGAGGAGCCGGATGAGGGCGACGAAGATGATGAGAACAGCGATGACGCTGTGGTAATGCGGGTCGGCGGCATGATGCTGATCGTGACACTCTTCCACGGTCACATCCCGGACAATGAAGCGGAGATCAACGCCGAAAACAACTATATGTGGCCAGAGGCCGTAGAGGTGGCCAAAGCGCACAAGGCCCATATCATGGTGGCTGTATTGGGCGAGGAGGAAAAACTGCTGGAACGGGGCAAGCTGTTCACCAAGGCGATGGCAGTGTGCTGCAAGCAGAAATACGCCACCGGTGTCTACACCAGCGGCGTGGTATTTGAGCCTCGTTTCTATGAGGGCCTTGCCGATATGCTCAAAGAGGACGAACTGCCCATCTTCAACTGGGTTTGGTTCGGCCTGTACCGGAGCGAGGGGGGCCTAAACGGCTACACCTACGGCATGGATGTGTTTGGCAAGGAGGAAATGGAGGTGTTGAACACCGACGCTGAGCCGGAGGAACTGCGGGACTTTTTGGCCAGCCTTGCCTCCTATGTGCTGGCGTGTGATGTGACACTGCAAGACGGCGAGACCATCGGTTTTTCTGCGGACGATAAGCACACCATCACCCGCAGCCCCGGCATCTCTCTGCCAGAAGAACAGATGACCCTGAAGATCGGTTACGAGCCTATAAAGGGAGATCCGGAGGATGACAGCTGCGACCACTCAGACAATGATGACACGCAGGATGAGGAAGAATTCAGTAATCCCGAAGTCTACACCGAGGAGGAGATGGAAGCCGTCGAGGGGCACATTGAGCAGTATTTCGGCAAGTTCGAGAATGTGTTCCATGAGCTGGTTTCTCCCGACATCCATGTGGACATCTGCGTGGTGCCGCCCTCTGAGGAGCGGGACTACTGCACCCTGGTCACCATGGGCATGGGCGCTCACCGGATGAATGTGCCGGAGGAACTGGCGGAATATAAGCTGGAGCGGGCGGAGCTGGCCATTGCCCTGCCTGCGGACTGGAAGCTGGATCAGGAGTCCATGAAAGACGAAAAGTGGTACTGGCCCATCCGCCTGCTGAAATCCTTGGCCCGCCTTCCCATTGCTAGCGATACCTGGCTGGGCTTTGGACATACCATGGATAACAAGGAGAACTTTGCGGAAAATACGAAGCTGTGTGCCGCCATTCTCACCGGCCCCCAAAGTACAGAGGAGGGCGGCGAGGTCTGCACCCTGCCGGGCGGCGAGGAGGTCAACTTCTATCAGGTCATTCCGCTTTATGAGGACGAGTTGGACTATAAACTGGAACATGATGTAGACGCTCTGCTGAACAAGATGAGGGGGATCAGTTTTGTTGTAAACCCCACTCGTCAGAATGCGATCACCCGTGGCACCCTTTCCAATGATAATTTTGACGGTGAGATGGACGACGCTTCCTATCACCTTGAGAGCATTGAGGAGAAGGAACTGCCTATTGACCCCATCAATGCTTATAACCACATGGCCATCTACTTGCGCTGGTGCATGGAGCACGACCTGATGGGCGAGGACTTCCTGAAAGAATACAGCGAAGTGGCCAAACAGGTCAAAGCCGACCCTGCCAGCGTGGATCTGCGGGAGTTTATCCGGGATGAGCTGGACGGCTGTCTGTTCTCTGTGCTGTTCAATCAGCAAGGCCGTGCCTTTGCAGGCTATTACTACGGAGAGGGCGACAGTCCCTACTATCCTGCCGACATTGATGACTATGCCCTGAAATATTTTGGTCCGTCCCGATACCACTCCAATGAATTTCAACAGGAGGCATACTTATTCATCCCATTTGATGAGAAATACTATCAGACCATGGCTCAAGTGATTGAGGAACGCTTTGAAAACTGGCAGGGACAGGACTTCGACGAGGACACGCTGGAGCCTTCCGAAGTGGCTCATGCCATCATGGAGTATCTGGACTGCGAGTGTACCTATTTCCCATCCATGGCAGATGATGACCCCATCATGTCGGCATACAGCTACGCCCAGCGGCTGGGGGTACGGGAGGGCTTTGTTCCCGTACTTATCCAGGCGGATGATGAAACGCTGTTGGAATGTCTGGTAATGAACGCCGACCCGGAGCATGATGCGGACTGCTATGAATTTGACCTCAAAACGGTAGAGGAGTACCGGAAGAAGATGCTCTCCGCTCCTGTTAAGGACGGAAAGGCGATTTTGGAGGAATTGACCGGCCAGCGCAAGGAAGAAGCCGAGGACGATGATCTGGACTGGGAGGAGGAAGTCCTGGGCGAGATGGAGGGCGGAGAACCCAACGACCGCTTCGCAAACTATTGGAACGATGATACCGGAATGACATATCCGCTCATTCTGGCTAAAATTCCGGTAAAGAACCCCTGGGAGATCTTCGCCTACCTGCCCTTTGGAAATTGGAATGAGTGTCCCGACACACCGGACCTGATGGCAGTGGCGAAATACTGGTTCGAGCAACATGGTGCCATCCCTGCCGCCATGAGCCACGATGAATTGGAGTTTGAACTTCCAACTCCGATCTCCAAGGAAAGAGCTATGGAGGTGGCTGTGGAGCAATATGGTTTCTGCCCAGATCTGGATCAGAATGAGGATGGAAGCATTGGCTCCTTGGCAGATGTCCTGTGGCAGTCCACCGTCTGGTATTTCTGGTGGGATTGATGGGAGGTGCGACCAATGACAGAATATCAGAAAACCTATATCGAACTAAAAAAACAGTTTGTTGCGACCAATGAAGGTCCAGACAATGTCCGCGCTCTATATACCTTCAAGGAAGAACTTGAGCAGAGTGAGGATCAGCAGGCCAAGGAAGTGCTGGTGGATGTGTATGATCTGCTGGACTTCAAGAAGGATGCCTACGAACTGCTCTGCCAAATCGGAAATCGTTCCGATAAAAAGACCCTCAAGCGGCTGGGCACGCTGAAGGACTATGCGGAAAACTGGGGCAATCATTATGCTCTCCCCAAGCCCAAAACGCCGGAGGAAAAGCAGAAAGAAAAGGAACGGCAGGCCCAGCTGGGCCTGCCCGCCTTCCGGTATCACCCAAACCCTCTGGAAACTGGGGCTTTTGAGGAATCCGCAGACGGCGTTGTCTGCGACTGCTGCGGCAAGACGACCCATATTTTCTATACAGGCCCCTTTTACGCTGTGGAGGATATTGAGTATCTGTGCCCGGAGTGTATCTCCAGTGGCGAAGCAGCCCGGAAATATGACGGCTGCTTCCAGGACGATTGCTCTCTGGATAATGGTGTAGACGATCCAGAGAAGCTGGACGAGCTCATCCACCGAACTCCCGGCTACTCCGGTTGGCAGCAGGAATACTGGCGCGCCCACTGTGGCGACTACTGCGCCTACCTGGGCCATGTGGGTGCCAGAGAACTGCGGGCGCTGGGTGTGCTCGAGGAAGTGTTGGACGATCCCATGTGGGATGACGAACAGAAGAAAGTGATTCAGGAATCCGTCAATGGCGGGCATCTGCAATGCTATCTGTTCCAGTGCCTCCACTGCGGAAAACACCTGGTCTGGATGGATTTTGATTGAGGTGGCAACATGGAGAAGAAGGATTTTCCCAAGGGAACCAAGCCCCGTGAGATCTTCGTCTATACCTGTGAGCGGATCGCGGAGCCTTTGAACCCGCTGGGCTACAAATACCGCAAGAGCAAAAATGACATCTACAAAAAAGACGGCATCTTTGTGTTCTCCTTTTACTTTTCCCCCTCCATCCGCTTTGGCTCCACCACTTTTACTGCCTTCTTCGATGTGAGTTCCCCGGTGATTGCCCAGTGGCGCAGTGAGCAGGAAGGGACGGAGGAAACCTATGATGGTATCGTGGGTACCTCCATCGCCCGGCTGACCCACCGGTATGATGACTTCCCCCGCTATGAGGTATCTACTCTGCTGGAGCGGGAACGCTCTATCCAGGAAATTTCCGGGCAGATCCAGGACTATGCACTACCATTCTTTGCCCGGTTTTCCAATCTGCCCAAGCTGCTGGACGATGTGGAACAGGAGGGGTTCTTCCCCCATCGGAAGGGGTTCGATGTCCCTAAGCGGAATCGGGAGTTCATCGAATGCTTCCGGGAGTATCTCCAAAAGCAGTAGGAATCAGCAGAAAGGAAACAACACCTATGTCAAACAGTAGAGTATCCACTTGGAGTGGAATCCGGAACAAATTGGAGAATGACTACCTGTGCCCGGCACTCCGGGGCCACATCCAGTATTTTGCCACCAGTTACAGCAAAAGCGCCGACCATGAGGGCCGGGCCGCCATTCGTGTGGACGGCGTGGAAGTGCTGCGGAGCAACTACTACACCTATTTTGAAAATGTGTGGACGAAATTTCATCACTTGCGCTCCACCACGCTGAAAGATCACGACTCCGCAAAAGAGGCCATCAATCAGGCTCATGCCTATGCGCTGGAGCAGGGCACCTTTGACCAAAAGGTGTTCTATGAGGCGTTTGGGATCTTTGACAACCAGAGCATCGAGAAAAGCCTTGTCAGCGAGAATCCCCTTGTCCGTATCTTTGCCCTTCTGGATCGCAGGCTTGGCAAGCGCCGCCTGCTGGCTTTGGAGGACTCCATGGAGCAGGAACTGGACTGGGTGCGGGCTTTCTATGTGATCCGGTTGCAGGCCGAAGGGCTGATGGAAGCGAATAACATTTAGGAGGAACCACCATGTCACAGATCGCGTCCTTTTATCTGATAAAAAATAACCAGCGGCAGGAGTTGTCCGACGGTGACTGCTCCGGCGCGGTCTATATGGCCATCTGGGACTGGTGTGAGAGCGAACTGGATCTGGATGTCCGTTTTCCTGCTCCCCAGACGGAAGACACCCTGGACTGCGCTCTGCTGGAGGGAGAGCTGGCGTCTCAACTGCTGGCAGCTCTGCGGGAGCAGGATCTCCCGGAGCTGGCCGCTGAAATTGCCCCGGACTGGGATCTGCCCACCGAGGCGGTGCAAAGCGGGCTTAATACGCTGCGCTCCCATCTGGAACTGGTGCAGGGCGATGCTGCTCTGCTGTATGAAATGACATGAGAACGGAGGGATACCATGCTGGCAAAGCGGTTTGAACACATTTTACATGATCTGGGCATGGCTGGGCTGGAACACCCTCTGTTCTACCATGCACCGGTGGGCATTCGTTTTAAGATCGGCGGGGAGGAACCAATCTATCTGGATAGGCGTGCGGCGAAGCTGAAAACCAACCCCGCTTATGTTCAGGGGGCGCTGGACCGAGCCGCCGCGATCTATCGGGCACTTCCGGCGGTGCCGGACCTTCTGCGGATCGACGGGTATCCCGATGAAGAACCCGCCGAGTCCCTGCTGACCGTTATCCGGCAGCGAGTGGGCCTCCCAGTTCCCGATGAACAACTTTCGGCCACAGAGCAGGATGAAGATGGGGATACCCATGCACAAGTGCAGTTTTACTGGGATCTCAGCAAGATCAGCTTTCAACCAGAGCTGCTTCTTCGGGAAATCATTCTGGGGGACATCGGCGGCTGGAACGGCTTTGTGTCCAGCGTCTATCTGGCTGGGCCGGGGCCGTTCCTCTACCATTTGTACGATGACCGTGGGCTGGATGTGCTGGGCGGCTCACAGAAGCTGCTATTGCCTCTCTATCATCAATTTCATGACTGGATTTTGGAATACGATCTGGAGAAGATTGACCAGATGTTCGCTCCAGCAAAAGAATGACTGCATAACAGAAAAGGAGACATTGCTATGGGACTTGATATTTACGCCGGGCCGCTGACCCGGTACTATTCTCACAACTGGAAAACTGTTGTTCAGCAGTGGGCGGAGGAAAACGGATACTCTTTCAACCGCATCACCCCGGACGGGGAACCTGCTGATAACGAGGAAGAAATGTCCCCGGCTGAGGTCCAGGCGGCGGTGGAGAACTGGCGGGATCAGATCTTGAGCGCCATTTCTCAGCCGGGCCAGCCCCCCTACGCTCCCTGGCTTGAAGATAATGAGAAACCTTATTACACCGACAAGCCGGATTGGGATGCCTTCGGCGCTATGCTGCTGGTGGCCGCCTGTCGTACATACGAGGAACCGGTGCCTTCCACCGTGGAGAAGGACTGGATCTTCGGGGAGCATCCTCTGGTCGCCCGCCTTGCATCAGATGAGGAGCGGGTGTGGTCCCTGTTTCGTGGGGCTACCTGGTGGCTCCCTCTTTCTGACAGCTTTCTGTTCCAAGGGTCCTTGCCTACCGATGACACCGCCGCTATCGCCACCTTGGGCGGACTGCGGAAGGAGCTGGAAAAGCTGAACCAGCTGGCGTGGCAGGCCGATGAGGACACTATCCTTGGCTGGGCAGACACGGAGGGATACCCGGTAGACGGAACCGTAGACTCAGATGGACAGTACAGCAAGGCAGACATCCCGGAACACACCCAGTATGACACTCAATCCCTTGCCAAGTTTGCCTTCTCCATGTTCTGGCGGGCCATGCGGTTTGCCGAGGAGCAGCAGGTGCCTATCCTGCTTGACTATTAAAGAGAATTCGTCAGGGGGTGGAGACCGTGGAACAAAAACGGCCGGCAGATATAATTCAGGAACTTCTGGACTACCTGTGGAACGGCCTGGGCCTGGAGGAAAAGGGCTGGAAGCGTCTGAAAAAGGGCGACTTCAAAAAGAAAATGAAAAACGGGCTGACCTATCAGATCTGGTTTGACCGGAGCCGCTACAACTACATAGACTACGAAATCGGCCATGGGAATGTGGAGGTGGGCTTCACCTGTATCATAAAGCAGGGAGATGATTGTCTCTACTCTTTCAAAATAGAACCGACAACAGGCGGTTCGTTCTTTCGGATGCTGACAGAGGATCTGCGGTGGGACACCGGGCTGCTGGACACCTTCCTGCCCCTGATCCAAGCCCACTACCTTGACTTTATCTCTCACTTTGAGGTGGACCCAGCAGAGGCGCTCCAGCCGGTCTGCGCCCCCTTTATCCAGCCGGAGGATTACAGCTGGTGCATTCATGTGGATGAGCAGATGGTGGAACAGTACGGAACGGCGGAGCAGATGGAGGAGTACCGCCGTCAGGCAGAATTGCGCGGAACGCCGGAGTGCAAGGCAAAGAACTGGATGGGTTCGATGTTGTTCCACCTCTCCCACGCCAATGATGTGGATCAAGCCTGGGCCTCAAGCCGCACCAGAGAGGAACTGGACCAGGTGGTGGAACCCTTTGTGCAGGCCAAGCGGCAGACAGGACAGTGGACACAGGAGGATGAGGCGGGCTATCAGCTCTACCGGCAGGAAACAGATCCGAAGAAGCGCACCTTTCGGGTATGGTATCTCATCGCCAACCCCCGCGGCCTGCCGAAAGAGTTTGTCCAGAAAGAGCTGGAGTTTCGGTGGAAACTGTTCCCAGAAAAGAAGGAGGAAACCAAATGAGCAATAAAGCTTTCCAGCAAAATCTGGACGACAAAAAAGGCCCCCAGCCCGGAGGTCCCTATCTCATTCAGATGCTGTTCAAAGAGCCGGTAGAAATGCCGGATAAAGAAA
>ERZ773202.1684-NODE-1684-length-13444-cov-22.835163_pt1 | contig 13444 bp, 13 predicted proteins | sample MGYA00580998_ERZ773202 | MGnify/ENA primary metagenome ERZ773202 (study PRJEB29015, sample SAMEA2737803) | human gut metagenome | biome: human gut; feature: human-associated habitat; material: faeces | place: China | collected 2012 ...
CTTGATTTTGTTGTTCCTAATTTGTTTCTTTCGTCATTTTATCATTCCAATTAGTGTTGATTATCAGTATATTACGAGCAATCAGTAAGATTACAAGAAAAGAATTATATTTTTACAATCAAAACCTCTTCTACTTATATTTATTAATTTCTATGTTGTACTATATATTTGAAAATGCAATCAAAAACTCCAGACAAGAAAAATTCTATGAGTTTTTGATTGCATTTTTTATAGAACGCTTACTGCATATTATATATAATACCTCTCAAGGCAAAAGGTTTTATGAAAAACTTTACCAAAAGAGAGTATGTTATAATTCCCCAAACTATGGATAATGGAAGAACCACGAAAAAACACCAATCAGGAATCTTATAATTATAACCATTCCCTTCGAATTTTTTATTTATCAACGATATCTTTTTGTTAGGGAAAAATCTTAAATAAGAGTATATTAATATCATTAGTAGATAAATGGATAACAAATATCCATCATTTCTATGGTATGAATCCCTTAATAGTTCGCACAAAAATAATGCGAATGGGAAAAAGAGAAACGCAAAGACCATTGCCATATACAATGGGCTAAGAAACTTTGCGGACTCTCTTTTTTTGTTATAAGCCCAATATACTCTATAAAATATATAATCTATCATATTACCATTCTAATAATACACCATTCATAAAGTATTCCTTTCTTTTTGTATTTTTGTCCCAAGCATTACATTATCTCCAGCAAATCTTGACTTTTGTCCCATACCAAATGTAGAGCCACACTTCATTTAGATGGGAAATTTGGTTCAAAGTTATATTATTTTTTCTTAAATCGAGCGGAATGTATGGGATTGTTGTCTTTATTGTCTGTTGTCATTTTATCAGTCTATATTATCTTCCCAGAGAAGGTCAGTCACTTCTACTTCAAGCGGTGCAGAAAGCTCTGTCAAGGCTTTTTCTTTTATTTTGCAAAGATAATCATTTTTTCTGAGAATCTATCCTTTTTCTGCTGTTTTTTTCTCTTTTTCGCTCCCACGATTGTCGCATTCGCTCCCATGATTGTTGCATTCGCTTCCATGATTGTCGCATTCGCTCCCACGTTTGTCGCATTCGCTCCCACGTTTGTCACATTCGGTCCCGCGTTTGTCGCATTCGCTCCCATGATTCTGTTGTCATATTCCTCTTTCGAATGTTTGTCCCACACACCCTACCTGTAGGGGCAGAAGCTTTAAAAAATTGCCTGGAGTTTTAAAGCTTTTGCCCTTACAGGGCGCGTTGCTAATTTCCTTATACCCAGGGCGTTGCCCTGGGCTGTGAGTTTCTGCCCCTTCAGGGCGTGCTGCTTGCGTCTTTTGTCCTGCTAATTGTCTTATACCCAGGGCGATGCCCTGGGCTGAGAGCTTCTGCCCCCTTCAGGGCGTGCTGCTTGCGTCTTTTGCAAGAAAAAGCGTTCACATTTTGGGCTTTTCTGTCACAAAGGGTTCACCGTTTTACGTCATTTGTGACGTTTTCGTGAATACCTGTGAAGGGTGGGTTCACGCCATGAATCCCCTCTGTTTATCGGACTTTCGGAGCAGGTGTGAAGGGTGAACCCTCTTTTCTTGCTTTATACGCATACGCGAAAGAAAATAAATAAAGAAAGAAAACAGCAGTATGGGTAATGCCATAAAAACATATAAAAGAATATATATATATTATTATAGACGTTCACGGCTTCACGCAAAGGCCTCGCCCGATAGGTTATTCAGACCAGCCAATGACTAACAGAGATTTCCCGGTAAGTCATTGAGCCGTCTCAGTGACTTACCGGGAAATGGTAACTATTATGCTGAACTCAACAGTCGCAAATAAGCGCCACGCACCCTGAAAAACTGCCATTTTGTGTTTGGTGCGAAAAGAAAATTTGACAAAAAATCGGGAAAATGCGCATAATTCATGAATAAACATGAAGAAAATCGCGAAAACGATGTAAAAGAAAACGAAAAAAGTGGAGAAATGAGGGGATTTGCTACCTCAAAACAGGGGATGCGGGGCCCAAAACAGGGGATGCGGGGCAAAAAACAGGGGATTTGGGCACTCCAAAAAAAGGCGCATCCCCTGTGGATGCACTTCGCAAAACCCGACCAAATCCACAACTCAAAAAGTGGATGGAAACAGAAATTACTACCCTTTTTGAACAGTTATTACTACCAAAACTGCTGCCGTGCCGATTCATTTCAACATTTATATATACACAACGCGAGAAAAATGGTATAAAGTATTAATAATAAGGGGGATGCGAGAAAAATGGATTAGAAAAAGTGCTTCTAATCCCCAATTTTGTTTTTTGCCCGGCATAACGGCAGTATTGGCAGAGGGCAAAAAAACTTTCTTGAAAATGCGGATTTCTCTTAATTTCTTTTGTGTTACGATATTTTTTGTGTATCTTTGCAAGATAAACTGATTAAAGAAATAAATGAGAAAACGATTCATCCACATATTATGGGCTTTGTTGGGCGCAGGCATCCTGTTCTGTATCCTGGGCTTTGTAGCCGTTTGGAATGGTTTGATAGGCTATATGCCCGAGATAGAGGACTTGCAGAACCCCATCAACCGCTTTGCCACACAGGTGTATTCATCTGACGGCAAGGTGTTGGGAACCTGGAACCTGAACAAGGAGAACAGAATCGTGATCCCTTACGACAAAATGTCGCCCCACCTCGTAGAGGCACTTGTTGCCACAGAGGACGAGCGCTTCTATGAGCACTCAGGCATCGACTTCCGTGCCCTGGGCCGAGCCATCGTGAAGCGAGGACTCATGGGACAAACCAATGCCGGAGGAGGCTCCACCATCACCCAGCAGTTGGCGAAGCAGTTGTATAGCGAGACAGCCAGCAGCACCGTGCAGCGCTTCTTCCAGAAACCCATAGAGTGGGTGATAGCCGTCAAGCTGGAGCGTTATTACACCAAGCAGGAGATCATCGCCCTCTATCTCAACTACTTCGACTTCCTGCACAATGCGGTGGGCATCAAGACCGCTGCCAACACTTACTTCAACAAAGAGCCCAAAGACCTGACGGTGTGCGAGGCAGCCACCCTCATCGGACTCTGCAAGAACCCCTCGCTCTTCAACCCCGTGCGCTATCCCGACCGCTGCCGGGAACGAAGAAACGTGGTGTTGCAGCAGATGGTGAAGGCAGGCTATATGGACCGCTCGGAGTACGCCAAGTATTCTGCCGAACCCCTTACTCTCGACTTCCACCGTACCGACCATAAGGACGGCACAGCCACCTATCTGCGCGAGTTCCTCCGTCAGTATATGACCGCCAAGCGCCCCGTGCGCTCCGACTATCCTTCGTGGAACAGAGTGCAGTTTGTCATCGACTCGATAGCCTGGGACACAGATCCCCTCTATGGCTGGTGCAACAAGAACTTCAAGAAGGACGGCACACCCTATAACGTCTATGCCGACGGCCTGAGAGTGTTCACCACGATAGACAGCCGTATGCAGAAATATGCCGAGGAGGCAGTCTACAAGCATGTGGCAGGCTATCTGCAGCCCGCCTTCGACCGTGAGAACAAGCCCAAGCCCAGTGCTCCTTTCTCCGACAAGCTGACGCCCAATCAGATACGCTCCATCCTGAACCGATCCATCACCCAGAGCGAGCGCTACCGCACCATGAAGGCGGCAGGCTATTCGCCCGAGGAGATACACGACGCCTTCAGAAAGAAGGTGGAGATGACCGTCTTTACCTATCATGGTGACATCGACACCCTGATGAGTCCGCTCGACTCCATACGCTACTACAAGGGTTTCCTGCGTTCGGGCTTCATGAGCATGGATCCCAAGACGGGAGCCGTGAAAGCCTATGTGGGCGGTCTCGACTATACACACTTCATGTACGACATGGTGAGCCTGGGACGCCGACAGGTGGGTTCCACCATCAAGCCATTCCTCTACAGTCTGGCGATGGAGAACGGATTCACCCCCTGCGACATGGCGCCCAACCGTCAGCAGACCTATATCGTGGCAGGCAGACGCTGGACACCCCGCAACGCCAACCATTCGCGCTATGGACAGATGGTTCCGCTGAAGTGGGGTCTGGCACAGAGTAACAACTGGATCAGCGCTTATCTGATGAGCAAGCTGAACCCACAGCAGTTTGTGCAGCTGCTGCGCGATTACGGCATCAACAATCCCGACATCCATGCCTCGATGAGTCTCTGTCTGGGTCCTTGCGAGGAGAGTGTGTCGGAGATGGTGAGCGCCTATACCGCCTTTGCCAACCACGGCATCAGGACCTCGCCGCTCTTTGTGAGCCGCATCGAGGACAACGAAGGCAACACGATAGCCACCTTCCAGCCCCGCATGAACGAGGTGATCAGCGCCGACAACGCCATGAAGATGCTTACCATGCTGATGGGCGTGGTAGACCAGGGTACGGCGGGACGACTGAGATACCGCTACAACATGGAGGGACAGATAGGAGCGAAGACGGGAACCACCAACAACAACAGCGACGGATGGTTCATTGGCTTCACACCGCAGCTGGTGACAGGCTGCTGGGTGGGAGGCGAGGACCGCGACATCCACTTCGACTCCATGAGTATGGGACAGGGAGCCACAATGGCGCTCCCCATCTGGGCCATCTTCATGAAGAAGGTTTATGCCGACCCAACGCTGGGCTTCAGTCCGATGGAGAAGTTTGACATTCCTGCTGACTATAATCCCTGTGCGAGTCAGACGGAAGATGAATTCGGTGAAGAAGGCATCGACGAAGTTTTTGAATAAGCAAGCATCCTGCAATGATGGCAATATAGATGAGGCCTAATTGCAGGATGCTTATTTTTATCCCCTCTATGCAGGCTCCCGGCAGCATGACTATCAGCTGCAGGGCATGCTGGGTGGCAGAGGTGGTGAGGCTCAGCAGGTATGCCAGTCCGCCCTGCAGCAGGGAGAATCCCGGCAGGAGGAAGAACGAGAGCAGCAGCGACAGACTGACATAGATGATGACCGTGGCAGCGGGAATGGCGACAAACGAGCTGAGTACGGAATAGCAGGCGATGTTGCCGAAATAATAGCACACCAGCGGTATGGTTCCCACCTGGGCAGCCACCGATACCGCCACCATTGCCCATGCCCAGCCCAAGGGCTTGCGGCGGGTGACCGAGGCAGGCAGAAGGCTGTAGATGGGCTTGTAGAGCAACAGGATGGACAGCACGGCGGCAAAGGACAGCTGAAAGCTGATGTCGAAGAGGTGGAGAGGCTGGATGATGAGCATCACGATGGCAGCGAGAGTCAGGTTGCTCACAGCCGTCGAGTTGCGTCTGGTGAGCAGGGCGAAACAGTAGATGCTGATCATTGAGGCAGCCCTGACGGCACTGGCAGGCAGGGCGATGAGGAACACGTATGCCCAGATGGCAGTCACGCTGATGGGTACGGCGATGAGCCGCCATCGTTTTCTGCCTCCTGCCAGGAGGATGAAGAGCTGAAAGATGATGCCGATATGCAGTCCGCTGATGGCCAGGATATGGCTGGCACCCGAGGCTTTGAAGGTTTGTCGGGTGTCCTTGCTGAGGCTGCCTTTCTCGCCCAGTGTCATGGCGGTGATGATGGCTTGCTGCTGCGATGCAAGATGCTGGCTGCCAATGCGTTCTGTGAGTTCGCTTCGCAGACTGAGAGCCTTCAGGCGGGTGCGGTCGAGCGCCGACAGATGGCTGTAGGAACGCGTTGTTGCGGGTTGCCGGTTCTGCTCTTCCTGCAGAGAGGTGAGCAGGGCGCCAGCCATCAGGAAGGCGGCGAGGATGAGGAGCGACTTGTGCAGCTCGTTCTTCACCAAGATGGCGAAGGCAGAGGCGGCGAGCATGATGAGCAGCCAGTAGGAGGGAGGAAGGGTGACGACGTGGAAGTGCGCAATGACAATGCCCGACACAAGCATCAAGCAGAGAGCCTGAGTGGGGCACGAATTGAAGAACTTTCGCCTTCTGAGGACTGTCTTTGCGCCAGAAATCTTCATTTAATCTTTAATTTCTGCAAATATAGGAATTTTTTTTCGTCTAAATGTAGTTTTTTTTGTAATTTTGCAAAGTTTTATAGAATACAATAAAAATCATTATAATGAACGTTTCATACAAATGGCTTAAAGAATACGTCGATTTCGACCTTACTCCCCAGGAGACAGCGGACGCGCTGACTTCTTGCGGTCTCGAAGTCGATGCTTTGGAAGAAGTACAGTCCATCAAGGGTGGACTGAAGGGTCTTTACGTAGGTAAAGTGTTGACATGCGAGATGCATCCCAATAGCGATCACCTCCATGTCACTACTGTAGATTTGGGCAAGGGCGAGCCCCAGCAGATTGTATGCGGTGCCCCCAACGTGGCAGCAGGACAGAAAGTCATCGTAGCCGACCTGGGCTGCGTGCTCTACGACGGCGACAAGAGTTTCACCATCAAGCGCAGCAAGCTTCGCGGCGTGGAGAGTCTCGGCATGATCTGTGCCGAGGACGAGATAGGAGTAGGAACCTCTCACGACGGCATCATCGTGCTGCCAGAGGATGCTCCCGTAGGTCAGCCAGCAGCTGAGTATTATCACTTGGAGAGCGACTGGCTCATCGAGATAGACATCACAGCCAACCGAGCTGATGCCCTGGGTCACTGGGGAGTGGCACGCGACCTCTATGCGTGGCTGAAGCAGAACGGATATCAGACCAGTATGCATCGTCCTTCGTGCGATGAGTTCGTTGTCGACAACGAGGACCTGCCTATCGAGGTGGAGATTCAGAACACCGAAGCCTGCAAGCGCTATGCCTGTGTGAGTATCACCGACTGCGAGGTGAAGGAGAGTCCTAAGTGGCTGCAGGACAAGCTGAACATCATCGGCTTGCGTCCTATCAACAACATCGTGGACATCACCAACTATATTATGATGGCTTACGGACAGCCACTGCACTGCTTTGATGCCGACATGGTGATAGGACATAAGATCGTGGTACGCACCCAGCCAGAGGGAACCAAGTTTGTGACCCTCGACGGTGAGGAGCATACCCTGGGCGAGCACGACCTGAGCATCTGCAACGCCGAGGAGCCTATGTGTATCGCAGGTATCTTTGGCGGTAAGGGTTCGGGAACCTACGACACCACCAAGAGTGTGGTGTTGGAGAGTGCCTACTTCCATCCAACATGGATTCGCAAGAGTGCCCGCCGTCACGGACTGAGCACCGACGCCAGCTATCGTTTTGAGCGCGGTGTAGACCCCAACGGACAGATTTATGCCCTCAAGCAGGCTGCCATCCTCTGCAAGCAGTTGGCAGGCGGAAAGATCAGTATGCAGATCAAGGACGTATATCCAGAGCCTAACCAGGATTTCCCTGTGCGCCTGAACTATGAGTATGCACATCGTCTCATCGGTAAGGAGATCGGTGCAGAGACCATCAAGAATATCGCCACCTCATTGGAGATGAAGATTGTGAAGGAAGACGCCGAGGGCCTCGACCTCCTCGTTCCAGCCTTCCGTGTTGACGTGCAGCGTCCTTGCGACGTGGTGGAGGACATCTTGCGTATCTACGGATACAACAACGTGGAGATTCCTACCCAGCTGAAGAGCTCGCTCACCGTACAGGGCGAGGAAGACAAGCACTACCACACCCAGAACATCGTGGCAGAGCAGCTGGTAGGCGAGGGCTTCATGGAGATACTGAACAACTCGCTCACCAAGGCAAGCTATTATACCGACTTCGAACTCAACGCTTATCCCGACGAGCACACCGTGAAGGTGATGAACCCTCTGAGTGCCGACCTGGGAGTGATGCGCCAGACCATGCTCTTCGGTGGACTGGAGAGTGTGTCGCGCAACATCAACCACAAGAGCCAAAACCTGAAGTTCTTCGAGGTGGGCAACACCTATTTATATAATAAGGAGAAATGGGATGCCGAGAATCCTATCAAGGGCTACAGCCAGGAAGGTCACATCTCGCTCTTCATCACCGGTAAGCGCGTAGAAGGCAACTGGGCTCATGCCGACGAGCAGAGCAACATCTACGAGTTGAAGGCTGTGGTGGAGAACATCCTGCGCCGTGTGGGTATGCCACAGAACAATGTGGTGCTGAAGCACAGCGACAACAATATCTTCTCAAAGGGTGTGCAGTATGAGACCCGTGCCGGAAAGGTATTGGTAGAGATGGGTATCCTGAGCCTGAAGCTCAAGAAGGCTTTCGATATCGAGCAGGACGTGTTCTATGCCGATGTGCACTGGGACAACCTGATGAAGGCCATCAAGAAGGTGAGCCTCACCTATATCGATATCAGCAAGTATCCTTCTGTAAGCCGCGACCTGGCACTCCTGGTCGACAAGAGTGTGGAGTTTGAGCAGATAGAGATGATCGCCCGTCAGACAGAGAAGAAGCTCCTCAAGAGTGTGGTTCTCTTCGACGTGTATGAGGGCAAGAATCTGCCAGAGGGCAAGAAGAGCTACGCAGTGAACTTCATCCTGCAGGACGAGGAGAAGACTCTCAACGACAAGCAGATCGATGCCATCATGAAGAAACTCATTGCCAACCTCACAGGCAAGTTGAATGCTGAATTGAGATAATTTTGGAGTTAACTCCTTCACATCTTATAATAAGTATAACAACAAAACATATTAAATTTTATTCCAATGGGAAGAGCATTTGAATATCGTAAGGCTACAAAGCTGAAAAGATGGGGCCACATGGCCAAGACATTTACTAAGTTAGGTAAGCAGATTGCAATTGCAGTAAAGGCTGGCGGTCCAGAGCCAGAGAACAACCCTACCTTGCGTGCTATCATCGCCAACTGTAAGCGTGAGAACATGCCTAAGGATAACATCGAACGTGCCATCAAGAACGCTTGTGGCAAGGATACAAGCGATTACAAGGAGGTGACTTACGAGGGATATGGTCCTCACGGTGTTGCCATCTTCGTTGACACATTGACAGACAACACCACACGTACCGTAGGTGACGTGCGCTCAGTGTTCAATAAGTTCAATGGCAACATGGGTACCACAGGTTCACTTTCTTTCCTCTTCGACCACAAGGCTGTGTTCACCTTCAAGAAGAAGGAAGGCATGGATATGGACGAGATGATTCTCGACCTGATCGACTATGGTGTTGAGGATGAGTTCGACGAGGATGAGGAGAACAACGAGGTCACTATCTACGGTGCTCCTACAAGCTTCGGCGACATCCAGAAGCACTTGGAGGCTGAGGGCTTCGAGGTGACCGGTGCTGAGTTCACCTATATCCCTAACGACCTGAAGGACGTTACTCCTGAGGAGCGTGAGACTATCGACAAGATGGTGGAGAAGCTGGAGGAGTTTGACGATGTTCAGACCGTCTATACCAACATGAAGCCAGAGGTTTCTGAGGAGGCAGAATAAGCATTCTTTTTCGTATGATATTTAAGTTTTGTCTTAAAGCTTTTGCCCTTACAGGGCGTTTAGGGCCTTGCCGTTTATACCCAGGGCGTTGCCCTGGGCTAAGAGGGGTTGCCCTTACAGGGCGCTTGGCGAAAATTAAATAATCATACGAGCACGCCCTGAAAGGATTAGCCCAATTCAGCGCTGCTTTTATCGGTACGCCCTGAAAGGATTAGCCCAATTCAGCGTTGCTTTTATCGGCACGCCCTGAAAGGATTAGCCCAATTCATCGCTGCTTTTATCTGCACGCCCTGAAAGGATCAGCCCAATTCGGCGCTGCTTTTATCTGCACGCCCTGAAAGGGCAGAAGCTCATAGCCCAGGGCATCGCCCTGGGTTTTGTGTTTATTTCACTATGCGCCCTGTAAGGGCAAAAGCTTTAAAATAAGGAGAAAACATTATGATTAATTCTAACAACGAAAATCAGGATAAGTTGCAGAAGGTGACCTATCAGACACACGGCACCTGTTCAAAGTACATCTGCATCAGTGTGGATGAGGACGGAACAGTAAGGGATGCTGAGTTTATCGGTGGTTGTGACGGCAACACCAAGGGCGTATGCGCTTTGATAAGAAACATGAAGGCCAAGGACGTGATAGCCCGACTGAAAGGCATCACCTGCGGCAACAAGCCAACCAGTTGTCCAGACCAGTTGGCTACTGCCCTTCAGCAAATGGGATATTAATTTAGTATGGCGATATGTTCAAGCTTTAGTACTTGAACGTATCGTCCAACAAAATTTTCTGGGGATTGGAAGCCGAACGGTAGATGAAACGGAAGGAGAAGTGGGCTTCCTTATAGCTCTTGAGCCCCGGGTTGTTGTCGAGTGCCTGTTTCTGCATATTGTGCAGTTTGTTACGGTTCAGGGCTATCGCCTCGGCATTGTCAGCCTTGTTGCGCAAGCTGAGATAATAAATATAAGTGCGTGAGTCTTTGTCAAACACAGCGCTGTCGGTACGGCTGTCGTTGATGTAAGGGGTGGGACATACCTTCTCTGTGTATTCGCGGGCTTCGCGTACAGCCCTGTCTTCCATGCTCTCAGTGCATGATGCCATGAGGGCAAGAGTCATGATACCGAATAAAATCTTTTTCATCTTTTTTTTCTTCGTTTTTGAATTTTGTCACAAAGTTACTGCAAAATTCGTAATCTTGCAACATTTGACCCTGATTTTTCTGTCAGAAGCTCTAACTTCTCTAACTTCTGAACTTGCTAAAGTTGAGTAAATGCGAAAAAAAAGCGCAAAAAAATTGGTTTTCTCCTAAAAATAAGGTAATTTTGCATCCTAAAGTATAAATATTTATGGAGAATATCAACAAAATACGAAATTTCTGTATTATTGCACATATAGACCATGGTAAAAGTACCCTGGCAGACCGATTGTTGGAGAAGACACAGACCATCAAGATCACTGAGGGTCAGATGCTCGATGACATGGATTTGGAGCGAGAGAGAGGTATCACCATCAAGAGTCATGCCATCCAGATGGAGTACAAGGCAAATGACGGACAAACCTATATCCTCAACCTCATTGATACTCCGGGACACGTGGATTTCTCTTACGAGGTTTCACGTTCCATCGCTGCCTGCGAGGGAGCGCTCCTGGTAGTTGACGCCACACAGGGTGTGCAGGCGCAGACCATCTCCAACCTTTATATGGCCATAGAGCACGACTTGGAAATCATTCCTGTCATCAACAAGATAGACATGCCTTCGGCCATGCCCGAGGAGGTGGAGGACGAGATCGTAGATCTCATTGGATGCAAGCGCGAGGAGATTCTGCGTGCCTCAGGAAAGACAGGTGAGGGCGTAGAGGATGTGCTCGAGGCTGTGGTGAACCGTGTGCCTCATCCCGAGGGTGACAACAAGGCACCTTTGCAGGCACTGATCTTCGACTCTGTGTTCAACTCCTTCCGTGGCATCATCGCCTACTTCAAGATAGAGAACGGAACTATCCGCAAGGGTGACAAGGTGAAGTTCTTCAACACCGGAATGGAATATGATGCCGATGAGATCGGCGTGCTGAAGATGGACATGATAGCCCGCAACGAGCTGGGAACAGGCGAGGTGGGATATATCATCTCGGGTATCAAGAACGCCACTGAGGTGAAGGTGGGTGATACCATTACCCATGTTGCACGTCCCTGCGAGAAAGCCATTGCCGGTTTCCAGGAGGTGAAGCCTATGGTCTTTGCCGGTGTCTATCCCATAGACCCCAGCGACTACGAGAACCTGCGTGCCTCGTTGGAGAAGCTGCAGCTCAATGATGCCAGTCTCACCTTTATGCCGGAGAGCTCTGTGGCTTTGGGCTTCGGTTTCCGTTGTGGCTTCTTGGGTCTGCTCCACATGGAGATCATACAGGAACGACTCGACCGCGAGTTCAACATGGACGTCATCACCACCGTGCCCAACGTATCCTATATGGTATACGACAAGCAGGGCGGCGAGAAAGAGGTGCACAATCCTTCGGGACTGCCCGACCCAACGATGATCGACCATATCGAGGAACCCTATATCCGCGCCACCATCATCACATCGTGCGACTATATTGGTCCTATCATGAAACTTTGTCTCGACAAGCGAGGCGAGCTCATCAAGCAGGAGTATGTGAGTGGCAACCGTGTGGAGCTGCACTTCATGCTGCCTCTTGGCGAAATCGTTATCGACTTCTATGATAAGTTGAAGAGCATCTCCAAGGGATATGCTTCCTTCGATTATCACATAGACAGCTTCCGTCCTTCCGACCTGGTGAAGCTCGACATTCTGCTCAACGGTGAGCCTGTGGATGCCCTGAGTACCCTGACCCACCGTGAGAATGCAGTTGCCTTTGGTCGCAGAATGTGTGAGAAGTTGAAAGACCTGATACCCCGTCAGCAGTTTGACATCGCTATCCAGGCTGCCATCGGTGCCAAGATTGTGGCACGCGAAACCATCAAGCAGGTACGTAAGGACGTTACTGCCAAGTGTTATGGTGGTGACGTAAGCCGTAAGCGCAAACTGTTGGAGAAGCAGAAGAAGGGTAAGAAGCGTATGAAGCAGATCGGTAATGTGGAGGTGCCACAGAAGGCATTCCTTGCCGTATTGAAACTCGACTAACCATTTCAAGTAAGATAAAAGCTATCAAGCAACATAAATCAAGGAGGCAGAATAATGAATGATTTAAGGACGATTACTCCCAAGCGTGATATTGCCAGGGAGTTGGCGCGTAAGTACAGTACGATGACTCACGACGAGCTCGACATCCTGGAGGGCATCCTGGAGCCAGTGAAATACGGAAAGGGCGAGATGATCCTTTCGGAAGGTGAGGTGTGTCGTGGTATCTCTTATATCGAGAAGGGTCTTGTGCGCCAGTTCTATAATAAGAATGGCAAGGAGGTGACCGAGCATCTGGGCGTCGACCATACCATCTTTATGTGTATCGAGAGCCTTTTCAAGGAGGAGCCTACTCGTCTTCAGGTGGAGGCTCTTGAGGCTACCCTGGTTTATATCTTGCCTAAGTCGAAACTGGAGGCTGCTGCCATCCGCAATGTCAACATTCAGATGTTGTATCGTAAGATTCTGGAGGAGAGTCTCATCCAGTCGCAGGTTCATGCCGACCTGATGCGTTTCGAGACTGCGCCCAACAAATACAAGCGTCTGTGCGAACTGAGTCCTCAGGTGGTGTTGCGTGCTCCATTGACTTACATTGCCAGCTATCTGCAAATGACTCCCGAGACATTGTCCCGCATCCGTTCGGGTGTGTTGCTATAAAGATGTTATAACCAAAAAGTCCTGCTTCACAATGATGAAGCAGGACTTTTCTACTACGAAATTTCGCATATTTGCCCCACACGCCCAGAATCAACGGTCATCGGCCGAAGATAAAGGTCAGAAGCTCACAGAAGCAGCACGCCCTGAACCAACGGTCACCGACCGAAGATAAAGGTCAGAAGCTCACAGAAGCAGCACGCCCTGAACCAACGGTCATCAGCCGAAGGTAAAGTTTTCTATAAGCAGCACGCCCTGAAAGGGCAGAAGCTCTTAGCCCAGGGCAACGCCCTG
>ERZ773202.1686-NODE-1686-length-13411-cov-2.489742_pt1 | contig 13411 bp, 11 predicted proteins | sample MGYA00580998_ERZ773202 | MGnify/ENA primary metagenome ERZ773202 (study PRJEB29015, sample SAMEA2737803) | human gut metagenome | biome: human gut; feature: human-associated habitat; material: faeces | place: China | collected 2012 ...
CTCACCTCTGCACATATCTATGTCAGTACCATCCCATACAAGACCGTAGCTTCCTTCAAGAATTTCAGGGAGCTTATCTGCATCTCCAACACCCTTATATGTATAGTCGAGATTTTTTATCTTATCTTCTTCAATATATATTCCGTAGAGATTAAAGTGTGTTCCCACATTGTGGTCGAAGTTATATAAGTATGTCGCTTTTCCAGGTGAAAGATTACCTGCAATAACTACAGGTGCATCCTTATGGATTCTTTCTTCAGCAGGAATTGCATTATCATCCTTTTCCCATAAGTAATCAAATACGCCTAATGATACAAGCTTATTTGGCTTATATCCTATAGCCTTCATAAGATCCTTCATGTATGAGTTATGAATTATTATTTTATTAAAGAATGGAAGGGCAAATCTGTCTTCAATACTGAAATAGTTTTTGAAAACCTTGTTGCGGTTATTCCATCTGATTGAATCCATATCATGTACAACAGCAACAAGGCGAACGCCTCTCTTTCTTAAGCCCACAAGAATACTTCTGAGTCTTAACCAGAAATGAGGAGGATACTGAACAACTAACACATCTCCTGCTTTAAGATGTGCTGTAGCCTGTTTCCACACTTTTGTGTTATTCATGATATATGCTAATTCTTTAGCTTTTCTTTTAACCCCAGAATAATCACCGCTTAATTCCTTACAGCCAACAGTGATTTTCTCGTATCCAAGAGAATCTAAGATATTAAATATATCTACTCTCGCCTTGGATGTGGCAACATTACTCCACTCTGCAGGATCAACTTCTTCTATGTAATACTTCATCATACACCTCTAAAATGTTATTTATATTCTCATCTATATTAAATGTATTATAAGCATATTTCTGCCCTTCTAAAGCAATCTTCTTCATGCTTTCCCTATCATCGGCAATCTTTTTAAATGCCTCAAACAGGCTCTTTGCTCCCTCTTCTTCATTGTAGAGCAGTCCTGTTTCTCCATCCTTTATTAATTCAGATGTGGCAGCAGTCTTTGAATCAGATCCAACAACAAGCGCACCGCTTAACATCCCCTCTACTGTTGTAAGACCAAATGCCTCACTTGTTGAACACATACACAAAACATCATACTCACTAATTGCCTTATTTACGTTATCAACATGTCCTTTGAACTGCACTATGTCTGATAATCCGTTTCTCTCAATATATGACTTTATTTTATTCTCATAATTAATATCATCAGTTTTTCCGTAAATATCAGCTATAACCTTAACACCTGATTTAGCAAGCATGTTAACCGCTTTAACCAAAACAGCCTGTCCCTTATTAGGATGAATTCTTCCTGCCATTACAATCTTAATGACGTCATCATTTAAAATATCTCGTTCGCAATAGAACTTTTCAATATCAACTCCATCATATATTCTGATGATTTCTTTTTTGAAATGTGGTTGGAAGAAATTCTTCACAACATCCGATACTGCAACTACCGCATCTGCCTTATTAAGCATCTTATAGGATCTTTTTTCATTTACGAATTCGTGATTAAGATCTAATGAATGAAATTCTCTTATATGCCATACAACCGGTATACCCATTTCGAAAGGTACCAATGCAGGTAATCCACTTGTTATTGCATTAATATGAACTAAGTCAATATTGTGCTTCTTAATGATTTCTTCCATTCTGCGATTCACATGATTAACTGCAAAACTCTCTGCAATGTTGTGAATAGGCTTTTTATACATATGTGCAGTATATAGCTTAACCGCAATACTTTTCCATTTCTTGTCAAAGGTAAACTTTGTATATTTAAACCACATGGTTACATACTGATGTAGTGGTTCAACCGTAATACCATTCTTCTTCAGTTCTTCTCCAAGAGGCCCCGGAGGAGTAGCCACAACCATATTTATTCCACGTTTTTTCATTTCGTTAGCTATCATAAGTACACACTGGCTGGCGCCATTTGTTAACTTACCGTTAGTACTAACAAGTAATATGTTTTTATTCATTTCTTTCATATTCTTTCTGCTTTTCTCTTTCGCGATCTCTCTTTTCTTTTATGGTTTCCGCAGCCGATTCATCTATTCTGCTCATGTTGCGTACTCCGTAAAAATATCCCAGATCACTTTTCTTCACTTTGAATTTGGCACTAATAAGTCCATGCTTCTTACATTTGAAAACAGCATAGTAATTTTTATTATCTGAAAACCAACGGACTACCCTGTCCATTGTTTCACTGCAGATAAAACAGCTTCCTTTTCTCAATTCCCTGTACTTAGTAGCTTTTTCCTTACAGTCAAAACCTCTTGTAATATATTCTTCAGAAAATCTCGATCTTTTACGAATTTCATCAGCCGGTCTTTTAGGTATCCTGAATGTATCTACACTTACATTTTCTATAAGATCTTCGTCCTTTAACTTCTGCATTATCTGTGCAGTATACTGGGCATCATGAATGGCTCTGTGATATTGCATGGACTGGGCAATGTCCAGTGCCTTAACAGCTGATTCCAGGCTCGGAGTCATATTGCCGTCGAGATATTGTTTGCTGTATACCTTTTGAAGATCAAAATAAAGAAAAGGCATAGGAAAATTATTCTCTATGCCGTAGAAACTCATATTTCTTTGAAACTGCATAAGATCAGCTTCACCCCATGTACAGAAATAAAAGTCAGTACCACACCAATTAATAAATTCTTCGTATACTGTCTTAAAATCCTTACCCTTTTGCAGGTCTTTCATAGTAATAGGCAGCATATTTTCAACCACTTTGTGAAACTTAAAGTAAACCTGTGGCCTTATCAGTCTGTCAAATGAACTGATAACATTTTTATTCTCGTCGAGCTTAACAGCGCCTATTTCAATGATCTCAAACGGTATTCTACTGCCGTTTTTATTTGCAATAACTCTACCTGTAGGAGACTGATTCCATTCTAAGTCAAATACAATGTATTGCATATTAACCACTTTCTTTTAAACAATTCAACCTTTTAACAATCAGCTTTTCTGATTGTTCTCTATATCTTCTTTTGTATCCTTTGATACAAGTGTACCCGATTCCGTGTGCTTTTCGTTTTTATCAACCTTTTTTGCAGGTTTAATCCTTAACATAATCACCAGCAGGGCAATAAGAATAGCCGCAAACACTGATATGTATACAATAATTAAAACCATTGGCACCTCCGAATATTATCCTTTAATTATAAGAAAAAGGGGGGTATTATGCAAGGATATAATCTCTCTTAAAAAGCCGTAAATATTGAGTTTGCCATAGAAAAAACGGCATTACTTAAATATGTAATTCCGGGTAGTCTAACCTGTCTTTTTGCTTTTGACTTTTATATATACTGTATATATAATACACTATTAGTTTTATTATTATATAAAGTAGATTAACAGATTTTCTGTTTCATATATTACGTATTTCAGAGGGGGATATTATGATTAAAACTGCTCTTATTATGGCCGGAGGTAAAGGTGAAAGATTTTGGCCTAGAAGCAGACAGTCTTTACCTAAACAATTTTTATCATTAACAGACGATGACAAGACAATGATTCAGCTTACAGTAGAAAGAATCAGTCCTATCGTTGATGTTGAAAATGTTTATGTTGTAACAAACAAGGACTATAAACATCTTGTAAAGGAACAGATTCCCGGTATTCCAATGGAGAATATCATCTGCGAGCCTATCGGACGTAACACATCTCCATGTATCGGACTTGGTGCAGCACACATTAAGCACAAGTATCCTGATGAAGACGTTACAATGATTGTTCTTCCATCAGATCACTTAGTTAAGTACAACGATGTTTTTGTAGATACACTTAGCAGTGCATGTGAAATTGCTGAAAAGGGTTCTAACCTCGTAACTATCGGAATCACTCCTAACTATCCTGAAACAGGATACGGCTACATTAAATATAACGAAGAAAAGCCTGAAGGCAAATCATTTACTGTTGATTCATTTGTTGAGAAGCCTGATCTTGATACTGCTAAAAAGTATCTTGAAAGCGGTAACTACCTCTGGAACAGTGGTATGTTCATCTGGAAGCTTTCAACTATTAATGAATGTTATGAGAAGTTCCTTCCTGAAATGTACTCTTCATTAAATGAAATCGAAAAGTCAATCGGTACAGCTTCAGAGGATGAAACTCTTAACAGCATTTTCCCTGACTTAGAAAATATTTCAATTGACTACGGCGTTATGGAGAAGTCAGATAACATTTATATTATCCCTGGTAACTTTGGCTGGGATGACGTTGGTTCATGGCTTGCAGTAAGCAGAGTTAATGAAACAGATTCAGATGAGAATATCATCAGAGGAAATGTTGTTTCTCTTGATGTTAAGAACTGTATTATCGAAGGTTCTGATAAGCTTATTGCCGCTGCCGGTATCGAAGATTTAATCGTTGTAGATTCAGGCGATGCTTTACTTATTATTCCTAAGGAAAAAGCAGGCGACATTAAGAAGCTTTTAGCAAAAATGAGAGAAAACGGTATGGAGAAGTACTTATAAGTATAACTTTCATTACTCAATCGTATAAATAAGAAAAACGGAGTGAAATGAATTCATTTCACTCCGTTTTTTATTTGTTTTAGATTTTGCTTTTCAAGCCTTTTTAGAGTTTTTCTGACCTTGTTTTACGAGTTTTATTGTTCTTAGTTTGCTTTCAAAACTTTTTTTTAAAACTTAACTGTGATTGTTGTTCCTTTTCCCGGTTTGCTTTCAAGCTTAATAGTACCATTATGATATGCCACTGCATGCTTTACTATGGAAAGGCCTAAACCTGTTCCACCGGTTTCCCTGGAATGACTTTTATCTGCACGATAAAATCTTTCAAATATTCTTCCCTGATGTTCAACCGGAATACCGATTCCCGTATCACTTACGGAAAGAACTACATCTTCACCGTTCTTGGTAATGTCTTTATTAATATTTATCGTAACACTGCCACCATCCTTATTGTAACGGACGGCATTGTCACATAGATTGTATATTATTTCGTAAATGTATCTTCTGACGCCGTCGATAACACAGTGCTCCCCGTTGAGGACGAGATCCACATTCTTCTTTTGTGCGGATTGAGAAAGGACATCTACAACCTCGTCCGCTACATCATAAATATCAACAGGCTCCTTAGGTATTTCACTGTTCTCATCAAGCTTGGACAACTCTATTATATCGTTAATAAGAGTAACCAGTCTTGTGACCTCTCTCTTAATATTTCCGATAAATTTCTTAGTGTCCCCCGGCTTTACAAGATCATTTTCAAGAAGCTCTGCACTTCCTATGATTGACTGTAGCGGTGTCTTTAATTCATGGGAGACATTTGCAGTAAATTCCTGACGGTTGCGCTCTGCAAATACTATTTCAGTGATATCGAAACAGAGGATTACGACTCCGATTGTTTCTCCCTCTGATTCTGTGCAGTTTACCATAAACTGGTACTCATTTCCGCCTATTCCCTTTCGGAATTCACTATGACCTCCACCATTAAGCGCCTTACTTACGGCCTCATTCATTTCCTGGCTTCTGTCTACAATAAGAAAATCACGTCCTATAACGGAGTCGTCAGTTGCAAAAAGGTTCTTTGCTGCATTATTGATGCTGAGTACCGTGCCATTTTTATCCAGTATAATAAGTCCTTCATTCATTGAATCCGTAATCTGTTTAAATTCATCAGATTTACGTTTAAGCTCATGTATCTGATCTGTAATTTGTTTATGCTGTTTACTTAACCTTGAAAGAATTGGTGTCAGTTCTTCATATGTATCATTCTGTTCAGGGTTATCCAGATCAATTGCAATTAATGGCTTAACTATATTCTTTGACATTCTGTGGGAAAGCAGGATGGCAAGTATAATGGCAATAACAATTATACTGATTATTGCTGGTGACATTCCAATCAGCAGGCCTCCTACAGATGCCTGGTCTACGGAAATACGGAGCACTTCTCCATTGTCTAACTTCTGCGCTTCGTAAAATGTTCTCTCTGTCAGTGTTGATGAGTATCTGTCACTACTGCCCCTGCCGTAGGCAAGAGCCTCTGAAACTTCCTCTCTGTCCAGATGATTACCCATGCTCTCAGGATCTGCCTGACTGTCATACATTACATTTCCATCGGAAGAAATGAGAGTTAAACGAAATACAGATGAATTAAACTTATCAAAATATTTAACACCTTCATCATTTACACTGGCTGAGACGATGGTTAATTCATCCTTAAGTCTTGAAACCTGCAGTTTCACAAAATAGTTGTATAAAAAACCAATGGCAGTAATAAAGACAGCTACAAATACAATTAGTGTTACAGCCATTATGGATCGGAAAATCTTTTTACTCATTTAGAACTCCCTAATTTATAGCCCACACCAATCACTGTCTTTATCTGTGCCCCTGCTTCTCCAAGCTTCTGACGCAGAGTTTTAATGTGCATATCCACTGTTCTTGATTCACCGAGATAATCAACACCCCAGACCTCTGAAAGCAGTTTATCTCTTGAAAATACAATATCAGGGTTGTTCATAAACAGCTTTAATATTTTATATTCCTTAAATGTAAGATTTACATTTTCACCCTTAGCCGTAACGATATGTTCCTTATCGTTAAGAACGATATCTCCTATTGAAACAATATCATCCTCATTTTTTACAGATTCACATCGTCTTAAAACCGCTTTTATTCTGGATACCATTTCCATCATACCAAATGGTTTTACAAGATAATCATCGGCACCCGTATCCAGCCCATGTATCTTATCCATTTCAGTACCCTTTGCAGTAGCCATAATTACAGGTATTTTAGCTGTCTGGGAATCACTTCGGATTTCCTTCAGCACTTCAACCCCGTCCTTACCCGGAAGCATTATATCAAGCACAATAAGCTCCGGTATTTCTGTCTTCAGCGTTTCAAGCATGGAGTTACCATCAGCAAATCCCCTTGCCTCAAAACCTGTCTGTGTTAATGTATAAACTTCTATTTCGCGAATTGTATCATCGTCGTCGACACACCAAATCATAATATTATCCCTTATGGACACCAGTAAGCGAATATTCAACCCATTCAGCAATATTTACGGCATGATCTCCTATTTTCTCAAAGTACTTGGCAATCATAAGAAGATCCAAAGCATATTCACCGTCTGAAACATTTTCAGAAATCATCTTAATAAGATTCTGTTTTACACGGTCAAATGCATCATCTACCACATCATCATAATTGATAACATCATTGGAAAGTTCCATGTCCTGCTTTACATATGCATCAATGCTCTTAGTCACCATCTTCATGGCAGCTTCAGCCATAATACGTATATTTTCACATCCAATGTCGTTTCTGCCATTAAGACTTGCAACAATGTCAGTAATATTTTCAGCCTGATCACCGATTCTTTCCATGTCAGTAATCATTTTGAGGGCCGCTGATATTACTCTTAAGTCTCTTGCCACAGGCTGCTGCTGAAGGAGGAGCTTGATGCAGATGGATTCTATATCCCTTTCCATATGATCAATATTGCCCCTTAAGTGCTTTGCTGTCTCAGCGCATGTAGTATCTCCTTCAATAAGAGCCTTTACTGACAGGTTAATAATGCTTTCACATTCTGTGCCCATTTCAATCATTTTTTTATTTAACAGACTGAGCTGTTCATCAAATCTACTTCTCATAATTAACCAAACCTTCCTGTAATATAATCCTCTGTTTTCTTCTCACTTGGCTGTGAGAATAATTTTTCAGTACTATCAAATTCGATTAAATCTCCAAGAAGGAAGAATGCAGTATAGTCTGAAATACGAACTGCCTGCTGCATATTATGAGTTACCATAATTATAGTGTAATCTTTTTTCAGCTGCAATGTGAGTTCTTCTATTCTTGAAGTTGAAATAGGATCAAGTGCAGAAGTAGGTTCATCCATAAGAAGCACCTTTGGACCTACGGCAAGAGCACGTGCAATACAGAGTCTCTGCTGTTGACCACCTGAAAGTCCAAGGGCACTTTTCTTAAGCCTGTCCTTTACCTCATCCCAGATGGCAGCGTCTCTTAAAGCCTTTTCCACTATTTCATCTAACTTTACTCTGTTAGTTATTCCGTGTGTTCTTGGACCATACGCTATGTTGTCGTAGATACTCATAGGAAATGGATTAGGTCTTTGGAATACCATACCTACGTCTTTTCTTAATTCGTTAACATCCACATCCTTATCGTAAATATTCTTACCCTCGTAACAAACCTCACCTGTGATTTTAACATTTCCCACAAGGTCATTCATTCTGTTAAGAGTCTTAAGAAATGTTGACTTTCCACATCCTGAAGGTCCGATAAATGCAGTAATGCTTTTTTCCGGTATATTGATATTTATATTTTTTAAAGCCTGGTTTTCACCGTACCAAAGGCATAAATCCTTGACAGTTATTACATCACTCATACTTTTCTCCTTTTGGCGAAATGTTTTCCTACTAAACTTGCTGATAAGTTTATAAGCAACATTAAGATCATAAGTATTGCTGCAATGGCAAATGCAATTCCGAATTCACCTTCTTCTTTTGCATAGACATAAAGTGCAACTGTTAATGTTGCTCCCGGTGAAGCAAGTCCAGAAAGCACACCATGTATGGCATGTGCAAAACCTGCTGTGAAAAGCAATGCCGCAGACTCACCAATAATACGACCTGCTGATAAAATACATCCTGTTATTACACCATCAACGCATCCAGGAAGTACAACCGTACGGATAACGCGCCATTTTCCGGCACCAAGTCCAAATGCGCCCTCTCTGTAACTCTGAGGAACAGTCTTAAGACTTTCCTGAGTAGTTCTCATTATTGTAGGGAGATTCATAATTACAAGAGTTAATGAACCTGCAATAAGACTTGTACCAAAGTTATTTGAAAAGAGGAGCATACCAACAAGTCCATAAATGATTGAAGGAATACCTGATAATGTTTCCGCTGCATATTCGATTATGGCAACTATTTTTTTATTCTTTGCATATTCCGTAAGGTAAATTGCAGCTCCAACACCGAGCGGAATAACTATAAGAAGCGTGGCAAGCAAAATGTATATTGTGTTGAGAATATCCGGCAAAATACCTATTCTATCTGCTGAATAACTCGGTTTTGTAGAAAGTAATTCCCAGTTTATGTTAGGAATACCCTTTGCAAATATAAGTATAAAAAGCGCTAATGCCACTGTAATTATGGTTGATACGATCATCAGTCCACGCATGGAGGCAATATACGTTTTTCTCTTTCTATTCATATTATTTCTCCTTATCTCTCTTCAGAAGAAAATTAAGCGTTGCATTAATAAGCATAATAAATAAGAAAAGCACAAGAGCTATTGAAAATAATGCATTTCTCTGTAAGCTTCCCGGACTTGAATAAGACATTTCACTGGCAACAGCTGTTGTAAGAAAACGAACACTACCGAATAATGTGGGCATATTAGCAACATTTCCCGCTACCATGATAACCGCCATTGTCTCACCAATTGCTCGTCCTACACCAAGTACTACAGCCGCTGCAATACCACTCTTGGCAGCAGGTACAGAAACCTTGAAATATGTCTCTGTTGTAGTTGCTCCAAGAGCAAGTGAACCTTCCTCATATTCTCTTGGCACAGCATCAAGTGCTGTCATTGACATTTTAATAATACTAGGAAGAATCATTACGGCCAATACGATAATTGATGCAAGAAGACTCGCTCCATCCGGTAAGTTAAATAAAATTCTGATTCCCGGTACAAGAACAAGCATACCTACAAGACCGTATACAACGGAAGGAATGCCGGCGAGAAGATTTACAGCTGCACCTACTACGGCTTTTACCTTTTTATTAGCTACCTTTGAAAGGAATACTGCAGTGAAGAATCCTATTGGTACACCAATAAGGATCGCTCCTCCCATACTGTATACACTCGATAATATGAATGGTAAGATTCCAAATTTAGGTTCTGCAGCAGTTGACGCCCACTCCTGACCAAAAAGGAAGTTAAATAATCCGATTTCTGCAATTGCAGGAATACCTGAAACTATAAGATATATTGTTATAACAAGAACAAAGCCTACAGTTATTGTTCCGAGTATAAGAAAAATACCGTGTACGACATTTTCAAATAATTTCTTTTTCTTCATAATACGACCTCAATTTAATAAGCGACGGAATTTAACTTCCGCCGCTTGCAGTTATTAATTAGCAGGAACCACACCTGCACCGCTTATAATGTCATTGGCGGATTTTGAAGTAACAAATTCCATGAACTTCTTAGCATTTTCTGATAAAGCTTTGTCCTTTACAGTTACAAGTACGAATGGACGCTGTACAACGTAGCTGCCATCCTTAACGGTTTCCTCTGATGGAGCTACACCTGCAACCTTAAGTGCCTTTACACTGCCCTTAACTGCTGATAATGATGCATAACCGATTGCGTTAGGGTTGCTTGCTACTGTTGCGATAACATCACCTGTAGATGTTAACTCCTGACGATACTGGCACTTATCTGTTGTATATGTAATAGATTCGAAACCATCTCTTGTTCCACTACCTGCTTCACGACCGATAAGAACGATGTCTGAATCATTTCCACCAACATCCTTCCAGTTGCTGATTTCGCCTGTATAAATCTTGCTGATTGTTTCTAAATCTAAGTCTGATACAGGGTTTTCAGGGTTAACTACTAATGCAATACCATCAAGAGCAAGAGTTGTTTCTTCAAGGCCCTTTGCTTTTTCTTCATCCTTTAATGAACGGCTTGAAAGTCCGATGTCACATCTTCCTTCCTGTACAGCCTGGATACCTGATCCTGAACCTGTAGCGTTGTATGTTACTGTAACGCCTGTATCTGATTCATAAACCTCACTTAAAGCACCAATTACCTTACTCATCGAAGTTGAACCATCTGTTGTTACTGTTCCGCCTGCATTTCCTGTGCTGTTGTCTGAAGCTCCTGCTCCACAGCCTGCGAATACAGCGCCAATAGATGTTGCCAATGCGATTGTACTGATAATCTTTTTCATTTTGTGACTCCTTTTACATACCTTATATTTATTCTTAACTTATGGCCTTAGTTTATTTCATGATGGTAAAATCCATATGCAGGTCTGTGTAAAATGGATGTAAAATAATTTACGGATTTTTTATAAAAATAAAAACGGAGTAAAAATGAATTTCAATTTCACTCCGTTTTTGTTATTTATGTTTAAAAAACAAAAATGGGGTGAAAAACCACCCCACTTCTTATTTATTCATTATGAAATACATCATCTAAAATGCTGTCATATCTATTTGTTAAGATAATATCTGATGAGCTCTTGAACTTTTCAAGGTCATTGTCAACAATACAACCGAGAATCTTACCTCCTGTGTTTAATGTTGGTTCGTAAATAGTTAATTCATATCCCTCACCGTGAAGTCTCTTTATTACTCCAAGGATAGAAGAGTTTCTGAAGTTGTCAGAATTTGTCTTCATAACAAGTCGATAAATACCAATTGTTTTATCTCTGTCATGATTTAATTTTTTCTCAACCACATCTGCAATGTAATCCTTACGTGTTCTGTTACTCATTACGATTGCTTCCATAAGATGTTCAGGAACTCCATCGTAATTTGCAAGAAGCTGCTTAGTATCCTTTGGAAGACAATAACCGCCATATCCAAATGAAGGATTATTGTATCCTCCTCCGATTCTCGGATCGAGGCATACACCATTAATTATATCTTCTGTACTTATACCTTTTATCTCAGCATATGTATCAAGCTCGTTGAAAAATGAAACTCTGAGAGCAAGATAAGTATTGGCAAAGAGCTTAACAGCCTCTGCCTCTGTACTTCCCATAATTAACGTATCAATATTTTCCTTTATTGCACTTTCAGTAAGCAGATCAATAAATTTCTGAGCACTCTCTTTAAGATGCTTATCATCCTTATCAATACCAACTATTATTCGGCTTGGATATAAATTATCATATAACGCCTTACTTTCCCTTAAAAATTCAGGGCTGAATATAATGTTGGCCTTGTATTTTTCTTTTATTCTCTTTGTGTATCCCACAGGAATTGTAGATTTAATTACAATCGTTGCATCCTGATTATATAAAAGCACAGTATCTAAAACATTTTCTACAAATGAAGTATCAAAGAAGTTCTTGTCAGAATCATAATTTGTAGGAACAGACACTATAACATAATCAGCATCACTGTATGCTTCTTTTGCATCAATTGTAGCTGTTAAATCCAATTCTTTAGTTTTAAGATATTCTTCTATTTCTTTGTCTACAATAGGTGAAATCCTGTTGTTAATCATATTGACTTTTTCTTCAACGACATCTATTGCAACAACTTTGTTATGCTGTGCTAAAAGAACAGCCAGGCTCATGCCTACATAACCTGTTCCTGCAACGGCAATTTTAACTTTATCAGCCATACCCCTTCTCCATTAGTCAATAAAATTAATTCATATTTTAATTGCCATACAGCGGAAATCAGATATCCAATTCCCACTCGTGATCGAATCTCACAACACCTACATCAGTGAGGTGGGAAACAACATTAAATTCTATAGCGTGTCTGTAATAATCGACAGGTATTCCATCTCCATATTCAATAGTAATATCTATCCAGTATTTGCCGGGAATAAGATTTACGTCATTAAACTGAACGCTATATCCACCGTCTTTATCGATATCAAAGTTAGAAAATCTGTCTATTCTTGTATTGGTTCCATGAACCCACAATCCGTCCGCTCTGAATATTCCAAATCCGAATACAGTATCTTCTATCTTTTGTCTCAATCTGTATTTAAGCTTCATTTTAAAGCTTTCACCTGTTTCGAATGTGTATTTCTCATTTCCATCAGCATCTACAAGAGCTTTTTCCACAAATACGGCTCTTGCATCACCACTGTGATCGCCCTTCATGCTTGGTGGGAATTTGTATTTATCGAGCTCTTCGTCACCTGTCTTGTTCTGTTCAAGAATCCAGTTGACATTTTCTTCATCTAATTTCGCCTGCTGAAGCTCATTCATATAATCGAGGTACTTAAGATGCACATCCTTAGGCTCCCCAATCATTTCAACATGGCCTTCCTTTATCCAGATAGACTTATCGCAGAATAACTCAATCTGACCAAGTGAATGGGACACTATAACAATAGTAACTCCACTCTTCTTGATTTCTCTTAATTTATTGAAGCACTTTGCCTGGAAGTTTGCATCACCTACCGCAAGGATTTCGTCAATAAGAAGTACATCCGCATTTACGTTGATGGCAACAGAAAAGGCAAGTCTCATATACATACCTGAAGAATATGTTCTAACAGGGTTGTCTATATAATCTCTAAGCTCTGAAAAATCTATAATATCTTCAATTCTCTCATCTATTTCTTTTTTGGTAAGACCGAAAATAGAGGCATTGATGTAAATATTTT
>ERZ773202.1696-NODE-1696-length-13378-cov-4.306613_pt1 | contig 13378 bp, 13 predicted proteins | sample MGYA00580998_ERZ773202 | MGnify/ENA primary metagenome ERZ773202 (study PRJEB29015, sample SAMEA2737803) | human gut metagenome | biome: human gut; feature: human-associated habitat; material: faeces | place: China | collected 2012 ...
AGTGCAAGGACGCCGTTCTGGTCCTGCGCACGCTCCAGCGCGAGCACCGTGCCCCAACCGAAGAAGAGCAGGCAACGCTCCGGAACTATCCGGGTTTTGCGGGAATCTCTGCACAGCTCTTCAGCCCATACAGCCGACTGCGACAGTGGGAAGCACGCAGTACTATCATGAAGACGCTTCTGCGTGATATCGGCATCCAGCCACAGCAGGCCAACCCGCAGCTTCCTGAAGACGATGCCTTCGAGCCAGACCCCGCGCTCCTTCGCGGCATCTACCAGGGACTCATGGCTGCAGGCTTCAAAGGTGGCCGCGTCCTCAACCTCCATGCCGGCACTGGCCGTTATTACGATACCATGCCAGAAGAGATGCGTAAGAAGAGCCAGTTCATCGCCGTGAACGATGACCTTGTCGCACGCAAGATCTTCTCAGCCCTGCATCCAGACCTTGCCCAGAGCCAGCAGGACTTCAAGGGCACAAAACTTCCCGAGAACGCCTTCGACCTTGCGATTGGGCGCGTCACGTATGACCAGGGAGGCGACGGCAAGCTCGAGGACGTCAAGGCACTCAACGGAAGGAAATATACCTCCAAGCAGGTCTATGAGCTCCAGAAGCTCATCCAGAGCGTCCGTCCTAATGGTCTTGTCGTTGCCCTCGTGAACCGGACGTTCCTGCAGGATATGGACGAATACGAGCATCAGGAAGTCGGCCGGTACGCCGACCTCGTTGGCGCATTCCACCTGCCGACCGAAGCCACGCGCAACAGCGCCCTTCCGAGTGCTCTCCCGAACCTCAACAGCTATATGGACTATGATGTCGTTCTCTTCAAGAAGCGTGAGCGCGTCCTTGATCGCTTTGCACCGTCCAATCCACCAGAAGACTGGCAAAATCCCTATTTCGTGTCATCGACCGAGCTTAACCGCTATTACTGGAAACACCCCGAGCATGTCCTCGGTATCCAGAGCCAGCGCCCGGGAAAAGGAGCCATTTCCGCCGATGAGCCTGCCGATTCCGTCTACTTCACGGATTACGAGAAAGGCCCCGTCAGTCAGCGCCTTGCAGAAGGCATCAAGGGACTCGGGCAGTTCTATACCCCAGGCAAGACGCAGGACGTGCCGCTCGACCTTTCGTCCTTCCAGCCCGCAGCCCGCGCGGATGCGCCGTATGGCTATCTGCAGAACGAAGAGGGCGGTCTCATCTACCGCACGGCAGAAGGGGAGGAGCGAGAGGTTTCCTTAGCCGAAGAGGATAAGACCCGCATCCTTGCCATCCTTCCCGTTCGCGACGCTGCCGAGTGTCTCTTGCAGGCTGAAGCGGAGTCCTGTTCGGATGCTACATTGAAGAATCTCCAACAGGAACTCACGCAGGCCTATGATGCCTACCGCAAGGCCTACGGCCCCATCCAAGGAGACCGCGTGATGGAAAGGAAGTTCTGTGCCACCGACCGCACGAGCCGTCTCCTCTTAGCCCTCGAGACGCAGCGCGGTGAGACCATCACGAAGAGCGCCATCTTTACGGAGCGCGTCCTTCGTCCAGAACCCATTGAGACACACCGATTCCATTTCCCATGCCCTCGAGCTCTCACTTGCCAACCGTGGCTACTATGATATGGAATACTGCGCCGAACTCACCGGCAGAACGCAGGAAGACCTCACCAAGCATCTTCCCGATACCGTCTGCTACGATTATGCGCAGGGCATCTACGTCCCCAAAGACGAGTATCTCTCGGGCAACCTCTATGAAAAGCTCGACTTCCTCCATGATTATGAGCAGCATCTGCGCGATGAGAATTTCTACCGTACCCAGGAGGAACTGTATCCTCTTTCCCGCCATTCGTCCCGAAGAACGCGGAGGAGGGGCGCATCGCACAGGCAGCCGGCCATCTCAAGCCCGAAGACTATGCCGTCCTCTTCCAGAACGAAGCACTCCTTGCACAGTACCTCCATGAGGATGCCACCCTCATCTGGCCGCTCATCGAGGCAGCCAAGCAGACAGACACGCCGGAAGCAAAAGCTTTTGCCGAGAAGAGTGATGATCCTGCTTTCTATTTCCGTCTCCTGCAGCAGGGGATGGAATTCTACGACCCACGTGTCACGCAGAGTCCGCGCCTTACGCGCTACGGCGGTCGGATGCCGGATGGCTATCAGGCACTCGGGGAATTCCTCAACGGTATTGTCCATATCGATTCGGGAACGACTGGAATCTATCCCGTCGAGAATGGTGTCATGCATGTAAGGCTTTCCAAGCGCGATGGAGCACTCCAAGCGTTCTTTGCCGAAGCTGCTGAGAACGGCGCAATCAAGGAATGCCATCAGATGCGGCCGATAGATGCCCATACCTTCCGTAATGACCTCTGGAAGGCGTTCAACGATAAAGCCACACAGGAAATCCTGGGTGCTGAGAAGACGTCAGACGACCCTGTGGTCAAGAAGAACCTTGCCCGCATCGAGACAATTGAAGAGAACCGCAAGCTTCTGCAGCAGGAGGTAAACCGCCATGCCGTCGGCATCCAGGATATCGCGGTCAATATGAGCAGCCCGTGGATTCCGCCGACCGTCATCGAGGCGTTCCTCAAGGATACCTATTTCCCTGAGATGGAGAAGAAGGTGCCTTTCCCCGTCGAAATCTCTTATGATCCTGCCAATGCAGAATTTGTCTTCAAATATGGCGTATGGAAGGAGCGGGGGTATCGGCGCAAGAACTTCGACATCGAAGCAAGGCTCGCAGGCTCCCAATTCTACACGTCGGAAATGGATGCATCGGAAATCATCGACGCGGCACTCAACCACAAAAACCTGCAGGTCATGGAGCGTGACGAGAACGGTCGAAAGACGAAGACCCTCGATTACCGTGCGACCATCCTTGCCCAGCAGAAGGTCGAAGACCTCCGCAAGGCGTTTGAGGAATGGGTGAAGACCAGTAATACCCAGATTCAGTATGGAGGCGAATCCTATACGCCAAGTGCTCTCCTCACAGGCCTCTACAACGCGCAGTTCACGGGCATCGTGCCGCGCCGTTATAACGGTGCGCATCTGCCATTCACGGGCATGAACCCCGCAATCACCTTGCAGCCCCATCAGAAAGATGCCGTTGCCCGCATCCTCTACGGCGGCAACACGCTCCTCGCGCACAGCGTCGGTGCCGGCAAGACCTTCGAGATGGCCGCTTCCCTCATGGAAGCCAAGCGTATGGGGCTTGCCCATAAAGGCGTCATGGTCATGCCGAAACACCTCACCGGCTCCTTTGCCGAAGAGTTCCGCCGCCTGTATCCTGGTGCAAAGCTCCTCGTCGCAGGCGACGACGATTTCAGCCCGCAGAAGAAGCAGGCCTTCCTCCAGCGCATGAAACATGGCGATTACGACGCAATCATCTTGAACTACAAACAGCTCGAGAAGATTCCGCTTTCTCGGAAAGGGAAGGTGGACATGCTGAACCGCGCAATCGAGGGAGACGATAGGGCACGCGCCAATCTGCTCCGTGCTGGCGGCTCCTATACGGCCAGTGGCTACGAAAAAGAAATCGAGACCCTCAAGGAAGCGAAAGGGAAACTCCCCGTTGACGACCCCGAGCTTCAAGGTCTCTGCTTCGATGATCTTGGCATCGACCGTCTCTACGTCGATGAAGCCCAGTACTACAAGAACCTCAAGACCAAGACCAAGATGAGTGACCTTGGCGGTGTCAGCACGAAGGGTGCCGGCAAGACCGACGACCTCTACGAGAAGTGCCAGTACCTCAACAACAAGACGCACCATAAAGGCGTCATTTTCGCGACCGGCACGCCAATCTCCAATTCCGTCACCGAGCTCTACACGCTCCAGCGCTACCTGCAGGACGACGTGCTCCAAAAGCTCGGCGTCGCGCACTTCGATGCCTGGGCCAGCACGTTTGGCTACCAGAAAGCCCAGCTGGACCTCGGGCAGGACGGCAAGAGCCTGAAGCAGCGCATGCATTTCTCCGCCTTCAACAACGTGCCGGAACTTCTCTCGACGTTCTATCAGGTGGCAGACATCCGTACTGCCGACATGCTTCAGCTCGATACCCCAGAGGAGAAGCTCCACTACGTCACCACGAAGCCGTCTTCCCTCCAGAAAGAGGGCATCAAGGTGCTCGGCGAACGTGCTCAGGCCATCTACGACGGGAACCCCTGGACCCAGACGAGCCGCGTGGACGGCAAGCAGTATCCCGATAACATGCTTTCCATCACGACCGACGGAAGGCTCCTTGCCCTCGACCCGAGACTCCTCGACTCGAAAGCCGAAGACAACCCCGACAGCAAGGTCAACCAGTGCGTCAAGAACGCCGCACGCATCTTCGAGGAAACGAAGAAAGAGAAGGGGACCCAGCTCATCTTCTGCGATACCGGCACACCGGATAAGGATAAGAAGAATGCCAAGGATTTCTGCCTCTATGACGACATCCGCGAGAAGCTCGTGAAGGCCGGCGTCCCGAAAGACGAGATTGCTTTCGTCCACGATGCCACCAACGACCAGCAGAAGCTCAAACTCTTCGAGAAAGTGCGTGAGGGCAAGATCCGTATTCTCCTAGGCTCTACCAGTAAGCTCGGCGTCGGCACCAACGTGCAGGACCGCGTCACCGCCATCCACGACCTCGACGTGCCGTGGCGTCCTTCCGACCTTGCCCAGCGCAAGGGCAGGGGCGTCCGCCAGGGCAACCTCAATGATTCCGTCGACATCTACCGCTACATCACGCAGAACACCTTCGATGCCTACCTCTGGCAGATCAACGAGAACAAGCAGCGCTTCTTATCGCAGGTCATGACGAGCCGCACCCCGTCCCGCTCGATTGAGGACGTCGACAGTGCCGTCCTCACCTGCGCCGAGGCCAAAGCCCTCGCCGTTGGCGACTCGAAGCTCAAGGATGCGATGGTCCTCCAGAATGAGACCATGCGTCTCTCCCTCGAGCGCGACGCCTACCTTTCCCAGCAGGACCGCATGGCAGAAGACCTCGCATCCTACTACCCGGAAGCCTTCGAGCACCTCAAGACCGCCAAGAAGAACCTCGAGGCCGACTACAAAGCCCTGCAGCACAGCAAGGACAAGACGATCACCATCTCCGGTAAATCCTTCCCAGAGGATTCCTTCCCGTATCTTCTCAAGAAGATGCAGGAACGCATCGAAGGGAAAACGATCACGGGCACGTACCGCAACATCCCGATTGCCTGCCATAAGGACAAGGACGGCACGCTCCAAGTGAAGTTCCAGTTCAAGGAACCAAGAGTCCTCGCCATCCCGCCCCTTGCCACGCAGCGCGTGATCCATAACCGCATCGAGAAACTCCCACAGGACATCTTAGATGCCATCGCCCAGAGCGAAATCCAGCGTGCCGACCTCAAGAAGATGCAGGAGCGCGACGAGAAGCTCTGCGGCAAGCCCTTCCCGAAAGAAGACCAGTACCTCGAGAAGCGCACCAAGCTCCAGCGCTACGATTCTCTCCTGCAAGCCAAGAAGCCCTCGAAGGCAGAAGAGGAGGAGAAACGCACAAATCTCATCCTCTCCCCGCAGGACGGCACGTTCACGCCATGCGAGCGTTACTTCCTCGCTTTCGCCCGTTCCTACATGGAAAAGACCGGCGGGGACTGGAGCCCTGAAGCTGATGCGCAGGCCGTGCAGGCCCTCCAAGCGAAGCACTTCCATCCGTCCCGCATCTTTGATGCGGTCGAGAAGTTCTCGCCGACTGTACCGAGCATCCAGGAAGTCAGGAAAGCCTTCGAGATGCCAAAACTCAGCCGTGCCTGAGCCCTAAACAAAAAGCAGGACGAACGTCCTGCTTTTTGCATGCCCGATTTGATTTTTCCGGTTAAATTCTGTACCCTATAGAAAAACAGAAAGGAAGACCTAAATGCTACAGCTTACGCCCAAGACACTTGCGATCGTGGCCGGCTTCACCGCAACTGCCACGACACTCTTCTTTGCTGGCTGTGCCGAAGAGACGGATAGTGGAGAGCAGACCGTCCTCAAGGATGATGCCGGCGAGACCTATACCCTGCGCCAGAACCGCGACGGCACCGAGACCGCCGATTATGGCGATGGGCGAGAAGTCACGTTCCGCCGCGAAGACGACGGTACGCTCTCGCCAATTTCCGGTACGGCAGGCCTCTTAACCGGCCTTGCCGCCGGCTATTTCCTCTTCCACGGCTTCCAGCTGCCCTCGGGCAGCCATTTCGACACGAATACCAACCGCTACGTCGTAAGCGGCACGCCACAGAAGATCACGAGGGAGAAGCGCCGTCAGGCACTCTCTAGCTATGTGCCATCCAGCAGCACAAGAACCGCAACGGAAAAGGCTTCGACATCCAAAGGCAGCGCCAAGAGCACAGTGCAGAGCCCTGCCAAGAGTGGCTTTGGCTCGGCCGGCGCGAGGGGAGGTGGGGCATCTTGAGCGACTGGATTGATGCACTTGACCGCAAAATCTTCCCATTCGTCGAGTACCCAGGATATGCGAACCGCTACCCGACACTTGAAGCCCTGCCACTTCCCGAACACCTTCTCCAAGAGATGGCCAAGGCCAGTCGGCTGCTCTTCTCGGCCTTCTGCCACGCAGGAAGCATCTTGTCCCGCTGTGATAGGCAAATCCTCAAAGATATGGATATGCCAAAGAACCTCCTCCCATACCTCAATCTTCCTGCCTCCAACCCGATGGGTCTTCCGACATGGCTCTCACGTTTCGACTTCGTCCTCGATAAAGAGGGGAGTCTCCACATGGTCGAGCTCAATGCCGATACCCCATGCGCAATTGTGGAGGCCTTCTATGGCAACGGCGTCGCTGCAAGAGAGCTCGGCTTCAAGGATCCCAATGCCCATTGCCAAGAGCAGCTTGCAGTATATCTGAAATCCATCTACCTCAAAGCCGATATCACGGCCTTCCAGATAGACGGCTCCGTCTCAAAAGACCGTCCCTTCGTCTTCGCGTGCTTCCCTGATTACCTCGAAGACTATGGCACCACACTCTACCTCATGCGCACCATGCAGGAAGCGGCAGACTCCATCCTGCCAAATCTCCGCGAGACCATCTGCTTCGCGTCCTTCTACGACCTGCGCGTCGATGACGATGGTGTTCTCCTGCCAGACGGCCGCCATGCGGGCGCACTCTATCGCCTGCACCCGATGGAGCTTTTAGCAGAAGAAACCGCCACGGATGGCACGAACCTCGGCACATATCTCCTGGACGGCTACCGAAAGCAGCGCTTCTCGATGATGAACCCGCCAGAAGCCATCCTGCTCCAATGCAAGGGATTCCAAGCACTCCTCTGGCAGGATGATGTGAAGGCCTGCCTGACCGATGCGCAGCGTCAGGCCGTAGATACTTACATGATCCCGACGTTCTTCGAGCGCGACTTCGTGCCAGAACGCGCATCCTCTTGGCTCAAGAAGCCCATCTGGGGCCGCGAAGGTTCTGGCATCCAGCTCATCGATAAAGATGGCCTCCTTGCTGGCAAGAAAGAGATCGAGGATGAGGAGGCGATTGTCCAGCGCCAAATATAGCTGGAATTTCGACCATACAAACAGCGGTGCTGACGCTGATGGCCACCGTACACCCTGAAGAAGACGTCCCTCACGAGGACGGCTTTTTCATTTACGGATGTACGCCGAAGGGTTAACGCCGGAATGCACGGATCAGTTCCAGCAGGAACTTCCCGTCAATGATTCCGAAGGAAGCCAGTACGACCAAAACGAGAAAGACCAGCACAGAAAGTGCAGCCAGTCCGCAGACCGTAAGGGTAGCAACCTCCGAAGAGAACAGTGCTTCCATAGAAGCAGACATTCGTCGCGTGATATCAAAGGCATCACGTCCCTTTCTATCTTGGATTTATGCCAAGCCAGACGGCTCGACTACCGATGACCATCAATTGCATCGTAGATGACAGCAAAATGCTGTGTTCGCTCTAAGGGAATTTTCCCTCTGCTATCGTATAGCAGATACAGAGGACACCAACAAGAACCAGTTTCCTGTTGGTGTCCTTCTTGTATACCTTGCCTTCTAAGAGCCAGTCGGCTATAATATAAGCAAGGAGTGAAGTATATGAGCGTCATCATTGAACAACTCATCCAGCGCCGGAAGGAGCTACACCTGTCTCAGGAAGAGGTAGCGCGTCGCATGAAAACCGTGCAAAGCACTGTTGCTCGCATTGAGTGTGGAGCCCGTTCCCCGAAACTAGAGACGATTGAGCGGTTCGCCGATGCAGTCGGATGCCATCTCGTACTGGATCAGAACTGAGATGAATAAGAGGAGAGTGAACACCATGATGCATATCACGGAAATCGATATCCCAAAAGACGAAGATGAGCGTGAATCTTTCTTGGCGTCCTACGCAGTATATTTGGCAAATCAGAAAGCACGGGTATTGGGATTCCCTAGATACTATGTAAAGGATGGCTACCTAGTAGAAGAACGCAATGGTAAGTTCAAGAAACTGAAACGTATTACAAAAAACGAACTTTATGACAGAATCTAATTTATTTTATGGAGGTGTGTAATATGAAAAAAGAAACTATTGGCATTTACAACCATTATCCTTGTAAAGATTCTTATTATATTTTTCATATCCCTTATGATACAACGGATGATTTTGATGGTACTAGTGTACTTTCATCGGAGGTGAAAGATAATATCAGATATTTGATTGATTTGGCATATAAGCAGAATATGCCAGATGGTTCTATGATTGATTATCGTGATTATTTCCCAGCCTAATCCAAGCTAAATTAAAAAGAGGATAATTCTGATGGATATTGTGTTTTTGAATAAGGATAGGCCTTTGATGGAGCTTGATATCGATATACAAACTAGCTATGTCAAAGAAATCTTGCACGTTTATGATAAAGAAGCCATGCCGTTAGCAATGTTTTCCGAGGATGTTAATCAGCTTTCTAAAAACTTTACTGAGTGGTGGAGAAGCCGTTCTATTCCGGCTACACGTGCTGGTCTTCGTAAACGAATGGAGCGACTTCCATATCTCAACCTACAAGAGATTATCAATCAGTCGTTTGGGCTGAGCCTGTCAGATCAGTATTGGATACGTCCTGTACACATGAATGATTTAAAATGGGAAGATGTTAATTATTTCACGAATGATTTTTCACCAGATTACGGAAAATATTTTTTAGGAGAGCTGGATGAAGATTTTACTGATGTGATGCATTTGAACCGTAGGTCTCCTGACGTCACACTTGACGGCGATGTACAAAAACGTTGGATTATCCAAGATGGGGAGCGGTACTTGATTAAGAATGGTACGCTTCCATACGTACAAGAACCGTTCAATGAAAAGATTGCTTCTGAAGTACTATCTCATATGTCAGTTCCATATGTCCCTTACGATATCATCGAACGGAATGGCCGCTATTTTAGCTCTTGCAAGGATTTCATTGATACTAATCATGAATATGTATCTGCATATTATCTAGCATCATCTCTACATGCGACTGAAAAAATCAACTCAGAAATTCTCCTCAAAGAAGCTATTGAAAAATATGAGATACCGAATACTGAACATTTTATTGATCAGATGCTTTGTCTAGATTATATGATTATGAATGAAGACCGCCATTGGACGAACTTTGGATTCGTTCGCAATGTTGAGACTCTGAAATTTGAAGGACCGGCACCTATTTTTGATAATGGCAATAGCCTTTGGTATAAAATGAATCATATCTCAGAATACTATGACCATGCTTTAACGTTTCGGAAGAAGCATCAGAAGCAGATTCGCCTTGTTAAGTCTTTTGACGGTATTGACTTTGATGCTATCTCAAAAATGTCGGATTGTATTAACAAAATATTGAAGCAGAATAAAAATATTGACACGGGGCGAATTAAAATGATTGCGGAACATTTTACGCAACGTGTTCATGCTTTGCACCAACTTGCAATAGGCGATGATGATTCTACTTCACAAAGCGCATCACGGGGAAGATAAAAGTGGCGGCGCTAAGACATTGATGTATGTTATAATGTCAGATGGAACGCCGATTATCTATCAAGAATATTTCCCTAAAGATTGTGATGAAGCAGATATCTGATAACGAAGTGTAACAGTGAGAAGAGGATGCATTATGGAATTTCGTACCAATCTTGCCTATCCGAAGCTCGATCATGGCAATGATGTTAATTGTCTTCTTGATCTTCTTGTTTCTTCGGGTAATGCAGTCTATCACGATGGGGTGCTCCGCTTCACAACACCGGAAGAGCGGGCGCATTTCCTCTCATTTATGAGCCAGCCTATTTTGCCGAAACCCAAAGGTACTCATAATAGTAAGAAATAATCGGATGGCTGAAATGTTACTCTGAGGACAAGCATCATGATTTACCTGACAGGTGATACACATATCCCTATTGACATCGACAAACTCAGTCGCAAATCCTTTCCTGAGCAGAAGCAGCTGACACGCGATGACTTCATCATCGTGCTCGGCGACTTCGGCCTGCTCTGGCGGGAAGACAAGACATACCGATACTGGCTCGACATACTCTCTGCCAAGCGGTACACACTGCTGTTCGTCGACGGCAATCACGAGAACTTCGACTGGATTAACTCACTGCCCGTCGAATCCTGGCATGGTGGCTACGTACACCGCGTTGCCGAAAATATCCTTCACCTGATGCGCGGCGAAGTATTCGAGATAGGTGGCGACACCTTCTTCACGCTCGGCGGAGCCGTCTCTCACGACCGTATCTATCGCACGGAAGGTATCAGCTGGTGGCCACAGGAAGTTCCCTCCAAAACAGAACTCGATTATGCCATCGACACTTTAGCCCACCACGGAAACCAAGTCGACTACGTCCTGACGCACACTTGCCCGCTCGACGTCCTGCCAGAGATTCGCCTGCGTGTGAACAGCTGGGATGAATACGCCAATCATTCCGTTGAAAAAGCCCTGCAAGCCATCAACGATACCATCCAGTACAAAGATTGGTACTTCGGCCACTGGCATATGGATTTTGATCATAACCAGTACCATGCCATGTACAACCGCGTCTTGCGTCTAAAATAAAACGCTGAGTAATCGAAGAATAAGGGGAATACCCCTTAGAATGGATACCCACCAGAGCGTCTCTGCTGCACTTCGCAACATGAGACGCTTTTTTCTTGTACGCGATTTGCTACGCTACTCTCTGTAAGATACCAAGCATCTCGTCTTTAGAAAAGGGAGTGTGTTATCATGCCAGCAGAAGAAACCATGCCAGAAGAGGATAAGAAGATTGTCCACCGCCATGCCATCGTGGATGGCGTCGACGTCAAGATCGACGGCGTCAAGGATGTCACGGTCAACGAGATCAAGAACTACCTCGAGGTCATCGCCAAGAATATCCCGGATGAGAGCCGCCTGACGACGCTCACCATCTCGAAAGCGGATGAGGATGCCAAGAACGTTGCCCTCGACTATAGTATCCGTTCCCAGCCGATGGAACGCATCCGCCGTATTACAGGCTACCTCGTCGGCACCGTCGATCGCTGGAACAATGCCAAGCAGGCAGAGCTCCGCGACCGCGTCAAGCACATGACGACCGGCATGAACCGCTAAACCACGACCTGCACCCATCGTGCAGGTTTTTCTCGTTCTACTATCATCTAAAGGAGGAATCCACCTTGCCTGCCAAAAAACGAACCAAGACCTTCTACTGCAAGAAATACCTCTTCGTGACCTTTGGTGCGTTCCTTGCCGCCATCGGCCTTGAACTCTTCCTCGTCCCGAATCAGGTCATCGACGGCGGTATCGTCGGCATCTCGATCATGCTCGATGCTACAACCAGCATGTCCTTCAGCGTCCTCTTGCTGCTCCTCAACCTGCCGTTCTTCCTCATCGGCATCCGCAGCATGGGCTGGCGCTTCACGATCACCGGCATCATCGCCATCTCATTGCTGTCGCTTTTCTCCGCACTCCTCAGCACTTATCCACCTGTCACCAACGATTCCTTCCTTGCAGCCATCTTTGGCGGTCTCATCGACGGCCTCGGCGTCGGCATCATCATCCGGTTCGGCGGGTTCCTCGACGGCTCTGACGTCGTCGCCGTCATCGCCGATCGCAAGTCCGTCTTCTCCGTAGGGGAGGTAGAAATGTTTTTGAACCTTTTCATCCTCTCCGCAGCTGGTTTCGTTTTCGGCTGGGACAAGGCCATGTACTCGCTCTTCGCGTATTACATCATCAGCAAGTCGATTGATGTCGCCGTCAAGGGACTCAACGAGAGCTACGTCGTCATGATTGTCACCGACGAGCACGAAGCAATCAGTCAAGCGCTCATGCAGCAGATGAACCGTGGCGTCACGCTCCTGCATGGTGAAGGAGGCTACACCGGTAATGCCAAGAAGATCCTCTACACGACCATGACGCGCCTCGAGGTAGGGGAGATGAAAGAAATCGTGAAAGACATCGACGAGAACGCCTTCATCACGCTCAGCGTCGCCAATGACATCGTCGGCGGCCGTTTCCGCAAACGTTGAATTCACCTTTGGCAAATAGTTTTAGAGTTGATATAAAACTGATTCAGTAGTATAATGGAATCAATAATTACGGGAAAGAGGTGGACTATGGATCGACGACGTTTCAATCACGGGACCCCTGGCAATCGAGGGGGAGGAAGACCTGCCACGGGCAGGCTTCCACGCCATACCATCTCCGCTTCGGACGAACAATGGAGATGGATTGCTAGATTCGTTCACTTAATTCGCACAGACCCAAAGAAAGCACAACTTGCCCTACAGAACATTGATACGAAACGAGGTGAACAGGATACCGGCTCTTGCCTACATCAAGCAAAAAAGCCATCCGAACCATCATGAAAATCATTTTTATGCACAAAGATATCCCTGTCGGTTCTTTCGATATCGTTCCGAATACCGGTCGTATTTCCAGCGAGTTGATTCCTGAGAACCCTGAACACCTGCCCCTCCCCGTCCAGTACGCAGATGATCAGACCTATGCGCTTGCCAATTGGATCCGTATGCGCAGTATATCAAAATCCCGCGAAGACCTTGCCATGCTCTTGTCAGTCTATCGGGTAGAGACGCCAGAAGCGCTGTCCTTCAAGAATCTTGGCCTCAACCTGTCCGATCAGTACTGGTTCCAGCCAGAAGGCGCTGACCTGCAGTACGATGAGGTCAATCTCTTCATCCATGATTTTGAACCAATCGATTTGCCCATCCATCATCTGTCTTCCTTTTCTCCAGACAGCAGCTCGAATGGCAATCTGCGAAAATATTGGGAGATTGGCGAAGATAGTATCCGTTACCTCTACAAAGCCGGCAGCCGTCCTTTTTTCCAGCAGCCCTACAATGAGGTAGCAGCCGCGCGTATCCTTGACCTTTTGGAGGTCCCGCATGTTCCTTATTCGGTCGTGAAGCGGGATGGGGAAGCACTCAGTG
>ERZ773202.1697-NODE-1697-length-13370-cov-167.542246_pt1 | contig 13370 bp, 17 predicted proteins | sample MGYA00580998_ERZ773202 | MGnify/ENA primary metagenome ERZ773202 (study PRJEB29015, sample SAMEA2737803) | human gut metagenome | biome: human gut; feature: human-associated habitat; material: faeces | place: China | collected 2012 ...
TTTACGTTCCAACCTCTCTTATTCTCCTTTGGCTGCTTTAGAGCTTTGTGTTAACTTTGCTAAAAAACAGAGTTATAAATGCGTATTTTATGACAAAAGATAGAGTTACGAAGAAGTATTTTATGATAAAAGATAGAGTTATCAGACTCATACAAGCCATTATAATCAAGATTATCAGTGTTAAAATTCATAAGAACACCTCATTTCCCATTATTTTTTATTATATTTGCCATCAAATAACAATTTAAAACAAAGGATATGAGCACATCAACTAATGTCATTACTCCCGACTTGCAGGATAAGATTGACAAGGTGAGAGAGGAAATTCATTGTGGTCAATATACCACATTGAAATCGCATGATGATATAGACAATTACTTTGCTGGTTTATGATTTACACAGTCATTACATCCAAGAGTGCAGAAGATGTCATCAAGAAATGGAAGAAATCCAATCCAAAGCTATTCAAAAAATATTAAAAGATATATCATGAACTCATGGATCACCCAAGAACAGGTATCGGTCATCCTGAGGCTTGGGTAGGAGGAAACTCTATTTTGTATTCGAGACATATCACTGCCCATGACAGAATCATCTATGAGATTCATGATGAAGTCATAACTGTCCTTGTATTAGATGTAGAAGGACATTACAATGACAAATAACTGAGCCCATATTCTCCATAAAGCATCTGTAAAATCATCTTACTTTCCTATAAAGAACAAGAAATTTTCCTTTGTTGTAAAAGTGGTCATGGCAAGGCAATAAATTGCCGTAAGCAGGCATTGTATTTATCATTAAAAGTTTGTGATAAAAAGAACTGAAAACAAAATTAACAATTAAGATTATGAATATAGGAGATAAAATACCTGAGATTCTTGGCATAGACCAGGACGGACGTGAGATCAAGGCAAGCGACTTTCGGGGTCGCAAGATAGTACTCTACAGTTATCCGAAAGCCAACACCAGCGGTTGTACTGCTGAGGCTTGTTCTTTGCAAGCTCACAAAGAGGAGTTGGCAGCTGCAGGTTACGAGATTATCGGTGTGAGCAAGGACAAACAGGCTTTGCAGAAGAAGTTTGCCGAAACCAAGGGGCTTCAGTTCCCTCTTATCGCTGATACCGAGACTACCCTGTTGCAGGAACTCGGCTGCTGGGGCGAAAAGGTAACCTGCGGCAGAAAGACCATAGGAATCCTTCGTACCACCTATCTCGTAAACGAAGAAGGCATCATCGAGAAAATCTTCACTCCCAAGGAGATCAAGACCAAGATTCATGCAGAACAGATTCTGGAGTATATCAATAATGAAAAGTAATACCTGTCAGAAAATAAAGCGATGACAAACAAGGAATTGACACTCGCCCTGTTGATGAGGGCGATGATAAAATATGATGGTGGCGATGCGCCACGCATCCAGCATTTCGTAAAGGTACACGACTTTGCCCGTATGATAGCGGTCTCAGAGGGGATGAACGAGGAAGACCTCTTCGTGCTCGAAGCAGCTGCTATCCTCCACGATGTGGGCATTCACGTTTCAGAAGCCAAATACGGCAACTGCGATGGCAAGCATCAGGAAGACTTAGGTCCTGATGAGGCAAGAAAAGTCCTGTCAGAAGTTGATGGATTCACAGCCACACAGACAGAAAGAATCTGCTGGCTCATCGCCCATCACCATACTTATACGGATGTAACCAGCCTCGACCACCGCATTCTGCTCGAGGCAGATTTCCTGGTCAACTCCTTCGAAGCCCATCTTGCCCCCGAAGCCATCATCACCTTCCGCAATCATGTCTTCCGTTCGGCGTCTGCAATCAGAATGCTCAATGATATGTGGGGATTGGAATAAGGAGAATACTTTTGTCTAAGAAATAATAGCACTACTGTCCAATAAAAAAGGGCAATTCAATCTTTGAAACAGTTGAATTATAGTCTTTTATGCAGTATTTTGCAATGAAACGTACTTGATTTTGTAGCTTTGCAGCCAAAAAGAATTGGCTACTATGTTTCAAGACAAATACGTTTTCGCTCAACTTACTGCATTTCTGAATAGAAAGATTAGTGTTGCCATTATCACTGATTGTCTCGTGGCTATTGTTCACCATGATATGCAATTGAAATGCTCGACATATGAAGTTTTGCAGATTCTAAGCATTTCATTGACGGACAAAACCCACCTAAGAGATCTATTTGATAAGACTATTTTCAACGATGTCAAAGAACTCGATTTAGGAAGTTATGTTGTATTGAAGGCAATTCATGCTAAAGAGGCTGATGCGGCGATTGAGAATATGAAGAAGTGTACAGACGCAATTTACGGGGATGGCTTTCGTCATCTTCTTGCAATTTATAAAAAAGGAGGATGGCATGACGCAATTCAAGAAATTGGTAAATGATTAATTTTAATATATGATTAGCTTATGTCAAAGTTTAAAATTCCAGGAGTATCATTCTCCTTAAATCGGGCACTCGGTATCACGCAGGCTAAACAGAAGTTTGCACGTGAAACAGGGATTCCAACCTCTAAGGCCGGATTGGAAAGAAAAATAGGAAAGATGGTGTTGAGTGCCATTTTCGGAAAGAAGCGATGATTTGATATGAGAAAGTTGAATCTTCTATCAATGTGTTTTGTGCTTATGGTTATGCTATCTTGTAACCATAAGCCTAAGGCTTCTGTGATAGAGGTAAATGCTGACAGCCTATCTGAAACAATAAAGATTGCAGCGCCAAGTTCCAATACTAGAACTTTTGTTAATCGGAAAGACACTGGGGAATTGATAGTCTTTACACCGATTTATAACACTGTAGATTTGGTTTGCGGTAAGCGACCAAGCAAAGACACGGATATGTCTGTGAGCTATTGTGCTGAGGCTGCGTTTACAGGGGAATGCTTGGGTTCTTTTGCACATCGCAATGTAGCAGGAAATCATGTGTCTGGTGGTATTTTTTATAGAGGCTACGTGGCTAAAACGAATACGGGGGCTTTTGTTTGGTATCAAGGCAAATGGAAGTTCCTGTATGATAGTTACGCTAGTGAACTTAGGAAAGCGGAAAAGCATAGAGGTATGGGCTTTGGACAGAATATGATTATTTATAATGGGCGAGTTATGCCTAGATTTAGAAAGGATAAGCCATTGAATATTTATCGGGCATTATGCGAGCTAGATGGCAAGCTGTGCATTGTTGAGGCTAAGCAAGCGTTGGCTTATAGCGAATTTGTGGAAAAGTTGGCAAACTTGAAGGTCAAATATGCTCTGTACTTGGATATGGGATCAGGATGGAATTATTCGTGGTATCGAGATTCTGTAGGAATTGTCCATGAAATACATCCAATAAAGCCATGGTCTAAATATCAAACGAATTGGATAGTATTTAAGAAGTAAGCAATATAGTATCTGCCGTTTCATATAATTTAATAAAACGTTAAAACGAGGATGAATGTTTTTAAATTAGGTGTAACTTTTGTGAAGTCTTTGAGTGCTTTATTCGTTCCCGGTAAATGCCCCAAACGAATTGATCATGAGAAAATTGTCGCTGGTGAAAGCTTAGCGTCCGATTCTACACCTTCGGACATTATCGGATATCCAAAGGCTCAGCAGCCACACTATGATCTCTTGCGCTTCCTGGATGCACAGGAGGTTGCCTATACCCAGGCTTTAAGTGAACTGAAAAGAGGTAGAAAACAAAGCCATTGGATATGGTATATCTTCCCGCAACAGAAGGGACTCGGACATAGTTACAATTCAAAATACTATGGCTTGGATGGCGAGGGTGAAGCCAGAGCCTATGTTGAACATGAAATTCTGGGTGATAGACTCCGTGAATGCTGCAAGGCGCTCTTGCTCCACAAGGATAAGGATATCAAATATATCATGGGAAGCGGAATTGACGTGCTGAAACTCAAAACTTCTATGCGTCTCTTCAATAAAGTGAGTCCTAATGATGTGTTTGAGGAAGTATTGGATGCATTCTTTTTAACCCATTCAGAATAGTCTTAATAAGAGAAAATTACGATTAATATATGAATGTATCAAAGTTTTAAAATGATATTTTGTGGGATGAATTGCAAAAACTTGGCAAAAAGTTTGGAAGATACCAGATAATCACTTATATTTGCACTGTCTTAAAAGATAAGTGTTATGAGAACAGTTCAAGATTATATAGCAATAATTAGGCAAAATAGTTCCAAGATTACTAAAGATTTTGGAATCAAGACCTTGCGTATTTTTGGTTCCGTATCACGAAATGAGCAAACAGAGCAAAGCGATTTGGATATTTGTGTAGAAACAGAAACTCCTAATCCATTTTTATTGGCCGACTTGAAAGAGTTTTTAGAGGGCTTGTTCAAGTGCTCAGTTGATGTAGTGCGTATTCACAAAAACATGAATCCTTTCTTTAAATCAAGAATTGAGCGGGATGGAATCTATGCAATTCGATAAATATGTAGCATTGGATATACTTAATAGAGTGCATATTTCTATTGAGCATATAGAAGAGCGTTCACAACCTTATCATTGTGGCGATGATTTTCTGATGTCTTCTACTGGTGTAGCAATTCTTGATTCCATATGTATGCAATTTATTGCTATAGGAGAAAGTTTAAAGGGACTTGATAAGGTTACTAGAGGAGAACTCCTTACAACTCATCCTGAAATTGATTGGAAAAATGTGAAAGGGTTACGTGATATCATAGCTCATCATTATTTTGAGGTTGATGCCGATCAGATTTGGTGGATTATAGAAAATGAGTTGCAACCTTTAAAAAAGGCAATTCAGGAAATGATAGAATCTTTAAAACGGATACTTGATGAGTAATGTCAGGTAGCCGTTTTGTCATTTCATACTTCCAGCCCCCCACCTTCATCGAAGCCTTGGCAAAAGGAGACTTCATTTTGGTGAAAGTTGTTCCGTCTTCACTCAAAAAGACAATGCTTTCTCCCGTTGGAATCATTCGTCTGTCACCAAATTTACCCCAGTCCGACTTATCTATATACAGGCCTTGTTCTTTGGCGATTTTTATCAAACGTAGGCATTCCTCATCCTCTGCAGTTCTCGTGCTTTTCCTGTTATCTCCATATTGTTGAGTGGATAGCCCAGTCTCAAACACTCGAATATCGCTTCGGTCGCTATCTGCCTGTACTTTTCGCTCAGGCTCATAACATATTGCAGCGCGTTCCGCCCATCTTTTAAATATATAGCCGATAATTTTTCTTCCATAACTCTTCATTATTATAGTTTTTGCTGCAAATTTACGATTTAATTTTGAAACAATCAAAGTTTTCACGGCTTTTTTCAATTAAGAAATCCCTGCCATAGGAAGCCTTTCCTACAGCAGGGATTTTTCTATTGGGAATCATCAAGAATGACTTAACTGTCAATTCTTAACTATTAACTATCAACTATTTATACTCGCCCCAAGCCTTGATGTCAATATCCTCCATAGAGGTCAATGCGCTCCACTTTGGCTGGTTGATGCCGTTGTTGGTCAGCATCTGAGAGAACTCCGCATTGTCAATATCACGTGCTGCTGTACCAAGGATAGTCACATTCTGAGCATTAAGACGCATTGCGAGGTTGTTTGTTATCTGGCCACCCGTTGATACGATAACACCATGAGGCTGCTCCTGCTCGATGATATCCATGACACGCTCGAAGGTGAGCTCGTCGAAGTAGAGACGGTCGCACATATCGTAGTCGGTAGATACAATTATTTGGACTCTTTATACTTCCAAATATATCCACCAGCTACTTTCCTTTGTCCCTTACAAACGGCTGATATTTTGCCATTTGCAATAGAACATTCAATTTCCGCAGCTCTAATACAAGGCCATTCTTTTACGAACTTTCCATCTTTAGTATATTGCAACACGCTTTTGGGAGTTGGCTGATGAGTTGGTTTAAACTCTTTGATATCAGTAACATCATCTTCATATCGAAAAACAAAACCATGTGTACTTTTTGAGTCATGCCTTGCTGTTGCCAAAATATATTGCCTTCCTATCCCTGTTGCAATAGCAGCCTCTTTTGGAGAATCATATTTGGCAATTTCATTTAGTTCTAAATCAAATTGTACAATTGGTCTTTTCTCTTCATTAAGGCTGTACTTGCAATTTGGACAACAAGGATATTGTGTCATTTTATAAACACGTTTTACCCATTGATAATTACATTTTGGACACTTCCACTTTATTTTATCATGACATTTTGAAGTTATATAATCTGGAGTTTTAGCATTACTACTATAATCCCAAAATGCAGCAACACGTGGATTGTTTTGTGCCAAAGAACCATACCGTGCTAAAAGCACTTCTCTCATAATATGCGAATGATTTTCTTTACCACAATTAGAGCATCCCCTTCCATTCGCTCTATGATCGGGTGTTGCTGTCCACAAATGCCCACAAACATGGCATTTCCACCACACAACTTCCGAATAATGAGACGGAATTTTATCAGGAAATATATGCAATGCATCATTCTTCTCATAAAACCAATCTTCCAATAATCCAGGATATTTTTGGGCAAAAGAGCCATTCTTTCTTACATATGTTTTGCGTTTAGATACTTTGCGTTGTTCATCCGCACAATATGGGCATCCTGTTCCACTAACCCTACCAGCAACAGTTGCTGCCCATTTATGTTCAGGCTTGTTCTTACAAATCCAAAAAACTTTTTGTTTATGATTACCAGCAGCTATCCCTTCAGGAGTCACTCCAATATTTTCATTTTTCAGATAATCCCACTCGTCAAGTAAGTTTGGATACAAAGTTGCCAAGTCATTGAATCCGAACAACAATTTTACACCTGCACAATATGGACAACCATGTCCTTTAGTTCTGTTTGATGGAGGTGCAGACCAACTATGTCCCTTCTTACATTTCCAATATAGCTTTAAGCCAGAACCACGACTAACACATTCGGGAGCAATATTTCCATTCTTTTCATAGTCCCATTCTGCAAGCAAATGAGGATAAAGACTCGCAATACTATTTTCTTTTTCTCTCGTAAAATAAGATCCCATTATTGCAGTTTTATTTCTCTCGACATCAATTGATACATATGGAATACCTATCAAACTACAAAGTTTTTTGATAGCATAATTCAAATACCTATAATTCTTGTCATAGATAACATAAATTGTATCTTCTTCAACACTAAATTTTTCAGACTCTATCACTCTATATAATTTAACACCCATCTTCTGTAGAAAGATATTTTTTCTTTCGTCTCTTGCCTTTTGTATAGGAGTTTTATGCTTGGGACCATCATATTCGATGCCGACATTTTTAGATGGTATAAATATATCTATATGGGAGTTATTTTTTAATCTGTAACCATTTATGCATTTAACTTGCTCATTAAAATAAAAATATAAAGCTTGTTCTGGAAAAGACGTTTGCATTTCCCTTTGGCATATAGGGCATTTCCCCGATGTGCTATGCAATCTATAAGATATACTTCTCTTCCAATGATGCCCACGCTTACAAACCCAGTGAACCAATGTTTTGGAATCATGATTTGTCACTTTTTCTGGGAATATTTCATCTTGCACATTCTTATCATAATCCCATTCTTTTAACAGTTCTGGATTTGTTACTGTTATTGGTTCTTCTCCGTAACGTTGATTTGATCTACCTTTAATTGCACATTTCTCACATGGGAACTTTGCTTTTGCATGATTAATAATGGTCTTGGGAGTAATGCTTTTATAACCACAAACATGACATTTCCAATAGACAAGTTTGTTTGACCCTGAGAGAAAATCGGATGGTTTGTATGGTTGGTTTCTAGCATCATCATAATCCCAATCCAATGCTTTTTCAGGATAGTTGTCTTCAAAGCTACCCTCCTTTAGGATTCGCTCTAAAATATACGATTTTTTATATGGATCACTCATAATTGCTTTATTATATCTGACGGATAAATCCATCTGACTTTTCAAGTTCTTTTTCTAACCTTTCATAATCACAAGGATTATATACATAAGATTTCATTTGCTTCTTTATCAATTCTTCTAACTTATGGATATAGCTAATATAATCATAGCATTCCAATTCAAAACCAAGTAAATACATACTTTTTTTATTGTAGAAGTCATTGAGAAATATAAAGTCTTTAAGTTCCAACAAAATTCGGACCTCTTCATGTTCAAGTAAGTGAGCCTTATATTTTAACAGCATATTAAAAGGAATTTGGCATTCATTCTGCATAAAAGACAAATGTTGTAAAAAAACATCATTCAATTCAATAAGTTTTTCGTCACTTATATAAGGATTTATTTTGGAACTATTTACTATAAATTTCTTAATTCTATCAGTTTCATTATTTGGGCTTCTCGAAAATTTAACAGTTGTATCTAAAACAGAATTAGCATTGTGCAAAATACAAATCTCATAAGTTATTACATCTTTTATCTCAATAATTTTGTTTAGTGTCTTTGGATAGACATCTGATATTATGTAGAATATGTATCCAGCAATATAACTATAGCAAATATTCCTTATAGCTTCAAATAACACATTCAATATTCCATCAGAAATAGGCAGTGACAAGACTGCACATAATAAGACGGATAGTAAAAATGTATAAAAAGCAAAACCTCTCAGGCAAATTCGCAAAATGACCTTATGTTTTTTCCACATAAGGTCAATTTTCTTTCCATAAAACCGTACTTTGTTTTTATTGTATTGAATAAATCCATTTTCCTACATTATAAAACTATATTCATTACAAATCATCACTATTTGTATCGGAGTTCTTTTTATAGTTTTTTACATCCATATAAATTAAATTTATCCCCCAATACTTTTTCAAATAACCATCTGGTCGATCTAATGTTTGCATTATTATGCCCAATGTTTGTGAAGAATCCACATCTGGAATCAAGAAATTTACTCCAGTAATTGTCTTGTTCGTTTTTTCAACACTACTAAATTCTGCCGTAGGATATTTCTTATGTAACTGTTCTGCTATATCGAGAAATGGAACCCTTGCAAATTCCTTTGTAGAATACGTTAGTTCAACCCCAACACCATAAACAATCCTGCTCTTTGCATTAAACATAACAACAAACTGCGCATGTTCACCCATAAAAGTTCCATTGTAAAGCTTTGCACCAGGACTTAGCTTCTTAGAGGCTATAGCATCATAAGTAATGCCCTTAGTCTTTAACTTTTGAGAAAATTGTTCAATTGTTCCATTTAAAGGAATTCCCATAAATTTCATATGTGCCTGACCATAAATAGACGTACACATAAAAACAGATAATAATACTAATAAAAACTTTTTCATTTTCTTATTTTCCTAACTAAAATCTATCTCTGATTTAAATTTCTATGGAAACAATCCAATACCATTTGGTAAGATCATCATGAGCTTTACATCAAGAAATAGATACATTACAAATATCCTCAGCTTTTTGACAGCATATAACAATGTTGCACAATACAGAATAATTTATATTTCATCAAGATTTTTGTTTATCGTTTCCCTTTCATTACGTTTTGAGTTGAAGGTGTCTATATATTTTATGATAATCCTTCTCATATCGCTTATTTCTACATATATCGTACCACCTTCTGCCTCATATTTATCAAAGTAACAACACTTATCTTTTGCTACGCCTTGCAATTCAAAACCATCTCCCTCATAATATGGTTCAAGGAATGTTCTACCAGAGTCTATACATTTGTATTTAGTTCTATATGATTTCACTGTATTAAGAAAATCAGACTTCAAACTATACCAGGATTTTTCTTCATCAAAGGCAACATTAACCATATAAATATTATTTGATTCAGGCGTTGAATGCAAGGTAACGATAGCTTTACGCCCCATAAATTTGCCAAGCATACCATACCCCTCTTTACGAATATCAATCATTTCAAAACCATTCTTACTGAGGTTTAGCATAACCAAATCAACAGCATTGTTTAGCTCTATTCCCATAAACTTAATATGGATTTTTGATTCTTTGGCTATACGAATAGAATCCTCTATTGCTTTTTGCCGTTTCTGCTCTTGCCTAGCAATATCACGTGCATGATAAACAGAATCATTTAGACGCTGGTATTTCAACTGCAAAGCTTTTCTATATTTTACAATCATTTTATCTAGTTCTGCCCCTTGTAAATTAAGAAAAGAAGTTTTCTTTAATACATTATTCACTTTTTTATTTGAACTTTTTGACAACACCATATAGCTATTGCTGTTATTCGCCAAAACCCTTATCACACGATTTTTGTAATCATAACTATAAACTAAATTTATAGGGATTGTCTTTAGTGGCTCAATATTGACATTTTGATAATGAACATAAATATCTTTATCATTATCACTTCTGCCCCAAAAGTCATAAGCACAAGCGGTTGTGCACTCTATGTCTGTCAAGTTTTGTGCTTTAACAGAAAAATTCTGCAAGAACAATAATACAAGCCACAATATGATAAGAACCTTTCTCATAATTATTTATTTTAATGAAACAGTTTGATAAAGGCATAAAAGAAGTGAGACCTCATCGTATCTTGCTCTTCAGTGAGGCCTTCGACTGCCCAATAACGAACCAAGATAGACAAAGCCTCACCTTGAACGTATATCGGGTTACGATAATACAAGCCCAAGGGAGTACTTCTTCTACTTGTCCTCGTTATTTGTTTAGTGAAGTTGTCGAAGTTTCACTGAACGGATTCAAGTATGGAATGCACTTCCAAATTATGTCTGCAATCGCTTTAATTGCGAATGCTCTGCAAAAGTACAAAAAACAAATGAGAATATGCCATTTGCGAACTGATATTTTCGAAAAAAACATCGTTTCGACGGTCGAACGGCATAAAAAATGGCAGGAAACAACCGACAAAATGGCAAATCCATTGTGCGTAGGGATAGAAACAACGTCTTTTCGACCAAGGAGAACGGAAAGAAGGAATTGCGGCATGATTATTGTATTTTCCCGAAACGGAAGATGTCGGAAACAACGTTTCTTGCATGACTCCATACGGAAAGGGACAAGAAACAGTGTTGCTAAGTCCAAACCGCAGGGAGAGAAGGTGGAAACAATGTATCCGAATTGATTCCAACAAGTGTCTATCAACGGAAACAATGCGAAAGTGCCATGAAGAATCTTTTGACGCAAATGACGCGGAGTTTCCATAGTATTTATCATTAAAACCTAAAAATTATGAACGAAATCGGAACCATTAGTGTGGAGCGCTTAAACAACGGCGCACATTTTTTGTTCATTTCAAACGTATTGGCACGTGCTGAGGCCGACACGAACATCAAGAGTAAGCTCAGCGCACAGATTGCCTCCCTCAAGTCTGCCAAGGAACAGGAGGACGAGGACTTGAAAATCTCACAAAAGAGTCTTCTGACAGATGAAATCACTGCTGCCGATGCTGAGCGTGACGGACTTTACAGCGGTTACAAGAAAGCTGTAAAGGGTTATACAGGTCTGCCTGTAGAGAACATGGCAAAGTCTGCAAAGGTCTTGATGCAACACATCAAGGACTATGGCATCGACCCCAAAATGCAACTTGACCGGGAAACAGGTCTGTTGATTAACTTCATCGATGACCTGGAGAAAAAATATGCCAATGAGGTGCAGACTCTTTCACTGGGTGCATTTGTTACAGCGCTGAAAGCTGTCAACGAGAAAGTTCGCACGTTGACCGCTACTCGCACCGACGAGCGTATGACCAAGATTGTCGGTACTTTGAAAGCTTCTCGCAAGGCAAGTGACGAGGCTTATCGCCTGTTGGTGAAGTTCGTGAATGCATACGCCCTGATTGAGGGTGATGAGAAGTATCTGAATTTCATCGACTATGTGAACACCGAGATTGTTCACTACAAGCGTGAGGCAATCGGTCAGAAGTCCGGCTCGGCTCAGACAAGTGGAACGACTGATGGCACAACCACAGGCGGAGGTTCGACTGGTGGCACAACTACAGGAGGAGGCTCTACTGGCGGCAGCACAGGAGGAAGCACTACCGGCGGTGGCACTGATGCTGAGTAAAGGGTAAAGCAAACCTCGCGTTAAGCATAAGGAGGATTTAGTATGAAAACAAATAAACTAATGGATGAAATCCGCAAGTCAACTCCTGCGGATACAAACAAACAAGTCGACTTATGCGTTGCTATTGCCAACAGAGTCTTTGAACTATTACAGGAACGAAATATGAAACAGCGTGATTTCGCAAAGGCTCTTGGCAAGACAGAAACAGAAGTGAGCCGTTGGCTGAGTGGAACACATAATCTCACTTTAGCTACAATCGCAAAGATGGCGACGGTTCTTGGTGATGATATCATTACCACAACACAGAGCAATCGTCCGTACAAACTTCCAAATACGCAAAATGTTGCTATGATGGTAGCTGAGGATATGTGCAAAAAATAGTCATACAAATAACAAAAATCCCTGCCATAGGAAGCCTTTCCTACAGCAGGGATTTGTTATATGATATAAGGTGTAGTGCCTAATAAAACACTACACACCAAACATTACTTATACTCGCCCCAAGCCTTGATGTCGATATCCTCGAGCTTGGTGGTGCAGAATGCATAGATGAATGCACTTGCCAGACGGCTGTTGGTAATCAATGGCACATTCAGGTCGATGGCTGCACGACGAATCTTGTAACCATTGGAAAGTTCGCTGCTGGTCAAGTTCTTCGGAATGTTCACCACCATATCAATCTCGTGATTGTGGAGCATCTCCAAAGCCTTTGGAGCACCGCCCTCTGCCTCCTCTGAAGGCCAGAGCACACGGGTGTTCTCTACTCCATTCTCGGTCAGGAACTTGCTGGTACCACCCGTAGCATAGAGCTTATAGCCGTGGTCGATGAGCATGTGGGCTGCATCGAGCATATCAACTTTCTGCTTGGCAGAACCGGTAGACAGAAGGATGTTCTTGGCAGGAATGCGATGACCTACAGAAAGCATACTCTTCAGAAGGGCTGTAGATGTATCGTCGCCCAAGCAACCTACCTCACCCGTACTGCTCATGTCCACACCCAATACTGGGTCGGCCTTCTGAAGGCGGTTGAAGCTGAACTGGCTGGCCTTGATACCTACATAGTCGAGGTCGAAGAGATTCTTGTGTGGCTTCTCTACTGGCAAACCGAGCATCACGCGGGTAGCCAACTCGATGAGGTTGATCTTCAACACCTTACTAACGAATGGGAACGAACGGCTGGCACGAAGGTTACACTCGATAACGAGAATATCATTGTCGCGAGCCATAAACTGAATGTTGAAAGGTCCATTGATATGAAGTTCCTTGGCAATCTGACGTCCTACTCGCTTCACACGGCGAACTGTCTCTACATACAACTTCTGAGGAGGGAACTGGATGGTAGCATCGCCTGAGTGAACACCGG
>ERZ773202.1704-NODE-1704-length-13315-cov-32.339216_pt1 | contig 13315 bp, 9 predicted proteins | sample MGYA00580998_ERZ773202 | MGnify/ENA primary metagenome ERZ773202 (study PRJEB29015, sample SAMEA2737803) | human gut metagenome | biome: human gut; feature: human-associated habitat; material: faeces | place: China | collected 2012 ...
GAGAAGTATGAATCAGTTGCGAAAAATGTCAGGACGATCATGAAAACATCATTGGAGTATGCATTTAACAAAAATGTACTGGCAACAAACCCAGCGAAGGGAATCAATTTATCGAAGAAAATAAAAAAGACAGAGTATCGTGTCCTGAAAATTGACGAGAAGAAAACATTGACACTTCCGCAGGTGCTTCGGTTGATTGAGGCAAGCAAGGAGACACCGATTCATATGCAGATTTTATTTGCTGTATTGATGGGACTCAGAAGAAGTGAAATAAATGGCCTGAAATACAGTGATGTCGATTACATTCACAGGACGTTGAGAGTAGAGCGTCAGTTGGGAAAGAAGCCAAACAGTAAAGCAGAAGACTGTGCACCTAAGATGCTGACAAAGCAGGAAATTAAAACAAAAACACCTGCTGGTGTGCGTGAACTTCCAATACCGGATTATGTATTTGAAGCAATTCTGGAAGAACGGAAAACTTATGAGAAGAACCGCAGACGCAGACCAAAAGAGTTCCGGGACTGGAATTATATTTGTTGTTCTACATATGGGAATCCAAGGAGTAAAGGTTTTCATCAGAAATACTATAAAGACTTGTTGAAATCCTTGGATTTGCCTGATATTCATTTTATTCCAAAAGAGCGGAAAGATCAGTATTATGATTATTCAGAAGTGATTGAAATAGACTTAATCCTGGAGGAATATTTCCACGCAGCATGATAAAAAATAGAATAGTAGTGATAGAAAAAAGTACAAATAAGAATCGAACATTTGTACTTTTTTCTTGCGTTAATCTATATACTTTCAAAAATTTATTTGATATAATAGGGACTGTTACAAGAACAAACAGTAAAAATATGACAGGATCGGAGGTTAGTATTTTCAGGTATTTCCGAGTGCTGTTTTATCCGCAAATATTAGTTTTGTGACTTTTATTCGTAACGAGGTGAGAAACACATCTATTCACTATAAAAATGAGCTTTTCGTTACGAATCTGGATACGAATTCTTGGCTGATAATGATCATAGTAAAAGTCACAAATGGAGGGATTTACCATGAATGAGTTCACATTAAAAGCCCCATATAAGCCAACCGGTGACCAGCCGCAGGCAATTGAAAAATTAGTCAAAGGATTCAAAGAAGGCAACCAGTTTGAAACACTGCTGGGTGTGACCGGTTCGGGAAAGACCTTTGCGATGGCAAATGTTATTCAGGCACTGAATAAGCCAACGCTGATTATTTCCCACAACAAGACACTGGCGGGGCAGCTGTACGGAGAAATGAAAGAATTTTTCCCGGAGAATGCCGTTGAGTATTTTGTCTCCTACTATGATTATTATCAGCCGGAAGCGTATGTGCCGCAGTCGGACACTTATATAGCGAAGGATTCCGCGGTAAATGATGAGATTGATAAGCTGCGCCTTTCTGCCACGGCAGCGCTGGCGGAGCGAAAAGATGTCATTATCGTAGCATCCGTATCCTGTATCTATGGCATTGGTAGTCCGGATGACTATATGAATATGATGGTTTCCCTGCGTCCCGGAATGGAGATTGACCGTGATGATGTGATCAAGGGACTCATTGACATGCAGTACACGCGCAACGAGATGGATTTTAAGCGTGGTACGTTCCGGGTGCATGGCGATGTACTGGAGATTTTTCCGGCGAATAATACCGACACGGCGATCCGTGTGGAGTTTTTCGGAGATGAGATCGACCGGATTACGGAGGTGGATGTGCTTACCGGAGAGATCAAATGTATATTAAAGCATGCGGCTGTGTTTCCGGCGTCCCATTATGTGGTGCCACAGGAAAAAATGAACGCAGCGTGTGACCGTATCGAGGCAGAATTGGAAGAGAGGGTCAGGTATTTTAAGGGTGAAGATAAGCTGCTGGAAGCGCAGCGTATCGCCGAGCGCACGAATTTTGATATTGAAATGATGAAGGAAACCGGATTTTGCAGCGGCATCGAAAACTATTCCCGCCATCTGGCAGGACGTGCCGAGGGAGAAATGCCGGAGACATTGATGGATTATTTTCCGGACGACTTTCTGATTATTGTGGATGAGTCCCACATTACGATTCCACAGGTGCGTGGAATGTATGCAGGGGATCGCTCACGGAAGCAGACACTGGTGGACTATGGATTCCGTCTGCCGTCCGCACTCGATAACCGCCCGCTTAATTTTGAAGAGTTTGAGAGCAAGATTGATCAGATGCTGTTTGTATCAGCTACGCCGAATGTCTATGAGAACGAGCATGAATTGCTGCGTGTGGAGCAGATTATCCGTCCGACCGGACTTCTGGACCCGGAGATTTCCGTGCGACCGGTTGAGGGGCAGATCGATGATCTGATCGGGGAAGTTAACAAAGAAACGAAAAATCACCATAAAGTGCTGATCACGACACTGACCAAGCGTATGGCGGAGGATCTGACACAGTATATGAGCGAACTTGGCATCCGTGTAAAATATCTGCACTCGGATATTGATACCTTAGAGCGTGCAGAAATTATCCGTGACCTGCGTCTGGACGTGTTTGATGTACTTGTCGGTATCAACCTGCTGCGGGAGGGACTGGATATTCCGGAGATTACACTTGTGGCGATTCTGGATGCGGATAAGGAAGGATTCCTTCGTTCCGAGACTTCACTGATCCAGACCATCGGACGTGCGGCAAGAAACAGTGAGGGACATGTAATCATGTATGCGGATAAGATCACGGATTCCATGCGTGTGGCCATTGATGAGACGGAGCGCCGCCGCAAGCTTCAGCAGGCATACAATGAGGAACATGGAATCACACCGAAGACCATCCAGAAATCTGTGCGTGATCTGATTGCAATCTCCAAAAAAGTGGCAGCAGAGGAGATGGAATTTGATAAAGATCCGGAATCCATGAGCCGCAGGGAATTAGAAAAACTGATCGGGGATATCCAGAAGAAGATGAAGAAAGCTGCCGCAGAACTCAATTTTGAGGCGGCGGCAGAGTATCGTGATAAGATGGTGTCACTGAAAAATATGCTGCGTGATATTGAAAAATAAAAACAGGGACGTTACCGACAGGAGGAAATAAAATGCCGAGAAAACAGAGAAAGTACATTAAAATACGTGGGGCTAATGAGCACAATTTAAAAGCAATTGACGTAGATATTCCGAGAGATGAATTTGTTGTTTTAACGGGATTGTCCGGATCGGGAAAATCATCACTTGCATTTGATACAATTTATGCGGAAGGCCAGCGGCGCTATATGGAGTCTTTGTCTTCCTATGCAAGACAGTTCTTAGGACAGATGGAAAAACCGGATGTAGAGTCGATTGAGGGACTTCCGCCGGCAATCTCCATTGACCAGAAATCGACGAACCGAAACCCGCGTTCCACCGTCGGAACCGTGACGGAAATTTATGATTATTTTCGACTGCTGTATGCCCGCATAGGAATTCCACATTGTCCGAAGTGTGGACGTGCCATCGAGAAACAGACGATCGATCAGATGGTAGATGCCGTGATGAAACTGCCGGAACGCACACGCATCCAGATCCTTGCGCCGGTTGTGCGCGGGCGTAAGGGCGAACATCAGAAATTATTCGAGAAAGCAAAAAAAAGCGGTTATGTGCGTGTGATCGTGGACGGAAATATGTATGAACTTTCGGAAGAAATTCCGATGGATAAAAACATCAAACACAATATTGATATTGTGGTAGACCGTCTGGTGGTAAAACCCGGAATTGAAAAACGTCTGACCGATTCCCTGGAAAATGTTTTTGAGCTGACCGAGGGAAATGCGATTGTAGATGTGGTGGATGGGGAACCAATGAATTTTTCCCAGAATTTTGCGTGCCCGGATTGCGGAATCAGTGTGGATGAGGTGGAACCGCGAAGCTTTTCGTTTAATAATCCGTTTGGTGCCTGTCCGGTCTGCTACGGACTCGGTTACAAGATGGAGTTTGATGAAAATCTCATGATTCCGGATAAGACACTGTCTATTTCCGAGGGGGCAATTCAGGTAATGGGCTGGCAGTCCTGCACCGATCCGTCCAGCTATACCTATGCTACCCTAAAAGCGTTGTCGGAAGGATATGGATTTTCTCTCGATACACCATATAAAGATCTGCCAAAAGAAATCCGGCATATGCTCATTCATGGCGGAGATGGCCGGATATTAAAGGTGCATTATAAAGGACAGCGTGGAGAAGGCGTCTATGATCTGAACTGGGAAGGCCTTATTAAAAATGTCGAGCGCCGTTACCGGGAGACGGGATCGGACACGATGAAGCAGGAATATGAGCAGTTTATGCGTATTACACCGTGTGCTGCCTGCCATGGACAGCGTCTGAAGCAGAGTTCTCTTGCGGTTACGGTTGCAGACAAAAATATATATGAGATGACCGATATGTCGGTAAAGGATCTCGTGAAATATCTGGCGGAAATGCAGCTGACGGAACAGCAGAAGTTCATCGGCAATCAGATTTTAAAGGAAATCCGTGCCCGTGTGGGCTTTTTGCAGGAGGTAGGTCTGGATTATCTGACATTGACACGTGCGACCGGAACCTTGTCCGGAGGAGAGGCGCAGCGCATCCGCCTGGCTACCCAGATCGGTTCAGGACTGGTCGGCGTGGCATATATTCTGGATGAGCCGAGTATCGGACTGCATCAGCGGGACAATGACAAGCTGCTGCATGCACTGATGAATCTTAAGAATCTGGGAAATACGCTGATTGTCGTGGAACATGATGAGGATACCATGCGTGCGGCCGACTACATTGTGGATATTGGTCCGGCAGCCGGCGTACATGGTGGAGAAGTCGTTGCGGCCGGTACTGCGGCGGATATCATGAAATGCAAGAAATCCATTACCGGCGCTTATCTGAGCGGCCGGATGAAGATTCCGGTACCATCGGAACGGCGCAGACCGACCGGATTCCTTACCATCAAAGGAGCGCGGGAAAATAATCTGAAAAATATTGATGTGCAGGTTCCGCTTGGTATCATGACCTGTATCACCGGAGTATCGGGATCGGGAAAGAGTTCCCTGACCAATGAAATTCTGTATAAGCATCTGGCGCGAACTTTAAACCGGGCACGCTGCATCCCCGGAGATCACGATGATATTCTGGGTGTGGAACAACTGGATAAGATTATCGATATTGATCAGTCACCGATCGGACGCACACCGCGTTCGAATCCGGCAACCTATACCGGTGTGTTTGACATGATCCGTGATCTGTTTGCGGCAACTCCGGATGCAAAGGCACGTGGATATAAGAAGGGACGTTTCAGTTTCAACGTCAAAGGCGGACGCTGTGAGGCCTGCAGCGGAGATGGTATCATAAAGATCGAGATGCATTTCCTGCCGGATGTGTATGTGCCGTGTGAAGTCTGCGGTGGCAGGCGCTATAACCGTGAGACACTCGAAGTGCGCTATAAAGGAAAGACGATCTATGACGTGCTGGATATGACGGTGGAAGAGGCATTGGAATTTTTCAAAAATGTACCAACGATCCACCGAAAGATTCAGACACTGTACGATGTCGGACTTTCCTATGTAAAACTGGGACAGCCTTCCACAGAATTATCCGGAGGAGAAGCGCAGCGTATCAAACTTGCCACAGAACTGAGCAAACGAGGAACGGGAAAAACCATTTATGTACTGGATGAGCCAACCACCGGACTGCATTTTGCGGACGTACACAAGCTGGTGGAGATTCTTAGAAAGCTTTCGGACGGCGGAAATACCGTTGTCGTCATCGAGCATAATCTGGATGTTATCAAGACGGCTGATTATATCATTGATATGGGACCGGAAGGCGGTGACGGTGGCGGAACCGTGATTGCACAGGGGACTCCGGAGGAAATCTGCAAAGTTCCGGAATCGTATACCGGTCAGTTTTTAAAACCGTATCTGGAATCGAAGAACGTATAAAATAGCGAAAATGCACAGATTTTTGTCCCGGGAACAGAGAGATTCCTTAAAATTTAATTAAAATGCTTTAACCTATAAAAAAATGTTTGAAAAATGGGATGAATTGTATATAATGTTACTGTATGCATAAAAATATGATTAACTGCAGATTTGCGCCATAAACGCAGATCGAATTTTGATAAAGAAAGATAAAAAGAAAATAGGAAGGGGCATTCGGGATGATCGGATCAGATATCGGAATTGATTTAGGTACTGCGAGTATTTTAGTATATATTAAAGGAAAAGGTGTTGTATTAAAAGAGCCTTCCGTTGTTGCATTTGACAGAGATACCAATAAAATTAAAGCAATCGGTGAGGAAGCAAGACTGATGCTTGGAAGAACACCGGGAAACATTGTGGCAGTCCGTCCTCTTCGCCAGGGTGTGATTTCAGATTATACCGTCACAGAGAAGATGATCAAGTATTTCATCCAGAAGGCACTTGGAAAGAAGAGCTTTCGTAAGCCGCGCATCAGCGTCTGTGTACCGAGTGGTGTTACAGAGGTTGAAAAGAAAGCCGTAGAGGATGCAACTTATCAGGCAGGAGCCCGTGAAGTAGAGATTATTGAGGAACCAATTGCAGCAGCAATCGGTGCCGGTATTGATATTTCCAGACCATGCGGAAACATGATCGTAGATATCGGAGGAGGTACTTCGGATATCGCAGTCATTTCTCTGGGTGGTTCTGTTGTGAGCACTTCCGTGAAAATTGCAGGAGATGATTTTGACGAAGCTCTGGTCCGCTATATGAGAAAGAAACATAATCTTTTGATCGGTGAGCGTACCGCAGAAGATATCAAGATCAAAATTGGTACATGCTACCCACTGGCACAGAATGAGACGATGGATGTCCGTGGCCGTAATCTGGTAACCGGTCTGCCAAGAACCATTACGGTAAGCTCTGAGGAGACAGAGGAAGCTCTGCGTGAGGCAACATTACAGATTGTGGAAGCTGTACATTCTGTACTGGAGAAAACTCCACCGGAACTGGCGGCAGACGTTGCAGACAGGGGAATTGTCCTGACAGGTGGCGGCTCCTTGCTTCGCGGTCTGGAGGAACTGATTGAAGAACGTACCGGAATCAACACGATGACGGCAGAGCATCCTATGACCTGTGTAGCAATCGGAACCGGAAAATATGTAGAATTCCTCGCAGGAAAAAGAGACGAGGATTAATGCATAAAGTGCGCATTTATGCGCACTTTTTATCGCATGTCTATAAAGATCGTGAGGGCATTGGCCGATATAAATTAAAACTGTGAAAATTGAGGTGTCATAAATGGTAAAAGGATTGTATACCGCCCATACGGGAATGGTAAACGAAATGAAGCGTCTGGATATTCTGGCAAATAATCTGGCAAACGCAGACACAACAGCATATAAAAAAGAAGGAACGACGAGTCGTACTTTTGCCGATGAGATGTCTTTGCGCATTAAGGATTCTTCTAACATGGGGATTCCGAAAAAGCTTGGAGATATTACATATGGGGTTCACCTTGGACAGGTATATACGGATTATTCCACGGGAAATTTCAAGGTGACAGATAACACCACAGATTTTGCGATTGAAGGAAACGGCTTTTTTGCCGTGGCATTCACGGACAAGCAGGGAAATACTTCCGTGAAGTATACGCGGGATGGAGCCTTTACCGTAAATAAAGAGGGGTATCTGGTGACGAAGGATGGCGATTATGTTTTAAATGCCACTGGTGCAATGAATGGCGATCCGGGTCAGAATAATTATATACGTCTGGATCCAAATGCTGCGATTACCGTGAATAAACTGGGCTATGTCATGCAGAATAACCAGATTGTCGGAACGATCGGCATGGTGGACGTGGATAATTATGACTATCTTGAAAAATACGGCGAGAATCTGTATAACCTTCTTCCGGGAGGAAACCGGATTGCAACAGATGCCAATATAGAGCAGGGCACACTGGAGACCTCCAATGTAAATGTTGTAAATGAGATGGTAAATATGATTACGATTCAGAGAGCCTATGAGGCAGGACAGAAGGTAATCACTTCCATAGATGGAACACTTGACCGGGCAGTTAACAATGTCGGTAAAGTATAATAGCCGCTGAAAGACCGCAAGGAGGAAATAGAAGCGTATGATGAGATCACTTTATACTGCGGCAACCGGAATGATTGCGCAGCAGACAAATCTGGATACAATTTCAAATAACCTGTCCAATGTGAATACGACAGGTTATAAGACGGAACGTACCGAGTTTAAATCTTTACTGTACCAGACACTGCAGACAAAGACAACGACGGCAAATGGTGCCAATAAACCGGTAGGTGCACAGGTAGGGCTCGGAACCAGAGTGGCAGCGACCATGTCCAACTATACGCAGGGGGCGCGTGAAGAGACAGAGATTCCGACCGATTTTGCACTGGAAGGAAAGGGATTCTTTGCCGTGCGGGGTGTGGATGGACAGACATATTACACCAGAAACGGTAACTTCTCCTGGAGTCAGGATTCGAATGGAAACACAATTCTGGCAACCTCAGAGGGGCTTCCGGTATTGGATTCCAGAGGAAATACCATTCGTGTGCCGAGAGGCGTATCTTCGGAAAGCATGGTATTTTCGAGCAATGGAACGATTGGCTATAAAGATGCAACCGGCAATGTAGTGTCATTAAACCAGTCTTTTGGAATCTATCAGTTTAACAATCCGGCAGGACTGGAGAAAATGTCAGGAAGCAAACTTGCAGCGACTGCAGCTTCGGGAAATCCGATGCTGGAGGGACAAAATGCAGGATTGACGAAGACCGGTGTATATCAGGGCTACATCGAAGCTTCAAATGTACAGGTTGCTGATGAGATGGTAAATATGATCATTGCACAGCGCGCATATGAATTAAATTCCAAGGCAATCACGACCTCGGATTCCATGCTGGAGACGGCAAATAACCTGAAACGATAGGCAGCGATTCGGAATTACTTACATAAGAGGGATATACTATGGATATTTCATCAATCAGTACAAATTATACGGTTGCAAATGCAGACAAAAGTGCAGAGCAGAGCAATTCTCTTCAGAGTTCATTAAAGAATATTTCATCGGACTCTTCAGAGGAACAATTAAAAGGTGTCATCAAAGATTTTGAATCTTATTTTGTGGAGCAGGTCATCAAACAGATGAAAGATACATTTACCTCGGATGATGACGAGGATTCTACGATGTCACAGTACAAAGATCTGTATATGGATCAGGCAATCGAGACGGTAGCAGATGAAATGGTGGATCAGATCGGAGAAAGCTATACACAGACACTGTATGAGCAGATGAAACGTAATATTGACCAGTAGTAACATCAGCACAAAGAAAAGAGGAGAGACTGTTTACAACAGTCTCTTTTTTAGAGAATGGGGAACATATTTTGGAAGAGAATCTTGAGAGCATTGAAGGATATGTAGATCACATCATCTATCGAAATGCAGACAACGGATATACCGTACTTGTTCTGGTGTGTAACGAAGAAGAAGAGACTTGTGTGGGGGTATTTTCGGATATTGCCGAGGGAGAAAACATTAAGGCAAAGGGAAGTTATACAGAACATCCGACTTACGGCAGACAGTTTCAGGTAAAGAGTTTCGAAGAAAAGGCACCACAGGATGAGGTGGCAATTGAGCGGTATCTGGGATCAGGGGCGATCAAAGGGATCGGAATTGCCTTAGCGGCAAGGATTGTGCGAAGATTCAAGGCAGATACCTTTCGTATCATTGAAGAAGAACCGGAGCGGCTGGCGGAGATCAAAGGCATCAGCCAGAGAAAGGCGATGGAAATCGCGGATCAGGTGAATCAGAAAAAAGATCTCCGGCAGGCAATGATTTTTTTGCAGCAATACGGGATCAATACCACACTTGCAGTGAAAATATATAAAACATACGGGCAGGAAATATACGGAATACTGAAAGAAAATCCATATCGTATGGCAGATGATGTGGAAGGGGTCGGATTCCGCACGGCAGATGAGATCGCATCCCGTGTGGGAATCCGCACCGATTCCGATTTCCGGATTCGAAGCGGTATCCAGTATGTGCTGCTGCAGGCTGCCGGAGAGGGGCATACCTATCTGCCGATGCAGGAACTGACGCAGCGGGCAAGCCGGCTTCTTGAGGTAGACCCGGAGCACATCGAGCAGCATTACATGAATCTGGCGATGGATCGCAAGATCATTATGCGCCAGGTGGAAGACAGTACGCAGATCTATGCGGCAACCTATTTTTATATGGAGGCAAATACCGCTACCCGTCTGACACAGCTGAATGCTGTGTTTGATGTTCCGGATATCGAAATTGAGGACAGAATCCGAAAGATTGAAAAGAAGACGGGAATGGATCTTGATGAGCATCAGGTAGAAGCGGTAAAGGAAGCCGTAAGAAACGGTGTTCTCGTGATTACCGGAGGTCCCGGAACGGGAAAAACAACGACGATCAATACGATCATCCGGTATTTTGAATTATCCGGAGAAGATATTATGCTGGCGGCACCGACCGGACGGGCAGCAAAGCGCATGAGCGAAACCACCGGGTATGAGGCACGGACGATTCACCGGATGCTCGAACTGAATGGCGGAATGGAAGGAAATGCCGGATTTGAGCGCAATGAACAAAATCCGCTGGAGACCAATCTCATCATTATTGATGAGATGTCGATGGTGGATATTTCCCTGATGAATTCCCTTCTGAAAGCAATTCTACCGGGCACGCGTCTGATCCTGGTGGGAGATGTGAATCAGCTGCCGAGTGTAGGGGCGGGAAGTGTGCTGAAGGACATTATTGATTCGAAGATGTTTCCTACGGTAATGCTGACAAAAATTTTCCGACAGGCAAGCACCAGTGATATTATTGTCAATGCGCATAAGATTAACCGGGGAGAAAAAGTCAGCCTGGATAACAAGAGCATGGATTTCTTTTTCCTGAAGCGTTATGAGGCAGATAAAATTATCAACGTTACCCTGCAGCTGATCAAGCAGAAACTTCCGAAATTTGTGGGGGCGAGCGAATACGATATCCAGGTGCTTACGCCTATGCGGAAAGGGCTGCTCGGAGTAGAACGTCTCAATACGATTCTGCAGATGTATCTGAACCCGCCATCGGACAGAAAAAAGGAGAAAGAGCATGGGGCGATCGTTTTCCGGGAAGGCGATAAAGTCATGCAGATCAAAAATAATTATCAGCTGGAATGGGAGATCCGCAGCAAATATGGACTCTGCATAGACAAAGGAACCGGGGTGTTTAACGGAGATACCGGAATTATTGAAGAGATCAATGATTTTGCAGAGACCATCACGGTAAATTTTGATGAAGGGCGTATGGTGGAATATTCGTACAAACTGCTGGATGAGCTGGAACTTGCGTATGCTGTGACGATCCATAAATCACAGGGATCGGAGTATCCGGCCGTTGTCATTCCGCTTCTTTCCGGACCCCGCATGCTTATGAACCGGAATTTATTGTATACGGCGGTTACAAGAGCAAAGAAATGTGTTACGATAGTGGGAGATGATACAACATTTGAACAAATGATTGAGAATAATTCCCAACAGAGACGTTACAGCGGTCTGAAGGACCGGCTGTTGGAAAATAAGGAGGAAGCGTAAATGAAAGCACAGATTTTAACGGAAGATCAGATTCCGGAAGCGCTCAGTATTGCGAGGGGTGTCTTTGATTACTGTCTGCGTGCGCGGATCACGGATCTGGAAATGATTCATATATTTCTGCAATATACGGAAAACACAAACATCCGGAACATGATTGCAGAAGGAACTCTCACCATGTGGGGAATTTTTGAACAGGGGCATATGATCGCCATGTCAGGAATGCAGAAAGAGGGACATATTACCATGCTGTATGTGCTTCCGGTATTCCAGCGCAGAGGATGTGGCAGATGTCTGTTGGAAGAAATGAAGGCGTATGCGGCAAATCAATATCAGTTACAGAGGGTGACGTTATCGGCAATGCCGGCATGGACAGCGGATTATTTTACCAAACGCCGGTTTCATCCAATGGAGGTAACACAGCCGTGTTCGTTTGTTCCGATGCAGGCAAAAACCGTGGCACGCGCGATATATGAAAAGAAAGAAATTCCATCCGGCGTGATCCTTGGAACCAGCATTGGCGGTCTGGCAGTCTGTGCGGCAGTTGCTGTCGGGTTCATGGTATTGTGGATGCATGGAATTGTATAATATGTATATTTATTCATAAAATATGTCACTTTTTTCTCTTGCAAAAAAGGTTGAAAAAAGTGACGATTTGTGATAAAATTTTTACAATTTAGGTAAAGCTAACTCAAGGTAAAAAAAAGAGATTCTCTCTTTTTTTTTGCCAAGATGCAAGAAAGGCAGGGCAAAGAATGAAAGCTTTTTTGATACTGGAAGACGGAACCGTGTTTACAGGTACAAGCATTGGTTCTACACGCGAAATCATCAGTGAGATCGTATTTAATACCTCAATGACCGGATATTTAGAGGTACTTACAGATCCATCCTATGCAGGACAGGCGGTTGTGATGACGTATCCGCTGATCGGAAACTACGGAATTACACCGGATATGGAATCCGCCAGACCGTGGCCGGACGGATATATTGTAAGAGAGCTTTCACGTATGCCGAGCAATTTCCGCTGTCAGGGAAGCATTCAGGATTTCCTGACAAAGCACGACATTCCGGGAATTGCAGGAATTGATACCCGTGCGCTTACCAAGATTCTCCGCGAAAAGGGAACCATGAACGGAATGATCACGACAAACGAAAATTATAATCTGGATGAAATTCTTCCAAAACTGAAAGAATATACAACCGGAAATGTTGTGGATAAAGTTACCTGCAGCGAGAAGAACGTATTAAAGGGAAGCGGAAAGAAAGTTGCACTGATGGATTTCGGTGCGAAGAACAACATCGCAAAATCATTAAATGCCCGTGGCTGTGAGGTGACGGTTTATCCGGCACACACATCGGCGGAGGAAATTCTCGGAGCCAATCCGGATGGCATTATGCTCAGTAACGGACCTGGAGATCCGAAAGAGTGCACAGCGATTATTGAAGAATTAAAGAAACTGTATGCAAGTGACGTACCGATCTTTGCCATCTGTCTCGGTCATCAGCTCATGGCACTGGCAAACGGAGCGGATACACACAAGATGAAATACGGACACCGTGGTGGAAACCATCCGGTGAAAGATTTGTCAACCGGTCGTGTTTACATTTCTTCCCAGAACCATGGGTATGTGGTAGATACCGATACCCTTGATCCGAAGGTTGCAAAGCCTGCATTCGTCAATGTCAATGACGGAACCAACGAGGGCTTAGAGTATGTCGGAAAGAATATTTTCACCGT
>ERZ773202.1707-NODE-1707-length-13296-cov-2.467940_pt1 | contig 13296 bp, 3 predicted proteins | sample MGYA00580998_ERZ773202 | MGnify/ENA primary metagenome ERZ773202 (study PRJEB29015, sample SAMEA2737803) | human gut metagenome | biome: human gut; feature: human-associated habitat; material: faeces | place: China | collected 2012 ...
GGCGGCGCAGCGTGGCGTGTATTTCATCCGCACCGTCGCTGCCGTCCGCGCTTAGGGTTGCGTCAAAGGTAGTTGGCTTGGGGGCCTCCTGCTCAAACGGATCATTGCCGTAAAACTCGCTGGTCATATAAGTATTATTCACGAATTTGGCAAAGCTGCTGGTTGCATCATTCAGCTCTTCACCCAGCACGTCAGAGAAGCCCGTGGCAAGCTGGTAAACCTCCTGCTCCAGCAGTTGGCGGTTGGCGTTGGCCGTCAGCACAGAGGCTGCGTACACCAGCGCTGCCGACAGTGACACAAACACCGCCCCAATGCAGAGCACTAATATCATGGAAAGCCCCTGCCTGTCGCGCAGGATACTGCGTGCTTTTGGGCGCATACTGCCACCTCCTTTTTTGTGGTTACAATCAGGCCGCTGGCTGTTCTGCGGGCGGCTGTACAGTTTGTTCGGGTTCTGCGGGCGCAGCGGTTTCCGGCGTCTTTATCTGCACAGGTGCAGTTTCCATCAGCACTGTCGGCTGCGGTGCTGCCTGCACAGCTATTTCGGGCTCGGTCTGCTCATCCGTTATGTCATTAACTGCCACAACAAGCCGCGGTTCTGTCGCCTCCTGCGTGTTGGTTTGCGGCGCGTTGACCGTAACCAGCGTTTCTGCGGATGCAACAGTCTTGTCATCCTCGCCGTTATCAGCTTTATACGGCAGCGCTTTAACCGTCACAGTTTGGGTGTTCTTGGCCAGCTCGCCGCTGCCGCCTTCCGGCTGGTTGAGCAGCTCCGGCAAGGTCAGGCGCAGTACGTTGCTGTCTGTGCCCTGTACAAATTCCAGCATCGGCACAACATCAACGGCATAGTAGGACGTAGTATCACTACTGACCAGCTTGCCGGTCAACCGCGCTGCGCGGCTGGTCCATTCCTTGCTCCACGAGTAACCGATAACAGTGCCGTTTTCGTCGGTTGCCTTTACCTCCGTTGGCAACAGGCTCAGGTCATACCAGACGCGGCCATCGGCTTCGGTCTTGGGGATTTCATATGTCAGCGGCTTAGCTTCCTCACCGGTCAACGCAAGCTCAACAGTCTTTTCCACCTTCTGGATTTCACCAATCGGGTGTTCCTTACCGTCAGCGTCCGTATATGCCTGATTGTTTACCGTGACCGTCACCGTATACGGCACGTCATCCTCATTATACGGCTTCACCGTGAACTGATAGCGGTTTGTCAGGCTGCGCGTTTCGCCGTTGTCCGATGTATACAGGTTGCCAATCGGCCATTCGACCGTGCGGCGAGTCAGAGTAAGCGTTTCTGTACCGCTCGGCATAGCGCCATCAACCGGTGCGTTCTGATACAGGTTCACCTCTTGCGTATACTCAGCTCTGCTGTTATCCGCCTTCGGTGCGTCCAGTTTAATGGCAGGCAGCTGCATATCCTTGGCAGCTGTCGAAGCGTCAGCGGTATAGTAGTACCAGTTCGATGCTGCATCGCTGCTGCCGGCGGGGGTCATGCTGCGCAGGGCAGGCAGCAGCCAGCGGCGGGCATACTCCGGCTTCATGGTGAAGCTGCTGCTGATGCTGATGCTAGCGCTGTCCGTGGTGCTGGTTGCAGTGGGTTCGCCGCCGTCCTTGTTATCATCGGCAATAATGCGCAGCACACGGTCGGTATCGGTTGCATCGGTCAGCATTTCATCAAGTGCGGTTTGCAGTGCCGTCAATGCCGTGGCCTTTTCGGCGGGCGTTTTGCTGCTGCTGTCCTGATAGGCCGCTGCCAGCTCGGCGATTCTCTTATAATCAGCCACATCTTTAAACAGGTAGCCCGTATAGTAGTAGCTTGCCGCGCCATTTTCGCTCACATTCAGGGTCAGAGTTTCGCTATTCAGGAAGTCCTCCTGACTGGGCGTCCCGTGGCTCAGCGATGCACTGCTTACAGTCGGGGCGGCAGTACGGTTGGCAATCACTGCATCTGCACTGACGCCGTTCGCACTGCGGAAGGAGTCTCCTTCCTTGCCCTCGGCCACGACATAGAAGCGCAGGGTCTCACCCTGGTACTGCTCCAAGTCGACCGTGTAGCCGGTTTCTGTAATGCCTTCCCACTTGCGAAGATATGTCCATGCATCGCCGTTTTTCTGTTCAGCGTAGAGGGTATAGCTCGCCACATTGCCCGTACCGGCAGACCACGAAACCGTGTAGTGCAGGGCATCGGCGTTGTTGTCCTCCACCTGGCTGATGCCGTCCACAATGCTGACGGCGGCCAGACGCTGCCCCGCCGCGCCAATGGCATTCTTCTCACTGTTATCCTTGGTGTTCGGCACACGGGTGACATGAATCTGCACCTTGTCATACTGCCAGCTTGTTGCCAGTACATCCTCGACACAGAAATTCAACGTATAATTACCATTCCCATCAAACTTCACATGGCTGGCCAGCGAGTTATTTTTTTCGTCTTTCGGCTCAAGTTTTTCTTTGATTGTTACGGTCTTTGTCTGTCCGTTTTCGTCTCGAACCGTCTGGGTGGAATAGCCATACAGCGTAATGGCGTAGGTATGTTGCTTTTTGTCGGGAGTTCTGCCGTCATTTTCGTACTGTGTCCACGTGAATGTGTAGTTCAGCTTGTTCTCGGCATCGGGGTTAAGAATTGTGCCTGTTGCCTCTTCGCTTACCATCGGCGCGGGCAGGATGTTCAGCCTCAGCTCATCACGGCGGATCTGGTACATAATAAAGTCTTTTTTCGTTGTATTGCCAAGTCCCCATGGGTCATCCGGCGCAAAGAATTGCAGCGGTGTCAGGTGGGCATAGCTGAATGTACCGTCGTCATTGCGTATAATTTCAATACCGTTATACCAGCTGATAGGCCTGCTCTTCCCATGTTCTTTGATAGCCGCAGCGGCCTCATCCGGCGAGTCGGTTTCGCCCCAACGAGTTACGACCTGACTGTACCCAGCATCAACTGGCACAGAGATAACCTGCAAATCGGTATAAGTACCGTCAAGAGCCTCATCAGGCAGATTGTCCAGCACAAACTCAGATTCTGTGCTGTACACGGGTTTTGTCACGGCGGCCAGCGTCACATACTGACCTTTCAGCGATTGCCCATTAATAGTTTTATCCTCGCCGCCGTTCTGTTCACCCGCGTATTTGCCAAGCAGCATTACACGGTACCGGGGTACGATGTTCAGAATCGTGTTCGGCGTAAAGCTAAGTTTTACCGTAATTTTCAAATCATCTGTATTAGTACCGCTGATTACAGGCTTGCCCTTGTTTCCGTAAGTAGTGGTGGAGTGAGTTACGTCAAACGCATTACCATGGACAAGGCCGGGGTTGCCTGCCTCCTGATTCACTTTCGTGCCATCAAAGTATGTTTTGGGAATGCCAACTGCCTCGTCATACGTCTGCGAATCCATCCACTTGTCTGTACTTGCAGCGATGGGGGTTGCTTTTGCGCGCAAGCGGGTTGCCTCGCCAAGTCCCTGTGTTATGGGGACCTCGGGGTTTTCCGGCGTAACTGTAATTTCAGTAGTTGAGCGGTTCAACAGATATGCCTTAATCTCACAGGAAACACCTTGGTACGCACTTGCATTTTTCAACACAAGATATTGTCCATAAGCCTGACCACCGGTGTTCTTCTTTATCAAACGCACTTCCAGTTCGGGCGTAGGTAAGGGGCGCAGGAAGGTAACCTTGCCGGTGGTTTCTTCCTCCCCGGCATTTACTGCACCATTCACAGCCTTAACGCCAATATAGAAGTTTGTGCTGTCACCAAGGGCTGTTGCCATATCGTCATCGGCATCAAACAGATACCGCGTACCGTACACAACAATATTTGTGTAGTTCTCCCCCAGCGGCACAAAGTTTCCATTCTCATCGGGTTTATACAGTGTAACCAAATAATGGCTGACTTTTTGCATGGTATTGCCGGTAATCACAGCATCATTCGTTGGGGCTGTCCATGTAACCTCATAGCGGCCATAGACAGTTGTGCCAGTATTGTCATGGGTAACATTCAGGTTTGTAACCTTATCCGGCGTACCCACATCCAACATCGTGCTGTAATAGTTTTGAATCAGCTCGTCAGTGATGTCCGCCATGCTCGGCGTTGTATCACCGTCTTGGTCTTTGTACCACAGTAAAATTTTCGCACACTCACGCGTATCACTTGTTGTTGTATTCAAATAGCGGCGAATTTCGCGCAAGCTCCCGTCCGTCGGCGTATTGATAAAACAATATTGCGTGTCAACGTCATCCACTTTACGGTTATTCATCATACCGGCAGCAAAGAAGCGGACTGTTCCGTCAGCCATGGAGTTATTAACACCGGCAAAGAGACGTGTGCCGTAATAATAGTTCTGTGTATTGTTCGTGTTACCCCAAATTCCTTGTGCGCCTCTTTTTTGTACCTCCTCATACATTGCTTTCATGGCTTTATTATAGCTGTTATTAAAGCTGAATGCTGCATCCATAAAATAGTTGCCGTAGGCCACTATATTTTCACTGCCGCGGTTCGTTGCAATAGGTGCCAAATAAGAGCTGTGGCCATTGCTGTATGCCGTTGTACCGTTCTGATCATACAATGCAAAGCAGTTTGTAACCGTTGTAGAGGCTGTTGTAGCACTACCGCTACCGCGGTTGCCGCAGATACCCGCAATAATAGACTGTTGGTTCTTGGGCGATATATCAATTTTTGTTGCATAGTTACGGCAACGGTCAATGTAAACCTCGACCTTATCCGGGTTCGACACACTGCCGCTGCCCCACGGGCCAAGCCAGCCCATAATGCCCGCTGCAAGAGATTCGCACTCCATTGTCACGTCGCCGTTTACACAATCCACAATATTGATGCGCAGATAGTCATTTGCACCGTCTGCCATCAGTACCTTGCCCAAAATACCCGCAATATCGTTTGCGCCGTATTTCTTTGTTCCCTCCCAAATACCATAGGATTTTATATCTCCATGGTTCTGGCAAGACAGGATACTTGCCGTACCACCGGGAGTAGGCTTGTCAAAATAGCCCACAATACCGCCGATCGTACCAGACTCATCGCCGGAGTTCGTGTTGGTGCAAAGATTTCCGAAGTTGAACGACCGTTCAATAGTGCCGCCATTTTTCAGCCACGATGCAATAATACCCCCGATAAAGTTGGAGCCACTGTCAAACACTGTACCATAGTTGACGCACCGGCGGATAACCCACTTGTCATCGTTGGTATTCTGCTGCACGCCGATAATGCCGCCGACGTAGGCAATATTTTTATTCTCTGTATTTGTTGTATCGTCATCATCTGTATCGTTTTTTCTGGTAAACCGGCGCACGGCGGCGCAGTTTACCAGTGTGTTCAAATCGCCGGTGGCCTCGTTCATGCCAATCATACCGCCGACCTTGGAATCATCGGTCGTGTTGTCGGCATAGACAAACCACTTGCCCGTGGCATCGTTGGTCATGGTGCCGCTGACGCTGTTAAAGCCCGCAATACCTCCCAGATAACCGCCGGATTTATCGTTTGCCGAAGTCCGCCCACGCAGACCCACCAGCAGGTCATTTTTGGAAAGACTGCCGTTATAAACATTGTCGTAGCCGCCGTCAGAAACCGTATCAACACCCTTCAATGCGCTATAAGTGCCTGTGCCATCGTTCTTCATATCGGCAACCATAGCATTGATATCGCCGTTGGTTTCGTCCAACCAATCGTTCACCCGATTGACAAGGGCAGTCCCTCTGTTTGCCGTAAATGCCCCCTGGGCGCCGCTGTTGGTGATGCTGCCGCTGTTGGAGCCTGCAATGCCGCCCACAAAGCCAAAACGTGCCGTAATGATGCTGCCGCCGTTTGCTGTGGCAGCAACATAGCTGCTTTCCACCGTGCCTTTATTTTGCCCGGCAATGCCGCCCACGTGGCTGGCACTGCTCAACTTTTGCTCGGTGGTCTGGCTGTCGCTCAGTGCCGATGCGCCCTGCACCTGCAGCGCGATGCTGGCAACCGTGCACCCGGTAACCTTGCCACCGTTCAGGCCGACAATGCCGCCCACCGTATCGCCGGTGTTCGTTGCGCCATTTATAATGTTGCTGGCATTGTTTGTATCGGCCGTGCCCAGCACGCCCTGATAGGTACACTGATCCAGAGTGCCGCTGTTGCTGCCAACAACGCCGCCCAGATTCACATATTTACCCAGATTGTCCGTCACGTTCAGCGTGACATTTGCAGTATTGACTTTTCCGCTATTGGTACCAACCGCGCCGCCAAGGTTGACTATGTCCGCGTTGGCAGTCAGGCCGTTCAGATTCAGCGAGTCATTCCCAACCGTAACATTCTGCACATTACCGCTGTTGTTGCCTGTGATGCCGCCCACGTTGGTTGCCTTGCTGTTGAACTTAACTAGGCCGGTCAGCTCCACATTATCAATGGTGCCGGTGGCATTATTGATAGCCGCCACCGCGCCGATGCTCTCGCCCGTGGCATTGATTTCACATTCCGCAATGCTGCCGCCGATAATTGTACCGTTATTGATGGGGGTAAAGCCCGATGCGTCACCCAGTGCCACACCAACCTTTACACCGTTGGAAACTGTTGCATTGTCAATGCTTGCCTGGGCCGTGTTTGTGCCGGAAATACCGCCCGCATAGCCGTTGGTGGCGTACACAGTATCGCGGTTGGCGGCTGCAGCGGCGGTGTTCCGGCAGTTTTCAATCATGCCGCTGCCCTCATTGTTGCCCGCAATGCCGCCCGCATACTGGCCGTTTACACGCACATAGCCGCCGTTTACCAGCTGCACATTACTGATGCTTGCATAGTTTGCGCCAGCCGCGCCGCCCGCGTAGTTGCCGGTTGCCAGAATCGCACCGCCAACCTTGCCGCCCGAAATGGTAGCAGGGTTCATGCCGCGGGTGTTGTTGCTGCCCGCAATGCCGCCCGCATAGCTGCCCGCCTGCACGTTGACATTCAGCTGGGTGTCACCCAGCGTGACCGTGCCGCTGTTCATGCCCGCGATGCCGCCCGCGCAGTAATCCGCCTGCACCGAGTAATTGAGGCTGTTAGTATTATTATAGGTAATTGTCGCACCCGGCAGGTTGACGCCCGCGACACCGCCAATCAGGCTGCTGCCGCGCACCGTCGCGTTGGTCTGCATCGCGGAATTTTCAATCTTTCCGTTGTTGACGCCCGCAATACCACCCAGATACTGGTAGCCGCTCTGCTGGCTGCCCAAGGCGGAATAGGTTTGACTGTTTGTAATTGTGCCGTCGTTCCAGCCGGTAATGCCGCCCGCCACGCTCTCATGTGTAACCGCACCGTAGTTTTTGCAGTCGTCCAGCTTTGTATATTGGGCCGCATAGCCGACGATGCCGCCCGCAAAGTAGGCGCGGTCGGCCAGCGTCCGGCTATCGCTGGGGTTGGGCTGTGTCAGGGTAATGCCAGAAATTTCAAACGCACTCAAGCTGACACCCCCGCCCAGGATGCCGTTATTGTTGTATTTGCTCACACGGCCCATAGAGGCTGCGTTGCTTTGCGTGCCATTTGTGGCGTTGGTGATGATCAGCTTTGTTTCGCCGTAGTTGTAGCCGACAATGCCGCCCACATAGGCGTTGGCGCTGATATTCAGCTGGTTGGCAAAGCCAGTAAATGTGACCGTGCCTTGCGTGTTATAGGTCAAGCCGCTGCCAGCCGCAATCTGCAGCTTGCCGCCGTTATTATCAACCGAGGGAAGTATACGCTCCGTAATCTGTGCCGGGGCCGCCGACAGCAGGCAGTTATAGCCGATGATGCCGCCCGCAAGGCCATCCGCCTCCACGCGGCCGTTTGCGGTTTGTGTGGCAAAATTGCCGGTTCCTGTTCCATTGCTGCTTGTGACGGTAAACGTATTCGCATCAGGCGCCACCGGCATATTGGCACCAATCACACCACCAACGCAGAGCTCACCGTGTACCAGCGATGTTTTTACATTAACCATGGGCAGATTGGGTGCCATGTTCAGGCCCACCATACCGCCGACCGCCTTGCCGCCCACGATCTCGCCGCTGACGGTCAGCAGCGAGGCGCTAGTATTTGTGATTTTCGCCGTTGCATCGTTGCAGCCGACCAGACCGCCGACAAAATCATTGCCGCAGATGACCGCGCCGATCTGCACCGTGGTTGCATTCTTGTCGCATGTAAGCACGGCATTTTTGCCGTTGCGGCCGACCAGACCGCCCACATAGTCCGCGCGGGTGGTCGTTTCTTGATTGTTTGCATCTTTATAGGTGCTCAGCGCCTGCAGCAGGGCGCTGCGGCTGCTGTTGGTGGCGGTGTCCGAGGCCATGCTGCTGACACAGTTTTGAATGGTGGCAGTTGTATTTGCTGCGTTGGTGCTGCCCCATTCGGCATCGTTCAGGCCCGCAATGCCGCCCACATAGGCCGCATTTTTGCCAAGGCCCGCCACAAGGCCGCTGTTGGTAACGCCGCTGACCGTGCTTTGGCTGCCGTTGACCGACACGACACCGCCCACATAGCGGTTGCCCAGCACGGTGCTGCTGTTGCTGCCGCCGGTTATTTTAAGCTGGCTGCCGCTGAAGCCGCCCGCCATGCCGCCGACAAAGCAGCGGCCCAGCACATAACCCTTTTGCGTGGTGCAATTTTCCAGCCTACACCCGCTGGCAAAGCCCACCAGACCGCCGACAAAATCACCCTTGAGCGGGCTGTCATCGGTGAGTGCGCCATCGTTAGCATACCCGCCCTTGACGGCGGTTTTCAGCTGTGTTTCGGTCATATCGCGGCGGGTGGTGCTGGTGCTGCCGCTCAGCGTGACATTTTTGCAGTAGCCCGCAATGCCGCCGAAAAACTGGCCCAGCACACGGCTGTTTTGACCTTCGGCGCTGCCAAGGTAGTTGGCGCCCACGCTGACCGTACCCTCGTTCTGAAGGCCGGTCAGGGGGACATCCGCACTGCTGCTGTTGTAGAGGTTGCCCACAACGCCGCCCGTAAAGGCGCTGCCGATGACGGCGGCCTTGTTGGTCATGTTATTCTTGTTGGGGTCTGCCTCAAGCTTCAGGTTGGCGGCATCCATCGTGCCGACCACACCGCCCACGCCGATGCTGCGCCAGATCGAGTTTTGCCCGCTGGCGGCTGCGGCGTAGCGAGCCTGTTCTGTAAGGGTTTCGTCCGCATCTTTCAGGCTCTTGTCCTGCAGCAGACCGGCTACCGTCACATTGGCGTCCACCGTCAGCGCGGAAATTGTTTGAGGCTGGCCGTTTTTGGGTATGGCAACGCCCACGAGGCCGCCAATGCCGCGCGGCTCGTTTGCATAATAAGTAGTGCCATTTACTGTTTCGTTTGTGCGGGCCATCGCGGTGGCGGTATCGTCAAAGGGCAGCATTGCCAGCACCTGCGCGGAAACCGCATTGTTTTTGCCGTGGGTCAGGGTGCAGTTTTCCAGCGTGCCGGTGTTGACGCCGCACAAAGCACCGACCGCGCGGATGTCGCGGTACGCGCTGTCAGTTGTTTCCAGCGGTTGCAGGGCTGTGGTCCCGGTCAGCGGCAGGGTGCCTGCTGCGCGGGTCACAATTTCAACATTGACCTGCACATCGGCATCGCGCAGGGTCATGTTTTTGATCGTGCCGTTATTTTCGCCCACAAGGCCGATGTAGCGGTCAAGCAGTTCTTCCCTACCTAGTCTGCCGGTTTGGGAGACGGAGCTGCCGCGCAGCTGCAGGTTCATGATGGTGATATTTCCGCCGTTCAGCGTTACATTTTTGGGCAAGGTCAGAATGGTCGGCCACGCCACAGCCTCCTCTGCCGAGGGGACCTTGGCCTCCGGCGGGAAGTTTTTGCCCTGCGCCGGGCAGTAGACCGTAACGCTGCCGCCGGTCCAGTTCAGGCCGGTGGCGCCAAGGCTCTGCGCGGCGAGGGTGTAGGTGGCGGCAGTCTGGCCGGACGCCCAGTTGTCCGCCCAGCGCAGGTTGTACAGATGGCGGAAATAGGTAAGGTTGCCCTCAGTGGCTGTTGCCTCTTTTGCAAACAGGCTGTTTTCCGCATTGGTGTCGGCCGGGGTGCTGGGGGTATAGTTGCCGGAATAGTCGTCCCGCGCCTTGGCCTGCAGCGTGACATAGAAATCCTGCGGCCCGCCCGACATCAAGCGGGTGATGCTGTACAGGCTGCTGTCGGTCACACTTATGCTGTTTGCCTTCACGCCGCTGTCATTCTCGCAGGAGCGCAGCAAATCAGCGCTGGCCATAGCGTCCAGCGTCAGGACAAAGTTGCCCTTGTTGTAGCTCAGGGGGTAGTAGAGGGTCTTTTCAACCGGTGCTTCGTTGCCAGCCGCATCATAGCTGTAGATTCTTGTTTTCAGCGGCACCGGCTCATTGGTCTTGACTGCCGGCAGTTCCACCTCGATCTCAAACAGCGGATTTTTCTTGCCCGTATCGGTCGATTTGTAGGCTGTTGCCACATACTGCACCTGCGTGTCGCGGGTCACATCGCCGCCCCAGCTCAGGGTCAGTGTTTCGGTGTTGGAGAGGCGCGGGTTCTTGACCTTCAGCTTGGTCTGCTGCAGCTCGACCACATTCACACGGTCCTCGGCCGAGTAGTAGCCCACAAGGCTGTCATGGCGGCGGTGGTCATAGCTCCGGTTATAAATGTCCGTTGCGCCGTCCGTTTTCCCAAAGCGCAGCTTGTCGGCGTTCGTGTCATAAAACACTGAGTACACCTGCCCGCTGGCGGCGTCGATCTCAACGCAGATGGCCGCATTCAGCAGCGAATCATCGTAGATGTAATCGCCCAGCAGCTCGCGCAGCAGTTCATTGTCGCTGTCGGCATCTGTTACTTTATCATAATACAGGGCATAGATATTTTTGTTCAGCTCATCGGCCTTCTGCGCGGCGGGGTCAAAATGCGCGCCTGCCTGACCGTTCAACAGCACCTTCTGGCGGAAATCGTCCAGTTCGCCCGCTGTGTCCCTGCGGGTCAGGGCGATCTGCGCGGTCTGGAAAAGGGTGCGGGCGTTCGCCTCGTTCTTCTCAAACCGGGCCAGACGGGTATAGGCGATCAGGCCGCCCCCCACAAGGGCCGCCAAAATTGCCATGATCGCCAGCACAACCATAAGCTCCACCATCGTGAAGCCGCTGCTTCTGCGCGTTTTCTTGTTGCAATGCACCATAGATGCTCCCGTTTATATCACGGCATTGCCGCATATTCCCGCCCGGCAGACGCCGTAGCGGCCGTTGGAATTTGCGGCAGCGCCCTGCAAATTTGTACAGTAAGGCATAATAAGACTATATATGATAGTATTATACTCGGTTTGTGATCTTTTCGCAACAAGTGTGGTGAGATTTCGACAAATTTACACCAGATATAGTGTTCTATACGGGCGGCACATACTATTTTGACAGATTTTGTGTTACATTCCAACAATAATGTGGGGTTTTTTCGTGAAATTCCTTGCAAATACAGCCTTTGCAGGGTATACTGGTTAGTGTGTTATATATAGAAGTAGAGGAAGTGAAACCATGCTGGCAGCACGACTGGGTGCCTGGCTGCGCAACACCGGGGAAAAATGGGCCAGGACCTCCTTTGCTGAAAAGCTGGCCCTGCTGCTGGCATTGCTCGCTGTGATCTATACCGTTGTGACCGGCGCGGCCGAGCTGCGCTATCAGGCCCGCGCCCGGGAGGCGCTGGCACAGGTCAAAGCCGCACGGCTGGCGGCGCGTGCCGTATCCGCCCAATATTACGCGGGCAGGCGCACCTACGCCGACCAGACCAGCCCAGACGGCTTTGCCGAGGGCGTGGCCGAGGAGATTGAGACGCTGGGCTCGCTGCCCGGCACGGTGACGCTTTTGCAGATTAACGCCGACGGCTACACCGTGGAAAAGCTGCTCTACTGCGAAAACGGTATGTACGCCATCTATGATGCCGCGGAGGGCTACCGTGTTTTCCGTGCGGAGGACCGCCTGCAATACGGCGCGGAGGCCGGGTATGCTGCTTCTTGAGTGTCTGCTGGGGCTGATACGCTTTCTGCTGGGCGCCGCGCTGTTCAGCTTTATGAACGTAGTGGCGTGGCGTCTGCCGCGGGATATGGACCCGCTGAAGGGCCGCAGCATCTGCCCCCAATGCGGCCACACGCTGGAGGCTCCGGACTTGGTGCCGGTGTTCAGCTGGCTTTTTCTGCGCGGGCGTTGCCGCCACTGCGGTGCGCCGATTCCGGTGCGGTACTTCCTGGTGGAGGTTCTGGGCGGCGCGCTGGCGCTGGGCTGTACTTGGCGGTACGGCGCAGCCTACAGCCTGCCGGAGGGACTTTTTGGCATGAGCTGGGCCGCCCTGCTGGCGCTGGCCGTCTGCGGGATTCTTTTAAGCGTTGCGCTGATTGACGCCGAGACCCAGACCATCCCCGACCGCCTCAATGCGGCGCTGGCCGTCTGCGGTGTGCTGAGCGTGCTGCTTGACCCCGCCGCGTGGGGTGCGCACCTGATTGGGGCGCTCTGCGTCAGCGTACCGATGCTGCTTTTGTGTCTGCTGATTCCCGGCGCGTTCGGCGGCGGGGACATCAAGCTGATGGCAGCCGCCGGGCTGTTTCTGGGCTGGCAGCACACGCTGCTGGCAATGTTCTTCGGCATCTTAGGCGGCGGGTTCTACGGCATCTATCTGCTGGCCGCCAAAAAGGCTGATAAAAAGGACCACTTCGCCTTCGGGCCGTTCCTCTGCGCCGGCATTGTGATTGCCATGCTGGCCGGGCAGCCGATTCTGGACTGGTATTTCCGGTTTTTGTAAGGCAACACCGCACAATTCCCGCCTTACGGCTTAAGCACCGCTGCTGCGGCATTGCCGTAATTCTTGATTTTTCGGAGGTTTCTCCCCTATGCCACGTTTCCGCTATACTGCGACCAATGCAAAAGGCAAGACCGTCCGCGGGCTGGCCGATGCCCCCACCGAGGAGGCCCTGTACGCCAAACTGCGCGAGGACGGCCTGTATATGACCGCCGCGCAGGAGGCCCAGAAGAGCTACACCGCCTTCCGCCCGCTGAAAACCGCCCTGCTGGCGGATTTCTGCCGCAACCTCGGCACGCTGCTGGCCGCCGGTGTGCCGCTGGTGCGCGCCTTCCGCATTATGGCAGACGAGCGCACCATTGACGCCCGCCAGAAAGCCCTGTATGAGGCCGTCCTGGGCGAGCTGCGCAAGGGCGTGCCGCTGTCTGACGCGATGGAGTCCTGCGCGCCCGCTTTCCCGAACCTGCTGCTGGCGATGATCCGCAACGCCGAGGGCACCGGCAGCATCGACCACGCCTGCGCCCGCATGGCCACCTACTATGAGCGTGAGCACAAGATGAACCAGCAGGTCGGCAACAGCATGATGT
>ERZ773202.1709-NODE-1709-length-13292-cov-4.292211_pt1 | contig 13292 bp, 19 predicted proteins | sample MGYA00580998_ERZ773202 | MGnify/ENA primary metagenome ERZ773202 (study PRJEB29015, sample SAMEA2737803) | human gut metagenome | biome: human gut; feature: human-associated habitat; material: faeces | place: China | collected 2012 ...
CTACATTGAGCGTGGACAGTGTCAGAAGGTTTCCGTTTGTAGCCTTGCACTGAGTAAACAGCGCACGAGCAACATGACCGCCGATGAGACGGTAGCCAAGGCCCTTGAGGACGCGGTCTGCATTCTGCTCCTTGGACTTTTCGATGGCAGCAAGAACCTTCTTGGCAATCTTCGCACCATACATGTCGGTCAGTTCACCTTCCTCCTCATAGAGCCAGTACAGGTCAACGGGGTTTTCAATGAACCGGCTGTCAACCAAGTCCTGAATCATCTGAGGACCAAGTCCCTTGATGTCCATGCATGGTTTCGATGCAAAGTGAATGACACGATTCACGGTCTTTGCAGGGCATGTGTCGTTCGTGCAGTACAGGTCCACAGAACCGTTGACGGGCTCGATAGGCGCACCGCAAACTGGGCAGACCTGTTTTGCCATGTCATAAGGCACAGCGTCTGCAGGACGCTTTTCCAATTCCACCATTGTGATTTTCGGGATGATGTCGCCGGACTTATGCAGGACGATAGTATCGCCGACGCGGATGTCCAGCGCCTTGATGAAGTTGGCGTTGTTGAGCGTTGCACGCTCCACACGGGTTCCGGCAAGCTGCACGGGGTCAAAGACCGCGACAGGAGTGACGCGACCAGTACGACCTGTCTGCAACTGAATGCTGCGCAGGATAGTCCCCTTTTCTTCGGCGGGATACTTGAACGCCACAGCCCATTTCGGGGTCTTGGTGCGCTCCCCCATCTTCTGGCGAATGTTCAGTTCGTTGACTTTCACGACTGCGCCGTCAATGGGATAATCTACATCGTAACGGGTATTGCCAATGTGTTTGATGGCATCAAGCACAGCGTCTGCATTATCGCAGTGCGAGAATCCCGTGGTCTTGAACTGGCAAACCTTGTGCAGGTACTCAAGTTGGTCGAAATGGCTGTCGCCAAACTGGGCAGCGTCACCGTCGTTCACGGACTGAACATTGAAGATGAAGACCTGAAGGTTACGCTCACGAGCAACGGCAGGGTCTGCCTGACGCAGAGAACCGGCAGCGCAGTTGCGTGGATTGGCGAAGAGCTTCTTTCCTGCTTCTGCCTGTTTTGCGTTGGTTGCATCAAAATCTTTTTCGGACATGTAGCACTCGCCGCGCAGCTCAATTTTGTTAATGCCTTCCGGGAGCTCAATGCTGTAAGGCAGGCAACTGAGTGCAGCGACATTCGCTGTCACATCTTCCCCGACATGACCATCGCCGCGAGTCGAAGCCTGAACCAGATGTGCATAGGAATGAGAGGACTTAGAACGCTCATAGACCAAAGACAAGCTCAAGCCGTCGATTTTACGTTCCACGGAGAAGGTTGCGTCGGGATATTCGGTTTTCACCGAATTTACGAAGCTGCAGACTTCCTCATCGGAGAACACATCGAGCAACGAGAGCATCGGTACGCGGTGTTCAACCGGAATGCCAATAACACGTTTTCCTCCTACTACTTGTGTGGGGCTATCGGATGTTATGAGTTCAGGGTGCTCATCTTCGATTTTTCGAATTTCGTGCATCACCTTATCATATTCTTCGTCGGTGACAACCGGAGCATCCTGTTCGTAATATGCTGCGCTCCATGCTTTTGCTTTTGCACAGAGATTGTTATAGGTTTCAATATAGTTACCCATAATTTGTTCCTTTCTGTCTGAAAAAGAGCGACTAGCTACTGCCAGCCGCTCTTATTATACTATGGTTTTTCTCAAATTTTCATTTCGAGCGCAACTTTTTCTTCTGCGCTTTTATCGTTCATTCCATCGACGAGAACGTAAACGTCTGCGTTCTTTAGAACAAGTTCTTTTTCGTGCCAGTCAGTTTCTCGACGAATCCTCTCCGGCAAAAGACGAAGCGCCTGCTTTTTGAGGTTGTCGATTTTTTCTTCTGTGGGGTACATTTCTTGGCTGAAGGTAAAGTCTGTAGTTTGGTACGTTGTAGTCCATGCACGAACCTTTACCGTTACTGTGCTTTCCGAAACGTTGTAGTCTTTAAATGGGATTAAAGACTCACTCAGTTCCCCAATTCTCGCATTGAAGAGATTGGTTATACGAGCAAGTTCCTTTTGGTAGATTACCTTTGCTTGTCGCACCTGTTCACGGTAGCATTTTACGCAGTCTTCAACCGTGTAGAAGATGTTTACAGATTCACCCGTATATCCCCGATAGCCTGTATTATCCATTGGAGCAATCACCTTGGACATAATATGACCGTTCTTTACAGGTCGGAAATAAATAGGAGAATAATAAATTGTCTTATTTGTCTCCTTGGCATCTGTTACCACCACCGGAGTGGGCTCAATTCCACGAATTGGTTTTTTGGTTGGGTCTGCGTTTGCTCGATAGTCGCAAATCCAAACCATCTTTCCCGTAATGTTTTCCAGCCCTTCCGCGTAATCAAAATCCGCAAGAGATTTCGTCTGCTGAGGTCCTAATACACGGTTATTTTGCCAAAGGGTTACATTGTTATCTTGTAGATATTCTTTGAGTTTCATCAGGGCAATTCCTTTCTTCGAAAAGATATTTTGTATGGTAACAAGACCATCGTAACTATGAAAACACTGCTTTTTAAGTTACAGAAACAGTTTCTGTAATCGTCACCTTTTTTACAGAACATTTTGCAAATGTATCATGGAACTGATTGGTTGTGTAATTGCTATGTAGCAAAAACTCTTCTGCTTTTTCGGCTGTTTGAAAATGCTCCGCCGATTCGTGATATTTGCCAAAATAAGGGTATCCACCTGTCATCTGGTCGTAAGAGAAAAATTCTCCATTTTCGTTTGCAATGACATAGTACGTTTTTGTGGTGAACATGTGTATTTTTCATCCTTTCTTATCTGTGTTACTTTTCTTTCTCTTTCAAAGCTTCGATGACAACTTCTTCGTAGTTCTCAATGGCACAATAGACATCGGTAAAGCCATTTGCATGACCATACTCATACGCTTTCTCCCATAGCAGCTTTGCTGCCTCATGACTGATAAGAACAGAAGATGCACTTTTTATATCCATTCGGATGAGCGTGAGGATATCAACCATGACATCCGAAATGGCTTTGTTGCGGTCAGCCACAAGTTTGGTTACTTCATCGCTCCATTGCTGCTGAAGCTGACGCACCTTCTTTTTATTCCAATCGAGGGAATGTGCGCTGCTGATGATATCACCGGTTTTAGGACGCTTGGTTTTAGGGGTCGTGCGCATATTCCATGCAGCCTCTATACGAATCTGCAGATTTTTCCAACTACTGTCCATGTTTTGTTTCCTTTCTGTATTGTCCCTTAATCCATGATTTTCGACACACTCATATCATACCTATTAAAATGACTGATGTAATCGAAAATCGCATTCGTTTGTGCTTTTGTTGCCCGTTTTGTTTCGTCCATGTCAATGAATGTATCTCCCATCGATGGGTTTCTAATAGCAATCCAACCCTTCTTATAAAGATAATCAAGGGCTTTTCCGTAGCAATCATACATCATATCAAGTATTTGATTGTCGGTAAGATTAAACTCCTTCTGCTTTTCTTGGATGATACGACCTGCAATTGCTGTATGTCCGCCAAATTCACAGTTGTACCATTTCCCGTCCGGAGAAATCAAGCCGTATTCAGAGAGAAACTCATTGTCATCGTTTCTATCCTTGTTTACGAATCGCTTATAAAGATTTTGTCTCCGTTCAACCTTCTTTCCTTTCAGATTTCGGTCAATCCAGTCTGACAGCTTTTCCCAAAAGTCCGAGGCATAAAATTCCGCAGAATCTACCTGTGGTGGAAGTGGTGCGCCATTGAGTTCAACGATAAGGTCGGGTCTGCTCAGTAACCATGTACCACCATAAAACAAGTCATCAGTTTCCTGTTCTTTTTGACCGATGTAATTGATGATTCCGTCATAGCTTCCATCAATCCATCCTTTCTCAATGCCTTTTACAAGCATTTTGTAAGGGGTTGTCATAGAAAACCTATCGACGTAGTTTAACGGGTTGGCAATCATATCGTCTTGGATTTTGTCCTTCAGTAGTTTTCGACGCAGCTCCTCGATTTTTTTACTGATGGGTCGCACATTTTCGTTGTCATCAACAAGTTCGAACTCATTGATTCCAACTAATTTTTTGCGACCTTCAATAATGTCTTGGCAAGTAACACGCTTCTCTGTATCCGAACCACCACACATACAACTCATCAAAAGTTCTTCGGATTTTTCGTAAGGTTTATTTTCATCCCAAAACCAGCTCCTTGCAACATTAGTGATAAATTCGCCTTCGATGCTGAAATGAAGTTCATCCATTAGTAGTTCGCTCCTTTTTTATCTTCTTAAGTCCTTTCTGCTGTAGATAGCAGCTTTTGTATATTTCGCCTTTTGTGGCGATTTCCTTACACAAACAATAAAGCGACCCTCATGATTGCTCATAAAGACCGCTTTTTCTTCTGCAGATTATCTTAAAATTGGTTTTTTACAGTGTTTGTGCTTTTGCATTATACCTACAATTATCAGTTATAGCTTTAATAAAAAAGACCGCTCACCCGATATGGTGAACGGTCTTTTTTATGCTAGAAAATATTTGGCTTATTTGGATTGTTTATATGTTTTACCATCGGTTGTGTGAATTACCCATCCGATACTCGCTTCGTATACCGCATTGAAGAGATTCGCGTAATTAAACCCGCCATCAAACATCTCGTAACGAAAAGAAATATCCATCCAAAAACTTGGTTCGGATAACACACCGTTGCAGTCCTTATACGTGATTTCTCTCGTAGGATTCCAGTCAGTCCAGTGAGCTCGGTTTCTATAGAGACTTTTCAGTTTTTCGTTTAGCATGTCTTCGTCATACGTTACTTCTCTACTAAACCCAGAACCGAAAACTGTCAAGTGAACGTCTCGGTAAGTGTTTTTAAACACACCGCACTGTTCTCTTAGGTTCTCCTGCCATCCGATTTTCACGTACCCTGTTTCGGAAAGCTTTACGTCGGGATTTTGTTCCCTTCCAATTCCATACGTATTCCTCACAAAGTCCAGAAGCCATTCCCAATCAATCTCGTTAAAAAACGATTGAGTTTCGCTTGTGTCAAGGTTAGTTGATTTTGTTACCATTTTCATAGTTTTTCAACTCCACTTTTAGTCGTTTTGAAGTTTGGCAACACTCCACCAATCCATGAAGATTTGTTTCGGTTCCCCGTTTTCGTCTTTGCCAATTCCCGTAATATAGACGCTGTTGTTTGCAACTTCCATTTCCAGTTTGTCATCTTTGTACTTCTCTGTGTATTCGTTCACCATTGCATCTTCGGCAGCGTTTTTTGCGGCTTGCATTGCAGCATCATAACTTGCAAATTTTTCAGCAGAAACAATATATGGCATGGTTTCTTCACTCTGATAGTTGTTAATCAATAGGAACATATACTTCTCCTTTATTTTTCAAAAATTTCTTCTGCAGCGGCTTCTATCCAAGCGGAATCAAGTAGCTCTTGTACTGTGCAACCGCAGCAGTCCTTTTCTTGGACGGCTTTGCAGAATTTGCACAATACTGAGCTTGCTTTTTTAATTTCGGCGTGCTTTTTCTTTGTCATTCCAAATTTTATACGCATTTCCTTTTTCGACAAATCCTGTTTTCTTGTAATCCGCCAGTTGTCAATAACTCCTTCTGCAGCAGCCTCCATCCAAGCAGAATCAAGAACCTCGTGTAGCGTGCAACTGTTACAGTTCTCTTGACGAACCGCTTTGCAAAACTCGCACAAAGCCGAACCTGCCTTTTCAAGGTCAGCGTACTTTTTTTGTGTCATTCTAAACGCACAAGCCATTTTGGACGCACGCTCCCTTATACGTTGTTTGCGGTTACTTCTTCACCGCACTTGGAGCAGATGAACAAGTCTTCAGCATCGGGACGATGGGTGACTTCGTCGCAGTCGGATTGAGCTTCGATAAAGTCACCGTCTTCGTCCACCAGCCAAGTTTGGGTCACATGAGCGGTTGCGGTGAACGTAGTGTTACCGCATTTGGGGCAAGGACCAATTTTGAGAGCCATATGTCAAGCCTCCCTCTTCCAGAAAATCTTGTCGCCACGGAACGCAGCGATTTCTTTTACAAAAGCAAATGGGAACATATTGTATTTGCAATCAACATTTATCTTGTTGTCTCTCAAAAACTCATAATATCCTGTAAAAGAATCCGGATACTTGAAACCGGCTCCCGGAAGAATCGCTTCATCAAGATTGGTTCCCGTATAGCCGAAGAACTTGGAATCGAAACTACCGACAAACTGCTTACCATCGATATCCAAGGTTACCTTTACCTGACCGGATTTGGGAACCGAATCGTGAAACAGTTTTGCCTGAATTAAATCCTTGCTTGGCGTTTTTTTGTATTCGGCAAGTTTCTGTTCTTTGTATCTGTCGATGGATACCTGTCGGCGAATGTGCTTTAAGCTCCACTCCTGTTCTTTAAGCATCTTTTCGACATACTCTTTCACCCACTCACTCGGATTAGCGAGAAACAGTACAATGGCATCGCTGGAAGAGGTGGGATTCGCTGTAAAAGAAATGTTGTTGAACATATGGTGTTTTCTGCCAAAGACAAATTCATATTTTGCTTCGGCTGTGCCCATTTCTTCGACATCCGTGTCCACGTAGCAATCTGTAAACGTTTCGCGGATATGGTTCTCCACTTCATCGTGCATCTGATTTGCAACATCCTCATAGGACATGGATTTGATACCGAAGCGTTCGTTGAAGAAGTTCTTCAAGTCGCAATAGATTTTCCCATTGGTCACAAATGCGACGAAGTTGTACTCTCCAAAAGAGAAAAAATCATTCTGTAAGCATCCGTTCGATACGATTGCTTTTCGCGCATAAATCGCATCAACACAATTTTTCCCTTCAGCAACTTTTACGCGGATAAAATTGTAAAAGAGCTTGTTATCTCTTTTTAAAACACCTGCGTAACTTTTGATGCCTCTGTCTCCAATAAAGGCATCCATCCCTTTTCGTGTAAGGACCTTGTTTGGGTTAAATGCTTCGTCTTCTGCAACAAAAAAAATAGTATTCATAAATTGAGGCAATGAGACCCGCGATTTTAGTTGCGGGATGAATTGCCCATTCACTTCCTTTCTTTGAAAACAAAATATATCAAAATACAACAGTTTGTATGGTAGCAAGACCATCGTTGTCGGTTAATCGTGCTGTTCCTTCATCTCCATCATACCAGTTGCCGTCTACGACAACACTTGTCGTCAAAAACACTTCAGAGTTAAACCAGTTTGGATGGATATTTTTTGCTGCCTCGCAAGCCATTTTAAGAGCTGTACTTTTTGTGCTTGCAACGACTTCATCGATATTGCTTTCTTTCACCTTATGTTCCGACCAATGTGTCGTCATTTCTTCTTTTTTTCCTTTTTCCACGACATGTTCCATGTGGACTTGAACTTCCACAAGATGAGGCTCATCAATTTTCACAATAAATATCACCATTCGTTGCTCGTTAGCAACGCCTTTCGTTTTCTTTTTATAGTTTTTCTTTGATAGGGTATCAACGTTTAATTTCGCCATGCGTCCAAGGTCCGGCATATGTGCCAATTTCGTCAAACTGCTCAAGAAGCACATTGCAAAGTCCTTTTAAGTAGTTCTTGTAATGCCGTTTTTGCAGATTTTCGTAACCGGAAACCGAGTTTTCTTCCTTCTGGAGCAATTCTACTGCTTCCGACCACTCGTTATCTTCGACGGCAATGTAGAACAAGTCGTTTTCCAAAAGGATGTGCTTTCCGGGTATTCCTACATACCAGCCAACAGGTTCTTTAAAACTCGGAAAGCGTTTCTTAAGTGCTTCTACGAGAGTTGCGCGATAGTTTTCCAAGTTCATCTGACTTTCGACATCATCAAACTCATAGTCCGACATTTCCCACGGAGAAATATTTTTGAGAGTTTTTCGCTCTGTTTCATCGTCTTTTTTGGTGTAGCTTAGAAGGTTTTCAAAATCTACGTAATAAACCCCCTCGTATTCTCCCGTTGGATGTACATTAGCTTTTCCCATTTTCTGTTTCCATCTCCTTTGGTGCAAAGCAAGCCATCTGGTTTTCTTCTTTATCGAATTTGTAGTGTTCGCACTGGCTGCAAGGTGTTTTTCTATTACAGATATAGGCCATTTTTATGCTCCTTAAATTATAACGACAGGCAAAATTCTGCCAGTCGATTCCACAACATGTACGTGTCGTACGACATTGTGATTTCATCGGGAGCGCCCTTTACGAGATACCAATTGTGCGCCTGCTTTTTAATTTCAGAAATTTTCTTCTGCTCACTGCGGGTGAAAGTCTCGGAATAAGTGCGGCGACGACGACCAGTGTTCCAAAGGGAACTTTCCATAGTCTCGCAAATTAGCGGGTACTGTAGCTCATTTCGGATGTCTTCTCCCGTCATCTTAATCATGCTTGTAATCATAAAATCATAATCTTCCCTTCTACTGCTGTAAGCAGCAATTTTTAATACTTCGTCTGTTTAGACGTTTTCTTCGCACAAACAAAAAGCAGCTTTCGTAATTACTCACAAAAGCTGCCCTTGAAATGGATTATCTAAAAAATGTTTGTTTTTACTGGTTTGTGCTTCGTTATTATACCAACATTATTTCTGCTTCCTTTTCTTCGACTGTTACGTGGTAAATAATTCCGTCGTATTCGATTTCCCATGTCTGGAAAAACGAATCATCCGGGTCTGTTGCTGCTACGACATTGAAAGAGCCTAACATTAACGGTTCGCAAAGAATTGCTTCTGTCCACGATGCAGCGTCATCGCAACCATGGCACTTTATATTCATCACAACTCCATTGCTAAACGGAACGGATACACTGATGTCCGGTTCGTGTTCGCCTTGGAACTCTTCTCCGCCAAGGTATTTTTTGATAGTTGTCGCCAGTTCTGCGGTTATGAAAAGATGTTCTTCAAGAATCATCTTTTTTGTGTTTGTCTTTTCACTGTACATCGTTTTCCTCCAACACTACAGTTCCGATTTCTTTGGCAATTTTCTTTGCCATTTGCTTAGCCTCCGATTCTGCTGATTCGGACCAAACCTCGAAGAACTGGTAACCATAGTAGTGGCCGCTTTTTTCTTGGCTGCTTCCGCACTGGTGAAACCATGTGAAGTTAGGGTCACGATGCAGCATTTCACGGTACATCGCATCAACAAATGCAGTGGCATCTTCTTCCCAAAAAGGACGTTCTTTATTGAACTCGATACCCCATCCATGGCAACTATCCGGTTTGTGAATGATAACAGGTGAAATATTCGGCATTTGAATTTTCCTTTCTTTAGAATGGGTATTTGCAAATACCCTCAATTTTGCTTGTTGTATTCAGCGAGGCGGTTCGTGATGTTTTCACACCGTTCTGCCAAATGTTCAAAATCCGGGTTTTCTTCTTTGTTTTCCATATAGTAGTTGTAGTACTCTTGGAGTTTATGAATGACAGTATTGCGATACGCGGTGTAAAGGAGTTTTACGGCGATGTCATCTACACTCTCTACGCCATCGTTATCCCTATATTCATAGGGGTCGATATCGTATAGTAAACGGTTTACGTCATTTGCTATGGAAATGAAGTCATCGAATGCAGTGTGCTTCACTTTTTCGGATAATTCGCATTTGGCATCAAAGCCTCCGTCAAAAACGGTGCCGACAATGGCGATATACTCACATTCTGATAGAGATATGCTTTTCTTTGTCAGTTTCACATCATCATATTCATCAAGATTGTATGGGTTATTTACAGTAAGTGTAACCATATAGGATGCAAGTTCTTCGTTGTAAAAAACGACCCCTTTGCACGGGATTTTTCGTCCGCTGATATGTGCCAAGAATGTAAGGATGTCGTTTTCAAAAATTTTGTCACCATATCGGTCATTCTTTCCGGTGTATTGGCAGATAGTATCTGCGTAAACCGAGATTTTTTCATTTTCAGAAGTCTGCGGGTAAATATCAGCGAATTTTTTGTTGCTGTTTTGATGGACAACACTTCCATATACCCAGTCGATTGGTACATGCTTTTTGTTTAGTTCCAATCTTCCTTCTTTTTTTCTGGCTTGTGCTCTAAACAATATCTGTTTACTCATAAAAACCTCCATGTTGGAAATATTGGTTTGTTTAGTTCATCGGCAACCACTGCTGTGGGTATGCTCGAAGTAGATTTCTTGGTACACAATCATTAAGTGCAGAATTTTCTGCAAGTGCCATATCGATGATATAAAAATCATCGCCGTTTTGCATCACATCCACACTCCACTGCCCTACCAGTTCGACAGCGGGAAGAATCTTCTTGATTTCATCCAGAATCATCCTAGCACTGTCATCATATCGAGACTGCAGGATATCCTCGTGCATCTGATAGATGACATAATCGTGGCGTTCCTGCGGCGTACTTGCGTTCTTGAACTTACCCTTCATCACATCGGCACGCCAATAAGGACTGATACCCAGCACCTCATCAGCGTCGAAATCGACGAATGCGCGGTACTCAGTATGCAGCGGCAAACCGTTGTAGATGGTCGGGTTATTTTCCTTGTCTTTGATATATTCCCTGAGCACCCACTCGTTTGTGGTATTTGCACCATAGAAGCAGGCATTATTCAACGGCGAAGCCATAGAACAGGTCAGATGATTCAAAAACAGGAAATACTCGCCCATCTCATTGATTTCCTTCGGGTCATGGATATGAGCGTTGCGGAACTCATACTTGGAAGAATAAGTTCCGGTCTTGATGAAGTAATCCTCGTGCTCATCCAGCTTGAATATCCGCTTGCAATAGCGGTTCACGATTTCCTTGGTCACTGGATTCAGGGTTTCAAAGCCAAGGCGAGTGAGCTGCAGCATCGGCAGCGGAACACGCAAAATCTTGGTATCAGGAATCTTGAAGAATTTGTTCCCGTACAACGCTTTTGCCAGCGGCGGAAGCCAGAATCCCATCGTGTTGGGATTCATTTCGAGCATCTGGTAGGTGAAGTCGTCGAGGTCAAGAATATCAAGACCCTGACGAAACTGGTTGTAGTAGAACTTTTTCATGCGGTCATCGCGTGCATCCTTGTACTCGGCGTAATTCTGAAGCAGAATCTTATACGACGGTTCCGAGATATCGACCTTCACGAGATTTCCTGTCAACTGAGGTCTGAGCTCTTCCGGGTATTTTTTCAGGTCGTTGTTCGTTACCGTCACAGTGTGTCGAGATGCTGCATAGTTTACATAATATCCGCCTCGTTTTTCATTGTAGATGTACAGGCGAGTACCATCTGTTAACTCCCCTACGATACGGTCAATGAGCGTTTCAAGGTCCCGTGTAAACGGCACCCTCTTGTCGAGCATAGCTTTGACAGTAGCGGTATCCCACTGCAAGAGGTTTTCGGGCAGATTTCCGCTGTCCAGTACCTGCCTTTTATAAGTGCCCTCAAACGTTTCGAGTGCCTCTGGGCTGGTTTTCAGCATTGCGGCAAGTTCTTCGTAGGAAAACGATTTATCTTCCCTTTTGGTCATCATTTTACCGATTTTGGCAATCATATTTTCGCTTTCCTCCTTTTTGGGAATCAGGTGTTTGCAAAATTCGGATTCTTCCAAATCAACTTATTCCCGTAATAGACTTCGGGAATGTACTTGATGGGAATTCTGCGATTGTCTTCGAGTTGCGAATCGTTGTTTGCGATAAACTCCTCGATGCGATTTTCTTCACTGCGCGGGGTGATGTTGCAAGTCGAGAAACCTCCACCGTACAGGATATCACTGTTCATCATACCTTTGACCGGATACTTTACTTCAGCCGTTTTACCGTTGATGTTCAGGACAAGGCGAACGGTTTTGTATTGCTTAGCAAGTTCCACAAGAAGCCTGAACATGATTTCCTGAGTGTTCGGACTATTGTACTTTCTCATATACTCTTCCGTCAACTCTTCCACCACAGCCAATGTAATCCCGTATAGGCGTCCAGACCGCCCGGAATTTGCCTTTTCGATTTTCTCCATCGTCCGTTCAGCCCAGCCGGTGGGATTAGCAAGATAATCCACTACCAGTTCATCGGCATTTGTAGATGTCATGCCAAAGCAAAACCCATTTCCAATCTCATCGACAATGCTGTCAATAGGGCTGCGATAATTCTTATACCCCTTTATTATGCGACAGAAAGCGTTCTGTCGTGCTATCTTGTCGTAATAACCGCCCTTGAGAATTTTCTTCTTGTCTTCTTCCGTCACATTCTCTCGGAACATATCGAACAGCTTCTGTGCCATTTCCTCTATGACAGAATTCGAGGTAAAAGAAGAACGGCAGAAAATCGTTTTGAAGTCCTGTGTTTCATTGACGGTTTTGGCATTGTCGACAACGAGGCAAAGGAAGCGTATCTCCTGACTGAATGTTACGGGTTTATTTTCCCAGATTCCATAAAACCGCTGCCCGTACAACGCATCTACCTTGTGCTCGCCATAGGCGAGCGGCATGCGCATAAAACGGTAGTAGTACTCGGACAGCGCACCGGAATCAAGAATGATATTGCCTTCGAACAAAGGAGCGCCGAATTCGAGGGACTTTTTGAATACCTCGCGGTTGATATTGTTTGCCATGATATTTTTCCTCCCAAATATTTACTTCGTTAAGCCCTCGAATTTCGGATTTTTCCAGAGCACATTCTTCATATCCGAAGTATAGATTTCTCGGATATATTTCACCGGAATACGGGTTGCGAACTCGATATTGTGTTTTGCCAAGAAGTTCTCGACCTTCTGTTTCTTAGAAGGACGCTTCTTAGCTACAAAAGTGCGGAGTGCCTCTTCGATGACAAGTGTATAGCTGGTCAAGTCACTTTCTACCGGATATTCCAGAGAAATTGTGTCTCCGTCAATTTCAATAAGAAGCTGAACATAATCGTGACCAGAAACGGAATGATACAGATTCTTGTAGTATTCTTCTTTTGTTCCGGGTACGCTATAAGAAGCAACCAGCTTCTGTGCTAGTCTTTCGGAATTCAAAATATCCGCACCCATGGAAGAACTGAAAGGGTTGATTTCAATGCTTGGAAGCTGCTTATCGGCCTCGTGAATTGAGCGTTCTGCCCATCCGGTAGGGTTGGCAAGATAGTCTACCAAGAACTTGTTGTATTTTGAGTACCATGGTTGAATATTCAAGCCGCCGCATTCTCGTGACTTCAGTCGTGAGTTAGGCGGCTTTTCTCTTGATTTGTGACCTCACATATGGTATAATAATTGTGGTGATATTATGCAAATGTTCGTCAATAATAACCTGTCATATGGTAGAGGTTAT
>ERZ773202.1723-NODE-1723-length-13213-cov-2.906293_pt1 | contig 13213 bp, 11 predicted proteins | sample MGYA00580998_ERZ773202 | MGnify/ENA primary metagenome ERZ773202 (study PRJEB29015, sample SAMEA2737803) | human gut metagenome | biome: human gut; feature: human-associated habitat; material: faeces | place: China | collected 2012 ...
CGCCCGAAATCATGATAACCGGGATATCCCCGATCAGGTTGTTGCGGTTCATGTATTCCAGAACCCCGAAGCCGTCCATCCCCGGCATGACGATATCGAGAAGAATCAGAGAAATCTTCATCTCATAGCGGCTCAGCATGTCGAGACATACTGAACCATTTTCTGCCTCCAGAATCTCGAATTCGCCTTTCAGCATTTCTGAGAGAATCATGCGGTTCATCTCCGAATCGTCCACGATCAAAATGCGGTAACGGCTCGCATTGCGCCGCCCGGCTGCCACGATCTCCTCCGGTGTCCGCTGTCCATCTTTCTCAGTCACAATCGTGTTCTTGGAGGTCTTCGCCTGATACATATATTCGTCCGCCCGGCACATCGCCTTCCCAACTGCCTCCCCGTTCGTCAGCGTACCGCCGATGCTGACTGACAATTTCAGTTGCGGATATCCTTCAACACTCATGCTGCGGATCACATTCTGAATCCGGTGCAGCTTCTCAACAAATGCCTCCGGACTGATGCCCGGCATCACAAGCAGAAATTCATCCCCGCCATAACGCACCAGGCGGTCCGTCTTACGGACACAGCTTATAATCGCCGCCGACACCGTCACCAGCACTTTATCGCCCGCCACATGCCCATATATATCATTGTGGGTCTTCAAATCATCCAGATCGATCATCGCGATACCGGCATCCATCCGCTGCTCTTTTAACTGATCTTCAAAATATCTCCGGTTGTAGCTCCCCGTCAGTGCATCCGTATACAGCTCGCGTCTGTAGTGTGCAAATTTCTTAACAAATGCTTCTCTTCCCTCTGCGTCAAGAAGTGTCTCATCATCCAGACAGGAAATCATCTCCACCACACAGGGAGCTCCATCCACCTCCAGATACTTCGCGATGACCTGATACATCTTCAGACCGATAAATTCTATCTTCATGCACTGTCCCTTCATCGCAAGCGCGCGCTGTGCCACACAATTCTCACAATTCTTTCCTTTTTCCCAGAACGAATAACATTTGCAGTCCTCAGATCGGAGTTCCCCGTTCCTCACGTCCATCTTATGGAGCAGATCCTTATCTAAAATACGTACAACCGTAAATATCTTTTCCATCTGCGCAATCATTTGTTCCAATTCCTGCGCCGTCATCTTTGTATTGGAATTCATCATTTTATTTTTATCACCACCTGGTAAATAGATAATTTTATTCTACATGATTTCCGGTATAACAACAAGCGTTTTTCTCATTTTTCCTGTACATAATTACCGCCCCTGTGTTACTGTTCACGCATACGTACCCCGTAACACGTGATTCACACACTTCCCGGTGTTCACAAAAGATTCCCTTTATTTTTTAGGCGTTTCGTATTACAATAAGGATATCGAATCGTATAGAGAGGAGTATCAACCATGGCAAAAAAACATTTTGGTAAATTACTGACACTGGCAGCTATCGTCGGCGCTGCAGCAGCTGGTGTTTCTTACGTCTTACAGTATAAATCATTCCACAAGGAACTGGACGAGGATTTCCACGACTTTGAAGATGATTTCGATGATTTTGACGATGCCGGCGATAAAGAAGATTCCAAGACTTCTGATACAGCTGCCTCCGAACGCAGCTATGTTTCCTTAAACCCGGAGAAAAAGGAAGCTCCGGCTGAGACTCCAGAGGAAACTTCTGAACATTCTGAAGAAAGCGAAAAAGCTCCGGCTGATGCAGATGTCTCTTCCGAAGAACCAGTCAGAACAGAAACCGTCCGCGCAGATGCTCCGGTTTCCGAGGACGGCGAAGCTTCTTCCGAGAAAGAGGATTCCGACGCAGCCCCGGATGACAGCACAACCGTGACGGTTGAGGAAATCACAGAATAACACAGGAGGATTCTTTGCATGATACAAAGTCTTCTCCGCGCGATGGAACTTCTGGAACTTTTAAAAGAAGCCAACCACAAATATTCCATCGCAGAACTTTCCGAATCAACCGGGCTTCCGCCCAGCACGATCCACCGGATTTTGCAGACATTTTGTGAAAAAAAATACGTGATCCGCGATGAACACGCGCACACCTACCAGCTCGGTCCCGCCCTCATCTCTCTCGGTCGGGCGGCGGCTGACAATGTGCGGATTCAGGATGCGGCGCTTCCGATTCTCAAGAACCTCTCCTACTGTACCCGTGAGGATTCCTATCTGATCATCCAGGTTGGCGACAAGGGACTGGTACTTGACAAAACGGACGGTCCGAACCACCTCAAGGTCGTCGAAGAATTTGGCTATGAGATGGATCTGCACTGCGGTGCGATCCGCAAGGCGCTTCTGGCTTTCCAGAGCGACGAATACATCCGCCGCTATCTGGACACACGCTTAAACCGTCCTGAGGCATTTCCAAAGGCGGATCCCGCAGAATTGGCAGAAGAACTCCGCACCATCCGTGAGAAGGGCATTGCCGTTTCCCACGGCGAATACGTCCCGGATGCAGTCGGGATCGGTGCTCCCATTTACGGTATTGACGGACGCGTTTCCGCTTCGGTCGGAATCATCGCACCGTATTCCCGTATTGAAGATGACACACATCTTCTGCACCTGCAGGAGCAGGTTCGCCACAGTGCGGCAGAATTGTCCTATTATATGGGACATACATTTAAGCAGGAGAAATAAAGGAGATTTCACTTTATGATTAATAAACGCTTATTTTTAGCAGGCTTAACAACTGGTCTTCTCTCCCTCTCCGCCGCTTTCCCGGCGATGGCAGGAAGCTGGAAAAATGGAGCTGGTGACAATGCTGCCCGCTGGTGGTACGACAACGGTGACAACACCTGGGCGGCAAATGGCTGGCGCTGGATCGACGGCAACCAGGACGGCGTCAGCGAATGCTACTATTTCGACGCCGAAGGCTGGCTTCTAACCTCCACCACGACACCGGACGGCTACAATGTAAACGCAGACGGCGCCTGGACGGTAAACGGCATCGCTCAGAGCCGCCAGACCGCGGCTTCCAATGAATTCGATAACGAAAGCTGGGACGATTTCCAGAACAGCGCCTCCAAAAAGACAAAAAAAACAGACACCAGCTCCAGCAGGACGCCAGATTCCGGAAGCTCTGACTCCAGCACCGGCTCATCCGAAGATTCTTCCAGCGATGATAGCAGCAATTCCGCCAGCTCCGGTCCGTCCAAAGAAACCTCTTCTACTTCCGGAGACAAAAAGCCGGATGCTCCAAAGAAGAACTCCAAACAGGAACCAGACAGCGGCTACCGCCAGGGGTCTGTGACGGATGAGGAAATTGCAAATAATAGTTCTTCTAACTCCACAGAGGAATAAATAAACGTGTGCCGCAAGACACACAAACAAACGCCCCCGCAAGGAAATCTCCTGCGGGGGCGTTTCTATCTTATCATTCAGTTTCCCAAACGAATCTTCTATTATTTCTGAAGTGAAAGGACGTCAGCAAATGCCTGAATAGCAGTGCTTGCCTGACCGAAGTCTCTCATCTGCTGGTCGATACCCAGTTTGATGTGCGGAACACCTGCATCGTTCAGAGCTTTCTTCAGGTACGGATACTCCATCTCCTCCGGATCACAGAACTGCTGCATAAACAGTACCAGACCCTGAGCGCCGCTTTCCTTAACCATGTTAGCTACGAACTCACCACGACGGTTCTTGTTGGATTCCGGATCGTACAGAAGTACTTCGTAATCGATGTTAGCGAACTGTTTAGCCAGTGCTCTAACCGGATCCAGCTCGTCTTCCGGAGCGTCTACACGGAAAGAACGTGTCTCGTGTGCTACATCATCTGCAGCGATAGCGATGTTGTTCTCTTCGAAGATAGAAAGCAGCTTCGGATTATCACAGATAATACCGGAGGTAACAACCTTGGTTCCCTTCCAGTCACATACCGGAAGTTTAGCCAGCTCTGCGTTCAGCTCGTTCAGCTTTGCAGTGTATTCCGGCTTCTCCATGAAGTAGAATGCCTTCAGAACTGCGGAACGTTTGGTTGGTGTGATAACATCACAGTGCTCGTTAGCCAGTTTTACAAACTCACGGCGTGCTGCACGGCTCTTGTTGTATACAACGATAGCATCCTGGATGTCAGAATCAGTAATCTTTCTTCCAGCGATTTCTTCCAGATCTGCTTTTACATGGTTGTACTGATCGATACAGAACTGAAGACCAAACTCTTCGAAACGGTTCTGCGGATGAGCTAAGAAGATAACTTTCATCTTGTCGCCCATAGCTACACGGAAGTTCTGGCTCATCGGACGAAGAGTATCACAGATAGTAGGTGTGATAATACCGTCTAACTGATCCATAGTTCCATCCAGCAGCATCTCCAGAGCTAACTGAGCGATGGTGCAGTAGAAAGTAGCGCAGTACTCTTTTGCACGGCTGATGGTCTTAGTGTTGGAACCCCACATACCCATCGGAACGATACCAGCGGCATATACAAGCTCTTCCGGAGCGTAGTAAGGAAGAACACCAACTACTTTTTTGCCCTGAGCTTTATATTCAGCAAGCTGCTGCTTCGGAGTTGCAGCTTTTACCTTAAATTCTTCTAATAATGCGTTAACACTCATGGTTATTTAGCCTCCTTTGCCTGCTTATTTGCTTCCATTGCCTCAACCAGACCCTCTACACGAGTCTCGTACTGAGCAGCATTGAAGTTACGCGGGTCAGCCTGATCGCCGTCGAAACCAGCACACGGGATACCCAGGTCAGCAGTAAAGCGACGCTGCATCTCAGCCATGTAACCACTCCACGGTTTACAGCTTCTGTTGTAGTGAACCAGAACGCCATCTACCTTGTTGTCACGGCAGATGCCTTCACGCCAGTCAACACCCTGCTCGATGCAGACAGAGTTCGGAGCTTTGTAGTAAGCACGAGCCATCTCATCGATGTTGTTGTAAACGAAACCGAATGCCGGAGCATATACAACGGCAGTAACGTTTACACCGTGGGTCTTCAGCGGTTTGAACAGAGCCGGCAGTTTCGGCCAGCACGGAATACCCTCGAACATAACACGGTATTTCTCCGGGAACGGAGTTGTGGTCTCACCCTTCTTAACTGTCTCTTCCAGGTCTTTTGCAAGTAATTCAAAAGCATCACCAGCAGCTACAGTAGCACGTGCAGTTACAACGTCTGCCATGTGGTTGAACAGGTCAAATCCACTGTATGGAGCCGGTTTGTACTGCAGGAAATCACAGACTTTCAGCCAAGCCTTAGCGGTACGGTTAGCGTTTGCACAAGCCTGCTCGAACTTCTTCTCGTCGAACTTCTTGCCTGTCAGCTCTTCCAGCTGTTTGATCGCTTTGTCGAACTGAGCGCGAACATATTTAACATTCTCATCATGAACATCTACTGTATTGTTGTACGGGATATCGATCATGATCAGCGGAATGTTACACATACGAGCGATGTTCTCATACCATTTTGTCATACAGTTACAGATGTTGTTGCAGCAAAGAACGAAATCCGGCTGCGGAATACGCATCTGGCGAATCGGAGAAATAGCCTCAAGACGTTTCTCTTTTTCCGGACCATCCGGGAGTTTTTCAATCTCAAGCAGGTTGTCCAGCTGCAGATACGGAGTCTGAGTCTTCGGATCCTTCTTCGGTTTTCCGTCTTCACCCATCACTACGTTGCCGTCAGCATCTTTTAATGGTTTACCTGTGCTCGGATCGATGATGTATTCACCAGTCTCCGGATCATACTTACGGGATACACGTACACCAGCTGCATATGCAAGGCTGATACGAGCATAACCGCAGATATCGTTGTCATATCCAAGATCCTCAGCTGCCTGGCACATCAGCTCACCGTAACGGTTAGCTGCGATACCAGCTGCCTGGTTCTCCGGATACATAACGTGTAAATCAAATGCTGCTGCAAGCTCACACGGGAATTTGGAAGAAGACCATCCAACTAACTCGCCTCTTGCTTTGGCCTCACGCGCCTCTTTGTGTACGTCATCTACGACTTTACGAAGCGCAAGAACACCAGGACTAACTTGTTTTGCCATAATAATTATCCTCCATTCTTAAAAATTAACTTAGTTACTTCTGACGGCTGGCTACCTGATATGCCATCAGGGCTGCGCCAAGCGCGCCGTTATACTGTGTCAGCGGGGATGTACAAATCTTTACGCCAAGCTCAGCCTCAAGCGCATCTACTACGCCCTGGTTCTGAGCCACACCGCCTGTCATAACGACATCCGGCACTACACCGATTCGGTGGGCAAGACCCGTGACACGATGAGCCACTGAACGATGAATACCGGCAATAATATCACATTTATCCGTTCCCATCGACAACTGGCTTATAACCTCACTCTCTGCAAAAACCGTACAGGTGGAACTGATTCCTACCTGCTTCTTGGACATAGCGCCAAGACGGCCTAGATCACTTACCTCAACTTCGAGAACGCGAGCCATAACATCCAGGAATCTTCCGGTTCCGGCTGCACACTTATCGTTCATCTGGAAGTTTGTCATGACACCGTCCTCAACGCGAAGAACCTTCACGTCCTGACCGCCAATGTCAATTACGGTATGAACCTTCGGGAAAAGGAAATAAGCGCCCTTTGCATGACATGACAGCTCACTCATCTGCTTATCGGCAATTCCGTCCATCAGAGATGTACGTCCATAACCGGTAGCCAGTGTGAATGCCATATCTTCTTTCTTGAGGCCTGCATCTTCCAGAACTGCCTCGATGGCACGGCTTGGACCGCTGGTACCTGCTCCAACGTCAATCAGAGACTTACCTACGATCTCCTTGCCATCCTTCAGGATGATACATTTGGAAGCTGTAGAGCCTACATCGATACCTAAAGTGAAAATTTCGCTCATGATGTATCTTTTTCCTTTCAATACTGACTTTCTATGCCTGATTTTTGTTTCAACGATGTTTTGGCAGATCCGTGCTATCACATCGTCTCCACCCATCATAATACCACAAAATCAACTAAAAGTCGCTGTAAAATCTTGAAAATGTTATAAAATAATTCTTAACAAAACTATTACTTATTACTTATCTGCCTGAGTATACCAATAAATCGAGCAAAGGTTCCAGTTCCTTTGCCCGATTTATCTGCAAGCATCCGGCAAAACGGTTCATTTACAGTCATACAGACAAGCCGCTTCGCCAGAGCCTCACACTATTCACACTATCAATTTGTTACTTATCACTATTTACACTATCACTGTCAGCCGCGTACTTACGCGCCTTCTCTTTTTAAAATGTTATCTTAGCGGCACCTATCACAATGCCGTTTTAATTTGATAATTATTTACCGTAGTTGATGAACTCACGAGTAGATCTCGGAGCCAGCATCTGATGCATCGGGCAGATAGCCTGAGCATTCTGATAATAAGCCTCGGTAAATGCCTGGATGTACGGACGAAGATCGGTCAGATCTACGATCTCATCAACCATACCCTGTTTTGTACAGTATTTCGGACGAGATTTGTCTGTGTACATCTGGATCATAGCGTTCATCTTGTCGATGATCGGCTGAAGCGGCTCGCCAGCTTTTTTAGCCTTAACAAGCTTTCTGGAGTACATAGCGTTTGCAGCGGTCTCACCCGGCATTACGTAGTACTCGCAAGCACCTGTACCGATAGAGAATACGTTGGTGTTGTTGCCCTGCGGACCACCCAGAACGTAGTGAGCAGCAGCACTTGCCTTACGAAGAGTAACCTCCAGAGACGGAAGTTTAGAATTCTCGATGGAGTAAATCAGGGACTGACCTAAACCAAGCAGCTCTGCCTTCTCAGCGTCATCGCCTACATCGATACCTGTGGTATCCTGCAGCCAGATAACCGGTGTCTTATCACGAGCACACAGAGTAACGAACTCGTTCATCTTAATCAGACCCTGACGGTACAGCTTACCACCGATACCTACAGAACCCTGTTTGTACTCCGGATAGTTCATGAGTAAGCCCTGTACGTTAGCGATAACACCAACCAGAAGACCGTTAACTTTTGCAAGACCAGCAACGATCTCCGGACCGTAGCCTTTCTTGTACTCAAAGAACTCACTGTTATCGAACAGACGACCGATTACATCGTAGATGTCGTACGGACGTTTCTGGTTCATCGGGATGATGCTGTACAGATCCTCAGCCGGAAGCTGCGGAGCCTTCGGGCTGTCAACACGGAAGAACTCCAGGTTGAAGCACGGAAGGTAGTTGATGTACTTCTTGATTCCCTCGATAACGCCTAAATCATCCTCGTAAACCTCACGGAAGAATCCGGTCTCATCATAGTGGATCGGCACGGAACCCGGAGCCGGAACGTGATGTTTGCTGTTCTCGATCTGAGCGTTAACGATCTGCTCTGCTGCTTCCTCATCGATGTAACCCTTCGGGTTCATACCGGAAAGGATACCAGCGCCACCAACTGCCATGTTCGCATCTTTATGAGCGATCAGGATAGTCGGGGAAATGCTGTGGTAACCACCACCTGCCGGGTTGGTTCCGTAGATACCTACGATAACCGGAACACCAAGCTGGTTTAACTCAGCGTTGCGGAAGAACGGTGTACCACCACCACGACGGTTCGGGTATACTTTGTCCTGGTTCGGGAACTCAACGCCTGAGCAGTTTAACAGGTATACTAACGGCAGATGCAGCATCTTAGCGGTATCTGCAGCACGGAGCAGGTTATCTGCCTGTCCCGGAACCCAAGCACCAGCCATCTTCTTGTTATCAGAAGCGATGATGTAAACCCATTTGCCATTTACACGGCCAAGACCATTCAGAACGTTAGTTGTCTGGAAACGGTTGTCTTCCGGATTGTAAAGGCTGTTTAACGGGCACCATGTACCTGGATCGATCAGGGCGTTGATACGCTGTGTAGCAGAAAGCTGTCCACGTGCGTTTAACTTCTCTTCGGTTGTGATACCAGCATCAAGAGCCTGCTTAATGGACTCATGGATGTCGTTCTCAACAGCCTTCAGTTCCTGCTCGTTTTCCGGATTCGGATTAACCAGAGCTTTACCAACGGTAGGCATATTCTGGAAATATCCTGGCATTGAATACATATTCATGTCTTCTTTTCTCCTTATAAAATAAAAAATAAAAATGGTTATAAATGAATTGCTTGCGGGACAGTTCGTCTCCTGTCCCGCCTGCAATCAGTAACTAATTAATCGACAGAAATGATATCTGTCTTGATTCCCGATGGAAGGCTAATTACTTAGTCTCCTTCGGAACTTTGATGAATGCCTGACCTGGGTCGATCTCTTCACGAATAACGCGGATGATCTCCGGATCCGGACCTTCCATCAGCTGAGCTCTGGAGGTATCGATCTCGAAACCAGTGTTCTCCTGAACCATTTCCGGAGAGGAGAATGGATAATAGTAAGCCAGGTACATTCTCTTGGTCTCTTCGTCGAATTTCATGATACCAAGATCGGTAACTACCATCTGCGGTCCACGGTTGCCCGGAAGACCTGCTCTCTCACGTCCGCCAGGGCCGTCCATCCAGCCACAGCTTGTGATGTAGTCAACATGCTCCATGAATCTTCTCTTCTGATGCTGCATCATGATGATGGTGTTGCAGAAGGTAGCGATTCCGTTTGCACCGCCAGAACCGGTGAAACGTGTGGTAGGTTTAACATAATCACCCTTACCAAAGATACAGGTAGAGTTAACGTTTCCGTACGGGTCGATCTGAGCGCCACCGATGAATGCGATCATACGATCAGCATCATGTAACCACTCATTAGCCTCGAAACCTACGAAACGAACGTTTGGCCACTGTACTGCACAGTGAGCCATGAAACGGTTGTCACCTACAGAACGCGGAACCTCGATCGGAGAACAATCCATAAGACCACTCTCTACGATCGGATGGCAGCTCGGGCAAACAACACGTTTTGCCAGGGATGCACCGATTAACGGAAGACCGGTACCAACGATAACGATCTGATTTTCTTTAATATTTTTTGCGATGGCGTAAGCCTGCATTTCCTGCTTTGTATACTTTGTATAATCAGCCATTTTAGATTTTCCCTCCCTCAATTAATGTCTGGTAGAATAGCCAAGATGCGGCTCATTCTTAAGGTTCATGAGGCGAGCGCCGCCCAGTACGTTGAGCAGATCATCCTGATCCTTGCATCCATATACATACTTCTGAAGGTAATCCTTGAAGGTCTCCGGAATCTTGGTGCCGTCAGCAGCATCTTTTGCAGCCTGTGCAGCAACTTCTGCAGCTTTTGCAAGCTTCTCATCTTCCGGCTTAGCAGCAGCAGCCTTAGCAGCTTTGTCTGCAGCCTTCTGAAGCTGTGCCTTAGCATCCTCAGCGTCAAGGTACTTGGAAGCCTTGTCGTACTCTTTCAAGCCCTTATCATCATCATCATAGTAGCCGTAGCACTGTGCCGGCCAAGCACCGTACGGTGCACGAACAACGGCGTCTACACACTCACCAAAGATTCTTGTCTTGGTTGGGTCACGACGGATATACTCATCACTTACGATCTCCTCGCAGGTAACGATACAACGTTTTGCAGCTACAGCGATATCTACGTCATGGAACTCATCACCATCGATGATACAGGTTCCATCCGGAGATGCCTGCTGAACATGGATGATAGCGCAGTCAAGCTTCGGAACCGGAACAGCCAGCAGCTTCTCGCCTGGCTCAAGCGGGTTCTCGATCTCTACGCATTTCAGGTTGTCAACACCTTCCATGGTTCTTCTCTTCTCTTCGCTGATACCCCAGAACTTAACAAGTCCGGAGCCCTGCATCATACGTACCGGCAGGTACGGAAGACCCAGAGATGCAGCATGAAGCTGAAGCATCAGAACGTCCTGAGAATAATCCTCATATGTAAGCTCACCCTTCTCGATAGCTGCACGGAAACGACGAGCTACGTTGGTGTAACCAGAGTTTGCAGTATAGCAGTTGATGTAGGCTCTCACACGGCCCTCACCGATTAACGCATCCCAGTCACCACCTGCCGGGCCAGACCAGCCTACAAAACCAGTTTTACCCTGACGAAGGATCTCGTAAACTGCTGCATACGGTTTACGGTTTGTTGTAAATCCGCCGAGACAAAGTACATCGTTGTCACATACATACTTTTCTACGGCATCGTGTAAAGACATTACTTTATTAGCCACAATAAAGCCTCCTTTAAAAAAATTTTCTATAACTACCTATATAAATAAGTAAAAACGGGATCCGGTACTTCCGGCGCTGCGGTCTTTCGCAGGCCAGATGCAGCCAGATCCCGGCTGCAACAGCCAAAAATCAATATTCGATTAACCGAAAATCAGCATGAAGAAACCTGCTGCTACGGCAGAACCGATAACACCTGCTACGTTCGGTCCCATTGCGTGCATCAGAAGGAAGTTGGTCGGATTCTCTTTTGCACCAACTGTCTGAGAAACGCGGGCAGCCATCGGTACAGCAGATACACCAGCGGAACCGATTAACGGGTTGATCTTGCCGCCGGTTACAGCGCAAAGCACCTTACCAAGGAGAACACCTCCGATGGTAGCGAATGCGAATGCAAGAAGACCCATGCAAACGATAGCGATGGTCTGAACACGCAGGAAAATCTCGCCGTTTGCGGTCGCACCTACGGTAGTACCAAGCATGATAGTTACGATGTTGCACAGTGCGTTCTGAGCTGTATCAGAAAGACGCTCTGTAACACCAGATTCACGAAGCAGGTTACCAAGCATCAGCATACCAAGCAGCGGAGCTACGGACGGAAGAAGCAGGGAGCAGAACAGTACTACGAATACCGGGAATACAATCTTCTCAACCTTGCTTACCTTACGGAGCTGCTTCATAACGATGGAACGCTCTTTCTTAGTGGTAAGAAGCTTCATGATCGGCGGCTGAATCAGCGGAATCAGCGCCATGTAGGAGTAAGCGGCAACGGCGATCGGAGCAACCAGATCCGGTGCCAGGTTGTTGGCTACATAGATAGCGGTCGGACCGTCTGCACCACCGATGATACCGATAGCGGCAGCCTCGCCTACTGTGAATAAGCCAGTTGCGTTAGCCAGCATGAATGCAATGTAGATACCGAACTGAGCAGCTGCACCAAGCAGAAGGCTCACCGGGTTTGCAATCAGCGGACCAAAGTCTGTCATGGCACCTACTGCCATGAAGATCAGACACGGGAACAAACTGGACTTAACACCGCCGTAGATGATACGCAGAACACCTGCGGTATACCACGGCTCGCTTTCCTTCATCAGGTCAGCTAACGGCAGGTTTGCCAGGAACATACCAAATGCAATCGGAAGCAGAAGAAGCGGCTCGAACTGCTTTTTAATTGCCAGGTATAATAATACAAAAGCAATGAGAATCATTACACAGCTTCTCCAGGTCAATGCTGCGAAACCCGACTGTGCAAGAAGCTCTTTTAATATTTCAAAAAAGTTCATTACCTAACCTCCTAGTTCAGAGCAACCAGAGCAGCTCCTGTATCAACAGAATCGCCAGCCTTAACAAGGATCTTGCTGACTGTACCGTCTGCCGGAGCAACGATCTCAGTCTCCATCTTCATGGCTTCCATAATAACTACTACTTCGCCAAATTTAACTGCCTGTCCTTCAGATACTTTGATGTTCAGGATTTTACCTGGCATCGGAGCTTCTACGGTAGTTGCGCCCGCCGGAGCTGCTACCGCCGGTGCCGGAGCTGCTGCCGGTGCTGGAGCCGGTGCCGGTGCTGGTGCTGCTGCAACTGGAGCCGGTGCTGCCGGTCTCTGTACCGGTGCGGATGCCGGAAGAACCGGTGCTGCCGGAGCTGCTACACCATTACGATCCAGAGATTTGTATGCTTCTAATTTTTCTACTTCAACTTCATATTTTTTTCCATTGATCGTAGCAACATATTTCATAATTCTTTACGTCCTTTCGAATAATTATCCCTGTATCGTTCTATTAGTTCAGGGTAACCAGTGCTGCACCTGTGTCAACGGCATCGCCTGCTTTGACAAGAATCTGTGCTACTGTACCGTCTGCCGGAGCAACGATTTCAGTTTCCATTTTCATAGCTTCCATCACGATGACGGTCTCACCAAACTTAACTGCCTGTCCTGCAGATACTTTGATGTTCAGGATCTTACCTGGCATCGGAGCCTCTACGGTAGTTGCGCCTGCCGGTGCTGCTGCCGCCGGAGCCGGTGCTGCCGGTGCCGGTGCTGGTGCCGGAGCACTTACGCTTCCGTTCTCTTCTACTGTAACATCATAAACATTTC
>ERZ773202.1726-NODE-1726-length-13191-cov-4.948005_pt1 | contig 13191 bp, 10 predicted proteins | sample MGYA00580998_ERZ773202 | MGnify/ENA primary metagenome ERZ773202 (study PRJEB29015, sample SAMEA2737803) | human gut metagenome | biome: human gut; feature: human-associated habitat; material: faeces | place: China | collected 2012 ...
CCAGGGTTCAGATACAAATTGCCGCTGCCAAATTCCTGCCAGGCGGGCACATGAGTGTGGCCGTGCAGCAAAATATCCCCCTTGGCAAGCGGCGGCGGGCAGGCCGTGTTGTAATGGTGGCCGTGGGTGGCAAACACTGTGCGGGAACCGGCATACAGCAGGGCATAGTCGGCCAAAATCGGGAAGTCCAGCACCATCTGGTCCACCTCGGTATCGCAGTTGCCGCGCACGCACAGCAGCCGCTCCCGCAGGGGATTCAGCATGGCAATTACCTCTTTGGGGGCATAGCCCTCCGGCAGGTCGTTGCGGGGACCGTGGTATAGAATATCCCCCAGCAGCAACAGCTTGTCCGGCTGCTCGCGCTCCATGGCGGCAAGCAGCTGCCTGCAGTAAAAAGCCGAACCGTGCAGGTCGGATGCAATCATCAGTTTCATGGCAGTTCCTCCGGCGGTGGGCTTGACGCAGCACGCCGCCTTATACTATAATAATATCAATCGACCGGCAGGAGGCCGGCCCTGCGGCGCAGAAGCGCCCAACATCCTGGTGCATGCTGCACCGTATGGCAGATGACAACTTGATATTGCTTTGATGATAGATATGCAGAAGGTATCGTGTTCCCCAGCAGGGGGACGGGATATTTTCTGCATTTTGTTTTTATGGATTTTTATGCGGTTTTCCGATACGCTTTAGTTCCGGCAGCCGTCCAGCACGGCCGCGGCGGCCTGCTCCACCAGGGTGCCGATGGGGGCGCTCACCCCAACCACCAGGGTATCGCACCGGTTGGCGGGGATCAGGATGCGGCGGGCATCGCTTTGGGCTACGGCCTGCGCCATGGCGGGGGTGATTTCGCCCAGCAGGGCGTCAGCCATCACAATGCCGATGGGCCCCAAAATGACATCCGCCCGGCGGCAGCCCACCACCACGGCGTTCTCGCCGGTGGCGGCGCGGTCAGCCCCGGCTTTCATCATGGCGGAAGTGGCCGCGCTGTTGGTGCCAATGGCCGTTACCACCGCCTGCGGAACGGCCTTTTTAACGGCGGCAACCAGCTGGCGGCCCAGCCCGCCGCCCTGTCCGTCAATCACAAGAATTTCCATAAAAGAAAACCTCTTTCTTTATCTCTGTTTTACCATCATCGTATCATGGTGTTCTGCTGCTGTCAAACTGTGGAATCAAATAAAAAAATAGAATGTGAGGAGTTTGAATCATGAAAACATCCACCCGTAAGCTGACCCTTTCCGCCCTGTTTTTGGCCCTGGGCCTGGTGCTGCCGCTTATCACCGGGCAGATCCCGCAGATCGGCAAAATGCTGCTGCCGATGCACATTCCCGTGCTGCTGTGCGGCATGGTATGCGGCTGGCCGTATGGCCTGGCCGTTGGCGCGGTAATGCCGCTGCTGCGCGGGCTGCTGTTTGGCATGCCGGTGCTGTACCCCACCGGCATTGGCATGGCGTTTGAGCTGGCTGCCTATGGCGCGGTGATCGGCCTGCTGTATGCTAAGCTGAACAAGCGCGGCGTGGCGGGCGTTTATATGGCGCTGGTGCCCGCCATGCTGGCCGGGCGCGCTGTGTGGGGCGTGGCACAAACCGTGCTGCTGGGCCTTGGCGGCAATGGCTTTACCATGCAGATGTTCATTGCCGGTGCATTTGCCACCGCGCTGCCGGGCATTGTGTTGCAGCTGGTGTTGATCCCCGTGGTGATGGTGGGGCTGGAACACGCCGGTGTGCTGCGCGATACAGTGTAAACGAAAGAATAATACAAAATGTATAATTTCCGCGGCTGGTAAAATTTTTACCCGCCGCGGCTTTTTTTGCGGCCAAGTATCTGCTATAATAAGGGCTGTGTAAATGTTTGATAAATAACGAACACTTCCTGAAACTGACTTTGAGGAAGAAGGTGCTGTTATGAATACAGCGAAAGAACTGTATGACCGTTGGCTGGCCCAACCGGAACTGGATACCGCTATGGCGGAAGAACTGCACGGCATTGCCGGGGATGATGCCGCTATCACGGACCGTTTTTACCGTGACCTGGAATTTGGCACCGGCGGCCTGCGCGGTGTGCTGGGGGCGGGCACCAACCGCATGAACCTGTACACGGTGCGCAAGGCCACCCAGGGCCTGGCCGATTACCTGAACGCGACCGACCTGCCCAAAAAGATCGCCATTGCGCATGACAGCCGCAATAACGGCGAACTGTTCACCCGCGAAGCTGCCCGCGTGCTGGCGGCAAACGGCATTACCGCCTGCGTGTACCCGCGGCTGGAGCCCACGCCCGCACTTTCCTGGGCGGTGCGCTATCTGGGCTGCGGGGCAGGCGTCTGCATTACAGCCAGCCACAACCCGGCCAAGTACAACGGCTATAAAGTGTATGGCGCCGATGGCTGCCAGATCACGCTGGAAGTGGCAGATAAAATTCTGGCTGCAATCGAAAAAGTGGACTGCTTTGACGGCGTAAAGCTGGCGGATTATAAAGCCGGTGTGCAGGCAGGCCGCATTGTGAGCATTGACGACAAATGCCTGGATGATTTTGTACAGGCTGTATATGACCAACGCGTTGGCGATGGCACCGGCATTGAGCAGCTCAAGCTGGTGTACACCCCGCTGAACGGCACCGGCCTGGAGTGCGTAAAAAAACTGCTGGCCAAGCTGGGTGTGACCCATGTGACGGTGGTGCCGGAGCAGGAAACACCGGATGGGAACTTCCCCACCTGCCCGTATCCCAACCCGGAAATCCGCGAAGCCATGCAGAAGGGCCTGGAACTGTGCGATAAAGTACACCCGGATCTACTGCTTGGCACCGACCCCGACTGTGACCGCTGCGGCACCGCTGTGCCGGACGGCAAGGGCGGCTACCGGCTGATCACCGGTAACGAGATGGGCATTATCCTGCTGGATTATATCTGCCGCACCCGCCTGGCCCGCGGCACCATGCCCAAGGATCCCGTGGCCGTGACCACCATTGTTTCCACCGATATGGCAACGCCGGTTGCCAAAAAGTACGGCGTGGAGCTGCGCCGCACCCTGACGGGCTTTAAGTTCATCGGCGAGCAGATCGGCAAGCTGGAAGCAGAGGGCCATGTGGAACGCTATATCTTTGGCTTTGAGGAGAGCTATGGTTACCTGTCCGGCGGGCATGTGCGGGATAAGGATGCCGTGAACGCCACGCTGCTGGTGTGTGAAGCTGCCGCCTGGTACGCCCAGCAGGGCATGACGCTGCTGGATGCCATTGAAGCGCTGTACAAAGAGTTTGGCTATTACCGCAACGCCCTGTGCAGCTTTGCCTTTGAGGGCGAAACCGGCATGTACACCATGCAGAACCTGATGAAGACTCTGCGCGCCGACCCGCCCAAAGAGATTGCGGGCTATGCGGTGGAGCGTGTTGCGGATTATGATACCGATGGCACCGGCCTGCCCCGCGCCAACGTGCTGGAATACCACCTGGCGGGCGGCCACAAGCTGATGGTGCGCCCCTCCGGCACCGAGCCGAAAATCAAAGTGTATCTGTCCGCCGTGGGCAAGAGCGAAGCGGAAGCCGATGCGGTGAACGCGGAGCTGGCGAAGGCGGCTGAAATGCTCATGAAGTGAGTTAGGGGGTAGGAGTGAGGAGTTGGATGGGAGAATTAGAAATGAGTAATTAGGAATTTTGCGGTAAGGGCCAGGCCCGGCGGTTTGATCTGTAGGGCACGATGCCCTCATCGCGCCGGGGAGAGACCCTGCCGGTTGCTATAAACGCTGCCAATATTTGTAGGGGACGATGCTTGCATCGTCCCGCGGACGGGCCGCGCCACATCATTCGCCGCCTAAGGTGGGGTATGCTCCCACCGGACCGGTGTTTTCGCCCTGCGGGGACGAAAGCGAAGCCGCCATCGCCGAAGCTTACCGCCGGACGATGGAGGTGGAAGGCTGCTATTCCATCAGCTGGTGGTGCGACCCCGTTCTGCTGGGCAGGGTGCCGGAACCGATGGCCAAAGCCCTGGGGGCGGATGTGTTCACCCCGCAGGAACTGGAGCTGCTGCACCAGCCGCTGGATTACCTGGGCTTTAACGTCTACAATGCCTGCGCGGCCCAGCAGCCGGGCAGCGAGTATACCGCCAACACCTGGCAGGGCAGCCCGCGCACTGCGATGGAATGGCCCATCACGCCGGACTGCATCTATTGGGCCATCCGCTTTTTGAACCAGCGGTATGGCCGGCCCATCCTGATTACCGAGAACGGCATGGCCAACACAGATTTTGTGATGCTGGACGGTAAAGTGCACGACCCGCAGCGCATTGATTATGTGCACCGCCACCTGCTGGCCGCCCGCCGCGCCTTGCAGGAGGGCTACCCGCTGATCGGTTATACCTACTGGTCGATCATGGATAACTATGAGTGGGCCGAAGGCTACAGCAAGCGCTTTGGGTTGATTTATGTGGACTACCGCACCATGGAACGCATCCCCAAGGATTCCGCTGCGTGGTACGCCCATGTGATCGCCACAAACGGCAGCGAGCTGTAAAATGCAAAACATATGTCAGGGGGGAAGCTCTGTGCAGGGCTTCCCCTTGACTTTTTGTATGCTGCGCTTTATAATTTGAAAAGACTACCGATTTGATAGGTTGGGCGGGCGCGAACCCGCCCATTTGTTTGTTGATTTACAAAACCGTGGGGGAGCAGGCAGTATGCTGAATCAGTTTTCAAGAACGCAGTTGTTGTTTGGCAAGGAGGCAATGGAGCGCCTGTACAACGCCCGTGTGGCCGTGTTTGGCGTTGGCGGTGTTGGAGGCTATACGGTGGAAGCACTGGCACGCAGCGGCATTGGCACGCTGGACCTGATTGATGACGACAAGGTCTGCCTGACCAACCTGAACCGCCAGATCCTGGCTACCCGCAAAACGGTGGGCAAATACAAGGTGGATGTGGCGGAAGAGCGCATCCATGATATCAACCCGGACGCCGTGGTGAACACCTACAAGACGTTCTACATGCCAGACACCGCCGACCAGTTCGATTTCAGCCAGTACGACTATGTGGTCGATGCCATCGACACGGTAAAGGGCAAGCTGGAACTGGTCATGCAGGCGCAGGCAACGGGCACGCCCATCATCAGCTGCATGGGCGCGGGCAACAAGCTGGATGCTTCCGCCCTGGAGGTTGCGGATATTTACGATACCTCCGTCTGCCCGCTGGCCCGCGTAATGCGCGCCGAGCTGCGCAAGCGCGGGGTCAAGCACCTGAAGGTGGTATACTCCAAAGAGCCTGCACTGACCCCCATTGATGATATGACCATCAGCTGCCGCACCCATTGCATCTGCCCGCCCGACACGGCCCGCAAATGCACCCAGCGCCGCCAGGTTCCCGGCAGCAACGCCTTTGTGCCCGCCGCCGCGGGGTTGATCATTGCGGGTGAGGTTGTGCGTGACATTGCCAACGGCGAACCGCAGAAAAAATAAGGGCAATACCTATCGAAAACGTCAGGGAAACAAAGATGCTCCGTAAGGGCGAACAGCGTTCGCCCACGGAGGTTTGCCATGTGTATGACATAAATGTGCGTTGCTATGTCAAGGCGTGGGGCGCACAATGTGCGCCCCTATGCTCCCAACAGAATTTTTAATACACGAAAAATTTCGGGAGAGATTCCGGGCGGCGGACATACGCCTATGCTTGGAACGGCTGTACTGCGCGGCAAGCCTGCCAAATCTGGCAGGCTTTTTTTGTGCTGTTTGCAGATTGACAAATGTACAACAAACACATATGCTGTTATTGGTGCGCAACGCATGCGCAACATGGGAAAAGGAGGGTGCTGAATGGCAGGTAAGCGTGATGAAGTGACCATCGCGGAAGTGGCGGAGGCATTGGATATATCAAAAACAACGGTATCCCGCGCAATATCCGGCAAGGGGCGCGTGAGCGAGGCTACCCGCGCGCGTGTGTTTGATTATATCGGCAAGGGCCGCCAGGATGCAGCTGTGCCGCTGCGCACTGCGCAGCAGGGCCCAACCAACAACCTTGCGCTGGTGATCCCCAAGCATTTTATGCGGCTGGACTTGCCGTTCCTGCGCAAGTGCATGGGCGGTGTGTGGAACATGGCGGCCCAGCGCGGATATGACCTGCTGCTGTGCTATGCGGGAGAAACCGATGTTGGCCAGCTGGAACGCCAGCTGGAATCCCACAAGGTGGATGGCGTGATTTTGTCCCGTACGATGCTGCACGATGAATGTGTGCAGACTTTGCAGCGCCACAATGTGCCTTTTGTGGCCATTGGCCGCGTGGATGACGATAAGGTGCCCCAGGTGGATAACGACCAGGTAGGAGCGTCTGCCGAGATGACCCGCCTGCTGCTGCAGCTGGGCATGCGCCGCATTGCCTATATGGGCGGCTGCACCGACTATACCGTCAACGCGGACCGGCTGCGCGGCTACCTGCGCGGATTTTCCGACTGTGGGGTGCAGGTGGACCAGAAATTGATTTGGACGGGCATTGAAACCAGCGAACAGCGGATCGATGCATTGGAAGGTGCGCTGGAGCAAAAGCCCGAATGCCTGCTCTGCGCGGACGACAGCATGGCGGTCGCGGTGCTGCAGGAGCTGCGCGCCCGGCACATCAAGGTACCGGAACAGGTGAAACTGGCCAGCTTTTATGATAGTGAGCTGTTGACTAGCTCAAACCCGCAGATCTCGGCCGCTCAGTTTGACGGCGAGCGCCTGGGCGCCACGGCGTGCCGGATGCTGCTGGATATTTTGGCGGGCAAGCAAATCGCATTGCGCCAGATGCAGGGATATCAGGTGATTTTGCGCGAGTCCACAAAATAGACAATATTACCAATATTGTAAAATATGATGATTGATACAGCCTTTCCTGTGCGCACAGCATGTGCACCAGGAAAGGCTGATTGTTGTTAAAAAGCCTGTACTAAAGTTGCGCAGCGTTGCGCATACAAAATTCGACATTGTTACAAAAGTGTAACAGACTGTGAAAAATGCACAAGAAAATATGGTAAAACATGTTGGTTATGAACATTGACACTGAAAATAGAATCGTGTATTCTTAAGTCGTGAAACAAAGTTGCGCAACGATAATGCGCAACCTTGAGAAGCTTGTGATATAGCAGATGAAGGAGAATGATTATGAAAAAGCAACTCGCACTTGCAACAGCTGCCTTGATGGCACTGTCCCTGGCAGCATGCGGCAACACCGCAACTGCCTCTTCCGCTGCAGAATCTACTGCAGAGTCCACCAGCACTGCAGCTTCCAGCGAAGCCGCCTCCACCGACAGCACCGCAGCTGACGATGGTGACGTTCTGCAGCAGGCTGCAGCCGCTGCTTTCGCCAACGACGTTACCCTGACCATGTGGGGCGCCGAGGAAGACCAGGAACTGCTGCGCACCATCGCTGATAACTTTATCAAAGAATACGGCAATTACGGCGGCAAGATCACCATCAACCTGGGCACTCAGTCCGAGTCCACAGCCAAGGATACCGTCCTGACCGACCCCACCGCCGCTGCTGACGTTTACGCATTTGCTGATGACCAGCTGAACGAGCTGGTTCAGGCAGGCGCCCTGCAGGAAGTTCAGCTGAACGCTGACGACGTCAAGAGCCGCAACACCGCAGCTTCTGTTGACGCTGCAACCGTGAACGGCAAGCTGTATGCTTACCCCCTGACCGCTGATAACGGCTACTTCATGTTCTATGATAAATCCTTCTTCACCGAGGATGACGTTAAGAGCCTGGATACCATGCTGGAAAAGGCAGCCGCCGCCGGCAAGAAGGTTTCCATGGACGTTGCCAACGGCTGGTACCTGTACAGCTTCTATGCTGGCGCTGGCCTGAACCTGAACCTGGCTGATGACGGCGTGAACACCGTCTGCAACTGGAACGAAGCACCGGGTGCTGATGTTACCCAGGCTGTCATTGATATCTGCAAGAACCCTGGCTTCATTGCCCTGAAGGACGAAGAGTTCACCGGCAAGCTGAAGGACGGCACCCTGGTTGCCGGCGTTAACGGTACCTGGCGTGCAAACGGCGCTGCTGAAGTTTGGGGCGACAACTACGCCGCCTGCAAGCTGCCCACCTACACCCTGAACGGTGAGCAGGTCCAGATGGCTTCCTTCTCCGGCTTCAAACTGATCGGCGTCAACCCGCACAGCTCTAACGTTGGTGCTGCCATGCTGCTGGCTGATTACGTTACCAACGAAGAGAACGAGACCCTCCGCTTCCAGCAGCGTGCACAGGGCCCCTCCAACACCAATGCTCTGGCAGCCGCTTCTTCTCCGGCTCTGACCGCTGTTGTTGCTCAGTCTGAGTACGCTAACCTGCAGCGCGTCGGCGGCAACTACTGGGCTTCTGCTGAAACCCTCGGCCAGATCTGTGTCAACGGCAACCCCGATGGCAAGGATCCCCAGACCCTGATTGAAGATGCTGTTGCTGGCATCACCGCACCGGTTACCCAGTAATTGTTAAAACAAAAAAAGCTGCATTGATACACTAAAACAGCGGCCCACAAGCGGTCCGGAACGGTTGCCGGGCACGTGTGGGCCGCTTGGCGTAACCGCGTTGGAAAGGAGAGATTCCTGTGGCAAAATCCGCTGCTGCGGCCCTGCACACGGAACCAAAGGAACCCAATTTTTTGCAGAAATTTGGTCATGACTTTGTGCACGGCGATATCTTTACCAAACTATCCTTCTTTGTATGGGGTCTGGGCTACATTGGCCACGGCCAGCTGATGAAGGCGCTTCTGGTCACATTTGTACAGGGCTTTGCGCTGTATTTCCTGGCATTCTTTGGCGTACCCAACCTGGCAAAGTTCGGCACCCTTGGCACCGTAAAAATGGAGATGGTGTTCGATGTTGCCACGATGAAAAACGTTGTAAACGATTACGATAATTCGTTTGAGATCCTGCTGATGAGCATGATCTCCTTTATCGTGATCGCGGCACTGATCGCGGCGGCCATGATGGTGGTATCTTCCAACTATCAGCTGCAGAAGATCCGTGAAGCTGGCAAAAAGACCAACAACTTTGTGCAGGACATCAACGTTTACCTGAACGAAAAGTTCTATGTGACCCTGCTCACCCTGCCGGTTCTGGGCGTTGTGGTGTTCACCATTGTGCCGCTGTTCATCCTGATCGCCGTTGCGTTCACCAACTATGACCAGCAGCACATGCCGCCCAATGAACTGTTTACCTGGGTTGGGCTGAACAACTTCTTTACCCTGTTTGGCGGCGGCGGAATGACCTCCACGTTTGGTTATTCCTTTGCCAAGGTTTTAACCTGGACGTTGGTTTGGGCATTCTTTGCCACCTTTACCAACTTCTTTGGCGGCATTTTGATGGCAATGTTCATCAATGACAAAAAGACCAAGTTCCCCAAGTTCTGGCGTACCCTGTTCATGGTGACCATTGCGGTGCCGCAGTTCGTTACGCTGCTGCTGGTGCGCAACTTCTTCTCCAACAACGGTATTTTCAATACCATGATGGCCAATGCAGGCGTTACCGACTTCCTGCATAACATCGGCCTGCTGGATAAGGGCCTTTCTTACATTCCGTTCCTGACCCAGCCGGGCTGGGCCATGTTCACCATCATCATGATCAATATCTGGATCGGCGTGCCGTACCAGATGCTGATCGCTACCGGCGTGCTGATGAACATTCCCGCTGACATGATCGAGGCCGCCCGCATTGACGGCGCCAACCCGGTGCAGATGTTCTTCCGCATCAAGCTGCCCTACCTGCTCAGCGTGCAGGGTCCCTCTCTGGTAACGGATTTCGTCAAGAACGTCAACAACTTCAACGTCATTTACCTGCTCACGCAGGATGTGTTTGTAACCCAGAACCAGGCCCTTGCACAGTCCAACGCAAAGGAAATTGACCTGCTGGTTACCTGGCTGTTCCGCTTGACGCAGGATTACTACAACTACAAGATGGCTGCCGTGCTGGGCATTATGGTGTTCATTGTGTGCGCCGTGTTTACGATTGTATGCTTCCACTTTATCAATAAGAAGGAGGCGACGTTCTCTTGAGTACCACTGCTGTATCCTCTGCCGCTGTGCAAAAGCAGCTCAAGCAGAGCAAAGTGAAAAAAGGCATCTTCTCCGTTATCCGCCATCTGGTGCTGGCACTGCTGGCTTTTATCTGGCTGGTACCCATCGCCTGGCTGCTGCTGACCTCGTTCTCCACCGATAAGGGCATCAACTTTACCCGCTTTGTGCCGGAAAGCTTTACCATGTGGAACTACGTCAGCATTATGACACAGCCGGACTCTGTTGCACAGTTCCCGCGCTGGTTCATGAACACCTTGGTTGTGGCATGCTTTAACTGTGTGATCTCCACCTGCTTTGTGTTGATGGTGGCTTACGCCATAAGCTGCTGCCGCTTCAAGGGCCGCAAGCTGCTGCAGAACTTGTCCGTTACCGTCAACCTGTTCCCCGGCGTTCTGGCCATGATCGCTGTGTACTTTGTTTTGAAGTACATGAACCTGACCAACTCTTACGCCGGTCTGATCATGGTATACGCGGGCTCTTCCGGCCTGGGCTACCTGATCTGTAAGGGCTTTTTTGATACGGTGCCTGTGGCACTGCGTGAGGCCGCCAAGCTGGACGGCGCATCCGAAGCGCGCATCTTCTTCCAGATCGTCATCCCGATGTCCCGCCCGATCCTGGTGTACACCATTATCAGCTCCTTCCTGACGCCGTGGACCGACTTTGTTGTGGCAAAGATGATCCTGAACTCCGGCGTTTCGACGGACTGGACGGTGGCAATCGGCCTGTACAACATGCTGCAAAAGGCGCTGATCAACAATTACTTTGCGCTCTTCTGTGCAGGCGGTGTGCTGGTGTCCATCCCCATCTCCATCCTGTTTGTCATCATGCAGAAGTTCTATGTTGAGGGCATTACCTCCGGTGCAGCAAAGGGCTAAACCTTTGCATCAACGGCACATGGCACAATAGCTGCAGAATCTACTATAATTAGGAATTGGAAATCAGGAATGAGGAATTTCGGTGCAGACCGCCAGTTCCGTCTTTCGGGTTTCCGATTCCTAATTTTTGTTTTATGTTTTACAGTGTAGAGGAAAGGGAATCCACGATGAACTTTATCACCAAAGCCCCTGTGATGCTGTGCGGCGGCGATTATAACCCGGATCAATGGCTGGACCGCCCGGATATTCTTGAAGCGGACATCCGCATGATGAAAAAGGCCGGAATGAACAGCGTTACGCTGGGTGTGTTTGCCTGGGCAGCATATGAGCCGCGCGAGGGGGAATATAACTTTACTTGGCTGCGCGAGATCATGGATCGACTGTATGACCAGGGCATTTATACCGAGCTGGCAACGCCCACTGGTGCAAAGCCCAACTGGCTGGCACGCAAATACCCCGAAGTGCTGCGCGTGCAGTCCAACGGTGTGCGGGACCACCAGGGCATGCGCCACAACCACTGCCTGACCAGCCCCATCTACCGCCAGAAGGTAGAGGAGCTGCTGAACCACCTGATCGACGCTGTGGGCGACCACCCCGGCCTGATCTTGTGGCACATTTCCAATGAGCTGGGCGGCGAATGCTACTGCCCGCTGTGCCAAGAGCGCTTCCGCGGCTGGCTGAAAGAAAAGTATCATACCATTGATGCCCTGAACCATGCCTGGTGGACTAGCTTCTGGAGCCACCACTACGACAGCTTTGACGAGGTGGAGCCGCCGTTTGATAACGGGGAGCAGAGCCTGAACGGCCTGAAGCTGGATTGGCGGCGCTTTACCACCTGGAACATGATGGACTATGTACACAGCGAAACGGCGATCCTGCGCAAGCGGACCCCCAATGTGCCCATTACCACGAACCTGATGGAGTACTTCCCCGGATTGGACTACCACAAGCTGCAAAGAGAGCTGGATTTTGTCTGCTGGGACAGTTACCCCCATTGGGGACGCCCCGACCGCAGCACCACCGTGACGGCGGGCATGACGGCGTTTGATCATGCGCTGATCCGCGGCTGCAAGCCGGACAAGCCGTTCCTGCTGATGGAAAGCACCCCCAGCCTGGTGAACTGGCACGAGTATAATAAGCTCAAGCGCCCCGGCGTGAACCGGATGAGCGCTATCCAGACAGTGGCCTGTGGTGCGGACGGCGTGCAGTACTTCCAGTGGCGCAAGGGCCGCGGCGGCTCTGAGCAGTTCCACGGCGCGGTTGTGGACCACGATGGCCGCGATGATACCCGCGTGTTCAACGAAGTGACCGCCACCAACGAAGCCCTGGCCGCCCTGACCCCGGTGTGCGGCAGCCTGCCCAAAGCGGACGCGGCCATGATCTTTGACTGGGACAACCGCTGGGCGCTGGATGACGCCTGGGGCATGCAGATCAAGCAGAAGAATCTGCGCGAAACCTGCTGCCAGCTGTACGCCCAGCTGAACCACTGCGGTGTGGAAACCGACGTTGTGGGCGTGGATGCAGACCTGAACCGCTATAAGCTGGTGGTGCTGCCCATGCTGTTTATGACCAAGCCTGGTTTTGCACAAAAGATCCGCGAATATGTGGAAAACGGCGGCACCGTTGTGGCCACCTATCTGCTGGGCTATGTGGATGAAAGCACCCTGTGTTGGCTGGGCGGGTTCCCCGGTGACGGCCTGCGCGAAGTGTTTGGCGTGACCGCAAGCGAACTGGACACCCTGTACCCCGGCGAGGGCAACCGTGCCATCTGGGTCAAGAGCAGCCAGCAGAGCAGCATCAAGGATTACTGCGAACTGTTGCAGCCTGCCGAGGGTACCGAGGTGGTGGCTGTGTATGGACAGGATTTCTATTCCGGCCATGCGGCTGTGACCCACCATGTGTTCGGCAAGGGGCACGCTTATTACATCGGTGCGCGCCTGGATGATGCCGGCAACGCCGCTGTGCTGCGTGCAGCTTTGGCCGATGCCAAGGTGCACCTGCGTGACCTGCCGCAGGGTGTGGAATACCACTGCCGCGAAAGCGAGAATGCGCGCTACCATTTCTACATCAACACCACCCAGAGCGCAGTTAAGGTGCAGGTGGAATCCGGTGCAGACCTGTTGAGCGGCAAAAACGTTTTGGGCAGCATGGAGCTGAAACCCTATGATGCCTGCGCAATTGAGGAAAAAGTGAAATAAGAAAAACGCCATGCTTTCCGAAGAAAGCATGGCGTTTTTTAGTTAGGGCAACACCGCATAATTCTAAGTGCCGATACGGCGAGCGAGGTGCGGCAGAT
>ERZ773202.1738-NODE-1738-length-13092-cov-4.391578_pt1 | contig 13092 bp, 10 predicted proteins | sample MGYA00580998_ERZ773202 | MGnify/ENA primary metagenome ERZ773202 (study PRJEB29015, sample SAMEA2737803) | human gut metagenome | biome: human gut; feature: human-associated habitat; material: faeces | place: China | collected 2012 ...
TTGCCCGTCCTGATGGCCATCTCATGCACCTTGTCTATATAGTGGAGTGCTGAGTCGAACTGTAGCACATGAAACTCGTTGAATATGTCATAACACAGCGACATGCGCTCGTTGTCGTTGGCAGAGCGTCGCAACGAGTTGCGCAACATATCGATCTTCATAATCTTCTTGGTCTGAAGCTTCTCCACCTGCTCTATCGCTTCGTCGAGCTTGAGCAGTTGGGCTTTGTTGTCGGCAGAGATGGTGATGACATGCAAGAGCATGATAAAAGCTAATAGAATGCGGTTCATAATTTGTCTTGTTGGATAGGTTTGTTTTCTTCCTTTCCCTTATCTTTTTCTTGTTTTTCCTTCTGTTTGCCCTTGGCATCAGACGGCCTTCTAAAAGAAATAATAAGCAAAGATAGCAATAAAAAACAAAATCTCTACTTTTTTGCCACGTTTTTTTTTATTAGATCCGTTGTTTTTGTTGTTTTGCAAAGAAAGTCGTTAATATTAGCCACTAAGTCTATAATATTTCGGTTTTTTATAGCTTTTAAATGAAAGTACTTATTGCATGCCTTGTACTTCTGGAAAATGCTTGCCCATGTAATAGGTTGAAAAAGAGAAAGTTGAGAGTCGAGAAAAATTGTATTATGTACATTTGTGTTACTTTGTTCTCTTTTTCTTAGATATATATGTTATATTTGCAACACCTTTTGTTTATTGAGGCAAAAACGAGCAAAAGGCAAACAGCGAGCAACAATTTATTTAAGAACATAATAACATTATAAAAAATGAAAAAATTACTCTTATCGGCGTTTGCCCTCCTCATGACCCTCGCGGCCGGAGCGCAGACCGTAACATCGCCCAACGGCAATGTTAGTGTGAAGTTCTGGCTTCAGGACGGACGACCCACCTATGAGATGAACTACAAGAAGAAGGCTGTTGTGAAACCTTCGCACCTTGGTCTCGAGCTTGCCAAAGACAAGCATGCAAGCAACGGCCAGGATGAGCAGAACCTCATGGACGGTTTCACCGTGAAAGACCAGCAAACCTCTACCTTTGACGAGACATGGACGCCTGTGTGGGGTGAGACAAAGACCATCCGTAACCACTATAACGAGATGGCGGTGACCCTGAACCAGGCTTCCATGAACCGTGACATCGTTATCCGCTTCCGCGTTTATGACGAGGGCATGGGCCTGCGTTATGAGTTCCCGCAGCAGCAGAAGCTCAATTATATCATTGTGAAGGAAGAGCACACGCAGTTTGCCATGGCCGGTGACCACACCGCTTATTGGATCCCGGGCGATTATGACACGCAGGAGTATGAGCATGTAATATCGAAGATGAGCGAGATTCGCGGCAAGATGAAGGATGCCGTTACAGAAAACTCTTCACAGACCACCTTCTCGCCCACAGGTGTGCAGACCTCGCTGCAGCTTAAGACTGCCGACGGTCTCTACATCAACATTCATGAGGCTGCATGTATAAACTTCCCCACCATGCACCTTAACCTCGATGACAAGAACATGGTGTTCGAGTCGTGGCTCACACCCGATGCCACCGGCATGAAGGGCTATGTGCAGACTCCGTTCAACACGCCTTGGCGCACGGTGATGGTGAGCGACGACGCTCGCGACATTCTTGCATCTAACCTCATCTTGAACCTCAACGAGCCTTGCAAGATTGAGGACACATCATGGATCCATCCCACAAAATATTGTGGTGTGTGGTGGGAGATGATTGCTGGCGGACGCCAGTGGAGCTACACCTTCGACCTGCCTTCTGTGCATCTCGACAACCTCGACTACTCTAAGTGCAAGCCTCACGGACAGCATCCTGCCAACACAGCTAACGTGAAGCGTTACATCGACTTCGCTGCCAAGAACGGCCTCCAGGAGGTGCTCGTTGAGGGTTGGAACATCGGTTGGGAAGACTGGTTCGGTCATTATAAGGATTATGTGTTCGACTTCCAGACTCCTTATCCCGACTTCGATATCGAGGAGCTTAACCGCTATGCTCACTCTAAGGGCGTGAAGCTCATGATGCACCATGAAACCAGTGCCTCTACGATCAACTATGAGCGCCATCTGGAGAAGGCTTACAGCCTCATGAACAAGTATGGCTATGACGCTGTGAAGAGCGGCTATGTGGGCGACATCATTCCCCGTGGCGACTATCACTACTCTCAGTCGACCAACAACCATTATCTCTACTGCATCAAGGAGGCTGCCAAGCACCACATCATGGTGAACGCCCATGAGGCTGTTCGTCCTACAGGTCTCTGCCGCACATGGCCTAACCTCGTGGGTAACGAGTCGGCACGCGGTACCGAGTATGAGGCTTTTGGCGGAAGCGCCGATTATCACACTCTCATCCTGCCCTTCACACGTTTGCAGGGTGGCCCGATGGACTATACTCCTGGCATCTTCGTGACGAAGATCAGCGAGTGGAACCCCAACAACAAGTCGTTTGTCCACACCACTCTCTGTGGTCAGCTCGCTCTCTACCTCACCATGTACAGCCCGTTGCAGATGGCTGCCGACCTGCCTGAGAATTATGAGAAATATGACGACGCCTTCCAGTTTATCCGCGACGTGGCATGCGACTGGGACGACTCTCGTTATCTTGAGGCTGAGCCTGCCAAGTATATCACCGTTGCCCGTAAGGCCAAGGGCACCGACAACTGGTTCATCGGCGGCAAGTGTGATGCTGAGGGCCACAAGAGCCGCATTAAGCTCGACTTCCTCGACAAGGGCCGCAAGTATGAGTGTGCCATCTATGCTGATGCTCCTGACGCTTCTTACGACAAGAATCCGCAGGCTTATGTCATCACTCACCGCACGGTGAAGAAGGGTGACGTGTTGAACCTCACTCAGGCTTCTGGCGGTGGCTTCGCCGTTAGCCTTATCGCTAAGTAAAGATTAAAGGCAATAATTGTTTTGGATAACTTGTTTTTGACCGAAACGAAAACTGGTCGTTTCCAATCAGAATAAAGAACGACTGGTTTCTAACCAGAAATAACAAAGAAAATGCCCTCCATCAGAGCTTCTGCTTCTATGGAGGGCGTTTTGCTTTTTAATATTCACCTTCTTTATATTTCCCTTCTTTATATTTTCCTTTTTAATATTTTTTCTTCTTCTGTTTTCAATAGAAAACCTTCTTCCCTAAGATTTTTTTTAGAAAAAGCAGGCTCTTCCTTTATTTAAATAGCTTTAAACCTTCAATTTACAAAATTTTGTTGTAAATTTGCAGCAGAGATAAAATGGAACAAAAGCCTATGGCACGATTTATAAACCCTTTCTCTGATTGGGGATTCAAGAAAATTTTCGGTCAGGAGATAAATAAGGATCTGTTGATAAATTTTCTCAACGATCTATTGGAAGGTGAGCATCACATAAAAGATCTTACCTTTAAAGACAAGGAGCAGCTGCCTGAGCTTCAGGATATGCGCGGTATAATCTACGACATTTATTGCATAACCGACAAAGGTGAGCATGTTATCGTGGAGATGCAGAACCGCTATCAACCTTATTTTACAGACCGTTCGCTGTTCTACTCAGCTCGCAACATTGTGAATCAGGGTGTGAAAGGAGCAAAATGGGATTATATGTTAGCGCCTGTCTACACAGTGTGTTTTCTCAATTACGACATGGATGAGTTTACGCCAGTGAAATTCAGAACCGATGTTGCCCTTATGGACATGAACGACAAGACATTGTTTTCAGACCGCATACGTCTTGTGTATCTTATGCTTCCTCTTTTTTCAAAAGAAGAGGATGAATGTGAAAATGATTTTGAACGTTGGATTTATATTTTAAAGAATATGAGTACATTTGAAAGAATGCCTTTTCAGGCCCGCAATGCTGTTTTCAAGAAGCTGTCTGAGATAACAGATATATCGGCTCTTAGTCATGAAGAACGTGAAAAATATGACGAGAGCTTGAAATATATGCGTGATTATAATGCATCATTGGAGGGCGCAAAAATCATTGGGCACAGAGAGGGTTTGCAAGCAGGAAAGAAGGAAGGCTTGCTTGAGGGCCAGACCAATATTGCCCGTATGATGCTTAATGACGGTGAGTCTATAGACAAAATAATGCGTTATACAGGTCTTACGGAGGACCAGATAAAGCAGCTTAACTGATTTTTAAAGCTCTAATTTTATATAAAAAACTTGTTGACAAGCCCACATAGCGTGTCAACAAGTTTTTTTGTTTCCTTCTTTTTTCCTTCTTTTTTTGTTCCTTTTTTTCTCCCTTTTTTCTCCCTTATGTTTCCTCCTTTCTCCCTTCGCTTGCTGCTTGTTTTCCCTGAAGGTTCTGTCATTTCTGCTTGCGATACTCGGTTGGTGTGCATCCAAACTGGCCTTTTACATACTTGCCGAAGAAGGAGAGGTTGGGGAAATTGAGAATCTTACAAATCTCCTTTATAGGCTTTGTCGTGTTGCGAAGGTGGAACCTGATGTCTTCGTTGAGATATTCCTCAATCCAGCTTGAGGCTGTGCGGTCGCTCATCTGCTTACATACCACCGACAGATATTTGGGCGAGATGCATAGCTGCGAGGCATAATAGTAGACGGGATGCTTCTTCTGCTTCTCTGCCGACAGAATGTCGATGAAGCGGTTGAAGATAATCTCTGCCTGGTTGAGGTTGGTGCTTTTGTCGTTTTCTTCGTCCTCGCTGTTGCTTATCATCATGCTGCACAGTTCGAAAAGGATGGCGCGAAGGATCGACTGAATTATTTCTGCCTTGAACGGGTTGTTCTGTTCCTCCATCTTCTGTCGCAGCAGGTCGCCATAGTTGACCACCACCGCCACATCGGCATCGCTGAGATGAAAGCAGATCCGGTGCTCCACATACAATGCGCGGTTCCATGTCGACACGTTCGTTCCGAGCAGACCTTGCACGATGCGGCTTGTCATGCACAGCACGCTGCCCTTGAAATCGTCGCTCACCTCAACGCCTCCAATAATGACGTTAGGCAGGCAGAACAGCAAGTCGCCCTGCTTCAGGTCATAGCTCTCGCCGTTTAGGCTTATGTGCAGGCACCCTTGTGCGCACGCCATGAGCGTGAACATGTTGCCGCGTGTGGGTTGTGATGTGCTCACATATGCCGCGTTTGAGACGATCATGATGTCGCCGTCCACATAATCAACTATCGAGTTGAGCCTTCCCAAGTCGGTCATGCCATATTCGAGAATGCCGTCAGTAGTGTTTGCCATCTTTTCTGTTGTTTGTTATGGCGGTGCTTGTTTTTTTTGCCACCCTTTTCGTTAAAGTCAAGCGGTCAGCCGCTCCTTGTTCTGTCAAAACAATAAGACAAGACAGGATATTGCAGATGCATAAATTTCTTCTGCTGTGCCACTTAACCCATGCAAATTTACGAAATTATTTGAAAATGTTGTAACTTTGCGCCTAATAAAGATTTTTTTACCGCTATGGAAAAGGAAAACCAATATGTAAAGCAGTTTCCCGACCTCATGTCGGGCAAGAAGGTAATGTATGTTCACGGGTTTGGCTCGTCAGCCCAGTCGGGCACGGTCACGATGCTCCGCACGTTGCTGCCCGAGACCACCGTCATTGCCGAAGACATACCCCTTCATCCAGAGGAGGGCATGGCCATGCTGCGTCAGATGCAGCAGGAGGAGCAGCCCGACCTCATCATCGGCACGTCCATGGGCGGCATGTACACGGAGATGCTCTACGGCACTGACCGCATACTTGTGAACCCTGCTTTCCAGATGGGAGAGACCATGGGCAAGCACGGCATGATTGGCAAGCAGACGTTTCAGAACCCGCGTAAGGATGGCGTTCAGGAGTTTATTGTTACCAAGGCAATGCTTAAGGAGTATGAAGAGATGACCGCTCATTGCTTCGCCCATGCCGCAGACGAAGGCGAGCAACAGCGCGTCTATGGCTTGTTTGGCGATGAGGACCCGTTGGTCCACACCTTCCCTCTGTTCAGCGAGCACTATGCCAACGCCATACGTTTTCACGGTGAGCACCGTCTCTCCGACAAGGTGGCGCACCATTATCTCATTCCCGTAATACGCTGGATCGATGACCGGCAGGAAGGACGCGAGCGCCCCATCGTGTTCATCGACTTCAACGCCCTTCACGACAGCTATAACAACCCCACCGCCAGCATGCACAAGGCTTATGAGATGCTCATAGAACGTTATGACGTTTATGTCGTGGCTCCCGCCCCAAGCAACACGCCCAGTGCTCTTGCCGATGTTCAGACTTGGGTAGAGAAATATCTCAGTGCTCCTGCCTGGAACCGCATAGTCTTTGCAAACCAACAGCAGTTTCTCTATGGCGACTATTACATTTCAGCCACCGACACACCCGCGTTCATGGGCACATCCATAAAGTGGGGCAGCGATGAGTTTAAGACCTGGGAGGAGATAATAACCTTCTTCGAGAGGTTGGGCGGTCAATGATGCCGCTTCACGGCTCCTCTTCTAAAAGGCACGTTTTATGCATATTTTCTCGTTGTTTTGCATAAATATACATAAAAACAAGATGATATGTAAAACGTAAGTTTTGCTATCTTTTTGCGAACTTTTTAAGGCGAAAAACGACACTAATTGTTAACAAGTCTTAAAAACCACCTTTGGTTGTCAAAGAGCCTCTTTGAGGTCGTCAAAGAGCCTTAATGAGGCTGTCAAAGAGCCTCTTTGAGGATGCAATAAAGGCACTTTCATTTTGTCATTTGGGCCCTTTTGGAAAACATCCGCAAAAGGGCCTGTTTTTGCATAAATATGCAAAACTATTCTTTTATTTCCCATCCGTCAATAGTTCCAGTTTCGGATGAGAAATTGCTGCCAACAAGATAAATTTTTCTGCTGTCTGTTGCATATTCGCGAGCATAGCCTTTCTTCTCTATCTGCTCTAAGGCTTCCATAGCAGAACCGTCGCGTTTGAATTCAAAAACGAAGATATTGTGCTTTGTTTCAACCACACAATCAACCCTTCCTTCGCTCTGTTCTTTCTCTACAAAGACTGTGAAACAGCTAATCATTCTTAGAACAAGGTAGAAGGTATACTGAAAATAACGTTCCTTCTCGCGCTCATTGTCTTTGCGGCGTTGGTTGTAAGGTATGCTGGCAAAAAACGATGTGAACATTTTTCCCAATTGTTTGCAATCGCCTTTCTCCATTATGGTTACCACTTCCATAATCCAAGAAGACGTAATCTCTTTTGTCTTAAGATAACTTGATGCCAACATGGTAACAAAGCCACGCTTCACCTCGTCGTTGGGAAAATCTAAAAGGTAAGAGTCCATGTCCATATTCCAATCTTTGATGGTGAGGTAGCCGCTCTGGTAGATCATAGGCAACGGTGCCTCCACATCGGCTTTATAGTCGATAAACTCTTCTTTTGGATAATATTTGTTTACTATTTCGTTAAGGTTTTCATCAAAATGTGAGAGCAAGCGAATAAGATATGTCGGTGTGCCCGTGCTGAACCAATAGTCGCTCAGCTGTTTCTTGCTCAGCGCGTTTAATATGCTGAACGGATTGTATATGTCGAGCATGTTTGCGCTGAAATGGTATCCGTCATATTTGCGTTTGAGTTTACTTTTTATCTCTTCCTCAGACAGCTTGTATCTTTCTGCCATCGCGTTTATTTGCTCGTCAAAGACAGAATAAAATTCTTCTTCTGAGATGCCGCAAAGAGCTTCGTAATGCTCGTCCATGCTGATGTCGTTAGGTTGGTTGAACCCACTAAACACGCTCACTTGTGAAAATTTTGTTACACCTGTGAGCAACACAAAGCGCAGGTCGGCATCTGCTTCTTTAAATACGGAATAGAAACCTTTCAAGCTGTTGCGATTATATTCTTCAAGGCTCATTGTGCCATAATTGCCACTCATAGCGATGTCCAAATCCATGACATCGAGCAGAGGTTTGTCATATTCGTCAATAAGCACAACCGCTCTCTCGCCAGTTTTTGCATGGGCGTTTCTTAGCACAGCTTGAAATCTGCTTCCTAACGTCATGGCAAACTCGTCCTTGCCGTAAAGCTGTTCTGCACGGGCGACAAATTCTTCCAATACGTTGTCAAGCGTATGTGGCTCCACAAAATTTTGTCCACCAAAAGAAAGATGAAACACGGGATGTTTCTTCCATTCCTTTTCTAACGAGTCGATGGCAAGACCTTTGAACAATTCTCGCTTTCCCTCGAAAAAGCATTTTAGGGTGGACACAAGCAATGACTTTCCAAATCGTCGTGGACGACTCAGAAAGTATGTCTTGCCGTTATGCACCAAATCGTAAACTAAAGCTGTTTTGTCGACGTAAACAAAACCACCATCTACAATTTGGTCAAAACTCTGTATGCCTATAGGATATTTCATCTTCTTGCTGTTTTTTTGCTGTCCTTTGGCAAAGTTACGAAAAATAATTGCAAGAACAAAGTGGAGCGATGAAAATATGTGCTTGAGTAAAATTTTGTACAAGTCAACTATTTCTTCTCTTCCAACTGCTGCTGCAACCTCACAATCTCGTCGCGATATTGGGCTGCTTGAATGAAGTCGAGGTTCTTGGCGGCCTCTTTCATGAGCTGTGTGGTGGCGTCGATGCTCTTCTGCAGCTGCTCGCGACTCATGCGCACGATGATCGGGTCGGCGGCAAAGGCTGCCTGTTGCGGCTCCACATAAGGCTCGTAACGTGTTGTTCTCTGCGGCTTTTTCGCCTCGCGTGTCTCGGGCGTTGACGATGAGGCGGCAGACAGCGAGCCCTTGATTTCCTTCTTGATCTGCTTGGGCGTGATGTGGTGCTCCTCGTTATATTTGAGCTGAATGGTGCGTCGGCGTGCCGTCTCGTCGATGGTGCGCTGCATGCTGTCGGTTATGGTGTCGGCATACATTATTACCTTGCCGTTCACGTTTCGTGCGGCACGTCCCGCCGTCTGTGTGAGCGAGCGGTGAGAGCGTAGGAAGCCCTCCTTGTCGGCATCGAGAATGGCCACGAGCGACACCTCTGGCAGGTCAAGACCCTCGCGTAACAGGTTCACGCCCACCAGCACATCGTAGAGACCTTGTCGAAGATCGTTCATGATCTTCACACGGTCGAGCGTGGCGACGTCGCTGTGAATGTAGTTGGCTTTGATGCCGTTGTTGAGCAGATACTCGGTAAGCTCCTCAGCCATGCGCTTGGTCAGCGTGGTCACGAGCACACGCTCGTCGCGGTGTGTGCGTGTGAGAATCTCGTCCATCAGGTCATCGATCTGGTTCTCGCTTGGGCGCACCTCGATCTCGGGGTCGAGCAGACCTGTGGGGCGTATGATCTGTTCAACGACAACGCCCTCTGCCTCGCGAAGCTCGAAGTCGGCAGGTGTGGCAGACACATAAACCACCTGGTTGACCATCTCCATGAACTCTTCAAACTTGAGCGGACGGTTGTCGAAGGCGGCAGGCAGACGGAAACCATACTCCACAAGGTTCTGCTTGCGGGCACGGTCGCCTCCATACATGGCGCCTATCTGTGGCACGCTCACATGGCTCTCGTCAATGAAGAGCAGGAAATCTTTGGGGAAGAAATCGAGCAGGCAGTAGGGGCGTTCGCCTGGCTGGCGGCCGTCAAAATAGCGCGAGTAGTTCTCGATGCCGCTACAATGGCCCAGTTCCTTGATCATCTCCATGTCATACTCCACGCGCTCCTTTATGCGTTGTGCTTTGATAGGATCGCCAAGGTCGTTAAAATAGTCGATCTGTGCCGTGAGGTCATCCTGAATCATCCTTATAGCCTGATCTGTCTGCTCCTTAGACGTTACGAACAGGTTGGCAGGGTAGATCTGGTAGTCGTCAAACGAGGCAATACGGTGAAATGTCACGGCATCGAGTTCCTCAATAGAGTCGATCTCATCGTCCCACCACGAAATGCGCAAAATGTTGTCGCTGTAAGCCATCGACACGTCTACCGTGTCGCCCTTGACGCGGAAGAAGCCGCGCTTCAGTTCCACGTCGTTGCGCACATACAACGCCTCGACGAGCCGTCGCAAAAAGGCGTTGCGGTCGATGTTCTGTCCGCGCTTTATGCTTATTATGCTGTTGGCCATGGCTGTAGGGCCCCCCATGCCGTAGATGCACGACACCGACGACACCACCACCACGTCCTGCCGCCCCGAGAGCAGGGCGCTCACGGCAGCCAGTCGCAGCTTGTCAATGTCCTCGTTTATGGCGAGGTCTTTCTCAATGTATGTGTCGGTGGTGGGCAGGTAGGCCTCCGGCTGGTAATAGTCGTAATAGGACACATAATATTCTACCGCGTTGTTCGGGAAGAAACTCTTCATCTCTTCATAAAGCTGCGCGGCGAGCGTCTTGTTGTGGCTGAGGATGAGGGTAGGGCGGTTTATGTTGTTTATGACGTTGGCCATGGTGAAGGTCTTTCCCGAGCCTGTGACGCCGAGAAGCACCTGTGCGTGTTCGCCCTGCTTTATGCCATCGGTCAGTTCCTTTATGGCTTCGGGCTGGTCGCCTGTGGGTGAGTATTTGGATGTGAGCTGAAACTTCATGTTTTATCCTGTAACTTTATGTTTGCAAGTTACAAAAATACTAAAAAAGCTTGTAACATGCAAAGAATAGCTTGATATTAAGCTATTTTTTGTGAAAAAAGAAAACTAAAGCTTTGCAAATAAAAGAATTATCATTAATTTTGCAGTTCAAAAATAAAAGTATGAGAAAGTTTTTCCCTATCATAATCGTTTCCGCAATGCTGCTTACGGGTTGCGCAAACGAGTTTAACCAGGTTTACAAGACCTCCGACTATTCGTACAAGTATGAATATGCCAAGGAGTGCTTCATGAAAGGAAAGTACACCCGTGCCGTGACGTTGCTTCAGGATCTCGTCACCTTGCAGAAGGGTACAGACAACGCTCAGGAAAGTCTTTACATGCTCGCCATGGCGCAGTATCTGGGCAAGGATTATGAGAGCGCTGCCACCACATTCAAGAAATATTACTCCAGCTACCCCAAGGGCGTGTATGCAGAGATGGCGCAATATTATATAGGACAGAGCCTCTACATGTCGACCCCTGAGCCTCGCTTGGACCAGAGCCAGACGGTGGCGGCCATTTCGGCTTTCCAAGATTATCTTGACCTCTTCCCTGACGCAAAATATAAGGAGACGGCACAGAACCGCCTGTTTGCCTTGCAGGACAAGCTGGTGCAGAAGGAGTTTTATTCGGCTCAGCTCTATTATGACCTTGGACAATATTTCGGCAACTGCACAAACGGCGGCAACAACTATGAGGCGTGCATCATAACAGCACAGAACGCTCTTAAGGATTATCCCTACACGTCGATGCGCGAGAAGTTTGCGCTGCTCATCATGAAGAGCAAGTATGAGCTGGCACAGCAGAGTATTGAGGAGAAGAAGTTTGAACGCTTCCAGGATGCAGAGGATGAGTGCTACGGATTCATCAACGAGTATCCCGACTCAAAGAGCAAGTCGCTTGCTGAGAAATACATCAGCAAGTGTAAGGAGGTAACGAAAGACTAAGACATAATTTTTTTAAGAATAACATTATTAAAATATAAGATTAATGGATTACAAGAAATCAAAGGCGCCGGTAAACACCGTAACCAGAAACATCATGGATCTGTGCGACGAGACCGGAAACATCTACGAGAGTGTTGCTATCATTTCAAAGCGTGCTAACCAGATTGCTGTTGAAATAAAGCAGGACCTCAACAAGAAGCTTCAGGAGTTTGCCTCTTACAACGACTCGCTTGAGGAGGTGTTTGAGAACCGTGAGCAGATTGAGATCTCACGCTACTATGAGAAGCTTCCGAAGCCTACACTTATTGCCACGCAAGAGTTTGTTGAAGGCAATGTCTACTATCGTGATCCTGCAAAGGACAACGGCAACAACAACGCTGAGTAAGAGCCAAGGCCATGATTCAGCGCAAACAGACCGTCTTCCTGTTCCTTGCTCTCGTGGCAACCATCTGTTGTCTGTGCATGCCCGTAGGCACCTTTGTGCAGCAGGGCATGGGCACCGACAGCACGGTGTTTAACCTGTGGATGGAGCAGGACGGCAACAAAAATTTTGCAGTGTGGCCGCTCTTCGTGGTGCTCCTGCTCTCTTGTCCTGTGTGCCTTATGGCCATCTTTGCCTTCCGTAACCGCATGCTGCAGAGCAAGCTATGCGTTGTGGGCATGGCGTTACAGGTGGTGTGGGGTGCTGCCCTCTTCTTCTTCGCTTCCACGCTTGGCGGCGATGGCGTCTCGTTCCATGTAGGTTTTGCTTCGGCATTTCCCGTGGTGGCTCTTGTGCTCTATTTTATGGCACGTCGTGGCATCCTTGCCGATGAAAAGCTGGTTAGAGCAGCCGACAGGATAAGATAAAAAGTTTTTTTGATGAATAATTTCAGTAGGGTTTGAAACCTGCTTGAACAGATATGAAGACTCAACAACGTTGTGTTGTGTGAGTCTTTATTTTGTTGTGCCTTTTCAATAAACTGTAAATCACAATAAAAGCAATTCAAAATTGGCATTCAAGCCATCGTGACACCTACCATCGACCTCAGCCATAACGAGGGCGCATGTAACATCTCGCTGCGTGTATGGGGATCAGAAGGCGACAGGCTCATCATTCAGGGCTCTAACCCTGCATCGCAAGCTGCCAAGGTTGTGGTGAAATAAAGTCTGCGCGCGTATAAACAAAAAATCCGCCGTTACACTATGTGATGTGTAACGGCGGATTTTTTGTCTCCTGTTTTTTAAGGCTTTGCCTGCATCTTTCTTTGCAAGGCAAGCCTCTTGTCTTATGGAAGACAAGCTCTTTATTTCTTCAGAGCTTCAGCTACAAACTGCTTTAGGTCTTCGCCTCTAAGGTCGGTTGCCAAGATGTTTCCGTTTTTGTCAATAATGATGGTGTGGGGAATGGCTTGCACGCCGTTTGCTTTTGCCACCTCGCTGTCCCAGCCTCTAAGTTCTGAGAGTTGAAGCCACGTCATGTTGTTGGCTTTAGTGGCCTCCTTCCAACGCTTGTAGTCAGAATCGAGAGACAGGCCGATGATGCCAAGCCCTTTGTCCCTATAGCTGTTGTAGATGTCGACGATGTTTGGCATCTCGTTCACGCAAGGCCCGCACCA
>ERZ773202.1746-NODE-1746-length-13051-cov-3.356956_pt1 | contig 13051 bp, 14 predicted proteins | sample MGYA00580998_ERZ773202 | MGnify/ENA primary metagenome ERZ773202 (study PRJEB29015, sample SAMEA2737803) | human gut metagenome | biome: human gut; feature: human-associated habitat; material: faeces | place: China | collected 2012 ...
CATCCTGCCGGAGGCTTTTTGTATAATAGGAAATGCAATTTCCTATTATAATCGAGTAGGAGGGAAATCTGAGTGATTTCCCGACCTCTCACACCACCGTGCGTACCGTTCGGTACACGGCGGTTCAATCAACTTAACAAGTGACACACCTTTTGGTGTAGTAATCTAACATTGAGACTAATCCAAAACGGGTTAGTCTTTCTTTTGTAACGGCTACATTCATGGCACCGCCTTGACAGCAGTGTGCGATTCTCGCACCATTATAAGCCGTTGAGTACGCTAGTTTCTTATATACCCCTAGCTTTATTAAGTTCTTCGCGCGATTCTGTGGAGTTTTCCAATGTTTCCATATACACATGCGCAATCGAAATCTTATGTTTTGGTCGAGCGTGGCACATAACACCTTCATACTACCTATTTTAAAGTAGTTAATCCACCCTCTGATAAGCTGATTAAGTTTCTCAACCTTATAGCTGTTACTAACGCCCCAGCTACGACAAGTGAGTTCTTTCATTCGCCTCTTGAACTTTGCTACTGATTTTGCATGTGGTTTTGCCTTAAATTGGTGTGCTCTTGAATCAAAGTAGAATCCGAAACCCAGATATTTCAATCCTCTTGGTCTATCTACTTTGCTCTTGGTCATGTTAACTTTGAGTCCTAGTTTCTCTTCAATAAAACGAGATATGTTTCTCATTACACGATTGGCAGACATTTCGCTTCCGACCATAATAATACAGTCATCCGCGTATCGTACAAAGTTAAGCCCTCTCTTTTCCATTTCCTTATCAAGTTCATTCAGCATGATATTTGCCAGTAATGGTGAAAGATTTCCTCCTTGTGGTGTTCCCACAATAGAATCCTCATACTCATCATCAATCATGATTCCACTGACAAGATATTTCCTAATGATAGAGATAACATCTCCATCTTTTATAGTTCTGCCTATGATGGTCATAAGCTTGTCATGGTTTACTGTATCAAAGAACTTTTCCAAGTCAATGTCTACAATCCAGTCGTTGCCCTCGTTCATCATATCAAGTGCTGTCAGGATGGCCTGTTGTGCACATCTGTTCGGTCTAAATCCATAACTGTGGTCATGAAACTGTTCCTCATAGATTGGCGTTAAAACCTGTGCAATGGCTTGTTGTATAAATCTGTCTGTTACTGTTGGTACTCCTAGATTTCTGACACCACCATCTGGTTTTGGTATCTCCACTCTTCGTACTGGCTGAGGTTTATATTTTCTTGTCCTCAACTGTTCCTTGATGTTTTCGCCGTTCTTTGCAAGATGTTCTTTGAGTTCTGTGTACTTCATTCCGTCCACTCCCTCTGCACCTTTGTTTCGTACGACTTGCAGATATGCCCTGTTGAGGTTATCGCTAGATAATATCTGCTCCATTAGACTACTTGTGTCCATGCGTTCTTTCCTTTCCGTCTCGCTTGATTTGACCATCTTTTACCCGATTGGTTACGGCAGATGTTATCTCTTCTGCAATACGAGACATACTCAAACTTATTGATTGTTCGCCCCTTTGCTCCATCTCCATTACAGAGACTTCCTCACTACTATGGGCTCGGCTGACTTCTCACAGTTCGTTGTTACTAGGCTAATGAAACCTCTGTGAGACCTCCACGCTTAAGGTGCACGCTCTTTCTCTCCATATATCCGCCACATTTACTCTGCTACTACAAAGGTGATAGTTATTAGACTTTGTTGCTTTCAGCCAACTTATCTCTCGCAGCCTAGCCTTCTATGTGATTTCTGTCCGTCGGACCAGAGATTTGCTTACAGCTTCCTTCAGATTCCACCTTGCGATGGACACCCTTGCTGTTCGGCTATACACTTCCCACTATCTGGGCGTGTTCGGGACTTACACCCGTTAGAGCGCGCCCATGGCGCGCAAACTGAAAAAACCTCTGGCCACCGTGACCAGAGGTTACTTTTCTATTTCCGTCTTTTTTTCAGGGGCTGCCAGCTCGGGCGGCTGCTTGGCTTTCCATTCGCCCAGCAGGGCCATGATCTGGTCTTTCATTTCACGGGGCGTTTTATCCTTGCCGAAAAACTCGGCTAATTCTGCGGAACTAATAATCACGTCAAAACCCTCCTTTGATTTTTCTTGACTGAGCACAGCGTCAATCACATCAGGATTGAGCTGTTTTTTCTGATCCATTTCCCGGAGCTTCTGCGCCTGAGATTTTGAGGGCGACGACTGCTGGCCCTCAATGGAAACGGCGATATACTTCTGGTGCTTGGGCCGGATGCGGGAGATCTCCACGGCGGGGGTAAAGGACAGCCGCCCCTCGTCCATGATCTTTTTCAGGTCGGGCACAAGGTCGTTGAGCCAGAGATACCGCTGCACCGTTTTCACGCTCATACCGTTGCGCTGGCCCACCGACTCCAAAGACAGCTTCCCGGCGGCAGCGTCATCCCCGCGGGCCCCTTGATGCTTGATGGCCTCATACTGCTTTTGGATTGCAAGGGCCTTTTCCGTTGGCAGGATTTTTTCGCGGTGCCGCAGGTTGTCATCGGTCATGGCAAGAATGGCCTCGTCATCCGTCATGTTGCGGACGATACAGGGCATATTTTTATACCCGGCCAGCTCACTGGCCATTTGGCGGCGATGGCCCGCGATAATCTCATACCCGCCGCCCTCACGGGGACGCACCAGCGCGGGCTGGTTTACGCCGCCCGTCTTGACGCTTTCCACAAGGGATTGCATTTCCGTATCGTTCCGCACCCCAAAGGGATGGTCTTTGAACGGAAAGAGCTCGGTCAGGTCGATATATACAACCTTTTCCTCCCCGGCGCGGGTGGCGTCGCGGGGAGCGGAAACCTCGGGAGCGGCGGTCTCCGCCACGGCAGGGGCCCCGGTGGTGGCCGCCTTATCCTTGGGGGCCCTTTCCGCTTTCGCCTTTTTGGGCTTGCCCTGTGCCGGAGCTTCTTTTTCTGCTTTCGGAGTGCGGCCCTTGCGGGGGGCCTTGTCCGGCTGTTTCTCCCCCGGCCCGGTTTGCTCCGCTTTTTCCTCTTTTGGACGGCGGCCACGCTTGGGCTTTTCCACAGGCTCCGCCGCCTGTTCTGTTTGGGCCTTATCGCCGCCAGTGGCTTCCTCTAAAGGACGCTCCCACGGGGCCGGGCCGCCATCACGGGCATAGTCAGAGCGGCTAACAGCTTCCTCCGGGGCCGGGGCCTCCGTCTGTTCGGCGGCGGCATCCCGGACGCTGGACAGGTCGATCATCTTATCCGTAGGGGCCGGGCCGCTGTCCATGCCGGGGATTTCTGCCTGTTCCCCAGCAATTTCCGAGGCGGGTGTTTCAGGGGGCGCGGCACCGGATGGCTCCGCTGTGATCAGCTCCTCGGGAACCGTGCCCTGTTTCTTTTCTTCCATTTAGGTCTTGCCTCCTTTTCTTGATTTTTTGGCCGCCATAGCGGGCAGCCTGCGCGGACACACACTTTTCCTCCTTTCTCCACCACGCAGAAACGCCGCCCTTTATCCGTGTGGGCGGCGTTTTGTGTAAAGGTGGTACTCCGTTTTTAGTTATTTTTCGTGTGTGCCCTTGTCAAGCGATGTTTACCAATGGTATGTAGGAATATAGGAAAAGGGCGCTGATACTTGCATATCAACGCCCTTGAACCTGTCAGTATTTGATTGTTTCGACTTCGCACCGTGTTTGCACCATGAAAAACATTGATTTTACTGACTTCTTCAATGTTTTCTTATCTGGTGCTACCATTATTGAGACAGCCTTTTGAATTTAATTTGACTTATCTATCGTTTATTCTCTCATTCAGATTCTTCTCTGTATTCAAAGACGAACCACTTTTCATTCATATAAATTTCTATTGTATCGTCTGCCCCATACTGATAACCAAACCCACTTCCAAAATTAGACTGATTATCTTCTGTTGGTATTTCAGTTCCATCGACAGTTGATGTTATTTCTCCATCCATAGTGCCACAACGTGCATCCATGATGCTTTCTCTCCCTGTATCGTAGTATAATTTACCATCTATTCTTACCATAGGTATTCTATCCCACATGGCATTTGCTTCTGTCTGTTCTATCACGGTAATTTTATAAACCTCTCCTAATTGTGCAGGATATGATTCCATTATTTCTCCGTTATAGCTAATTTCTACGAAATCTCCAATTTGCAATTCAAGGTTCTCTTCGTTTGATATATAAAACTTATCTGCTGAATCAAGTTCCAAAGAACCATCTACCGGTTTTACTATTATTGAATCATGATTCGTTTCAATTACCGATGCCTGAAATGTTACCATTAGCGGTCTATTATCTGCCGAAGCAAGCATTTCAGTTATACAATTACCTAAAGCAGGCGTTGGTTTATAAATTCCTTGATATGGCTGTTCTACATATTCGATTCCTTTATCTACATAGTAAAAAAGAGTAGTTCCTGCCGCCCCATCACAATTTATATTGATCGTAATAGAATCTTTGTTGACCGGTGCATCATTGATTGATTGCTGACTGGTTGTTTCCATATCCATTAGCATAGATAAAAATTCATCAATAAACTCCGTAGCTTCACCTTCTGTGTTAGGTGACATAGCATATTTGTCACCGTCAGAGACACCAATCGATACAATATCCTCTCTGGCTGGCAATCTAATAGGATTCCCCTGTTCTTTTCTTCCACATGCACATAACATAATTGAAACAAAGTAGCAAAGACAAACAATACTGCATAATTTCTTTTTCATGGTCATAATCCTCCCCAAAATATATTTCGTATTATACGTTATCTAAGTATATATTTCAATGTGTGGGAAATAGCCGGAACGTGTTTTTATGCATTGTGAATGCATGTTTATAGGCTCGTTTTCAGTGGGTACACAATTCCGAAAAGGGAGTTCCTTTTCATCAAAGTACACCGTCTGATTATTGCCCGGGTATTCTTCCCCTTTTTGATTTTTCAAAGAGATTTCTATCTCCAAATCCCCGCTTATGAGAGGATACTCCAGCCCCTTCTTCTCAATATATTCTGACATTATCTGCAATGCGCTTTTTACGCTGCAGCCCTTTTTACATATAATTTTCATTCCATTTCACCTTCTAAATGGCACCGACCACTTTCATCTCAAAAGCATTATACCGCTTAAAAAAATTATCACAAGTTGCCTTATGGTAAGCGAAGCGGGTTTACTATTAGACAGAACCGCTCTCCTGAGATATAATATCCTTAAGATTTCAAAAGGGGAGTTTTATGAATTCAGAAAAATATATGAGCCATGCCGTTGTATCACTTATTTCGGCCAAAGGGGGAGTTGGAACCTCCACATTAACCAAAGAACTGGCGATTGCATTTAGTAAAGACGTTTCCGTCTGTCTGGTTGATATGGCCCTCTCCTGCCCTGCCCAGGAAACACTTTTCCGCATACTTCCAACACGTACAATGGAATATCTGTTTAAGCACAATGCGGGGGATCTTTCCCCTCTGTACTGGGAGGATCTGGAACCCTATTTTACGCCTGTCCCCGGTCGGAATATCCATCTTTTATCCGCCAAACAGGTGAAAGGAGCATACCATCTGCCTCTCAATCGGATCATACAGCTCATTTCTTCTTTGAAGACTTATTTTGACCTGATTCTTATCGATACCGATATGGCATCCACGGATGCTTCCGCAAAACTTATGGAAATGTCGGACCTGGCCCTGCTGATCACAGATGATACGGAATGCTCAATTAGAAACAATCAGCGCTTTCGCCGACTGCTGACCCAAAAACAGGTCAGTTACGATCACATGCATGTGATCGTAAATCAAATTAGGAAAGAACAACGAATGTACTCGGATCAGGAAATAGAGGAGCTTTTTCACATTCCGGTTCTTATAACGCTGCCGTACTATGACCAGGTCTGGAAATATAATAATTCTTACCTGTCACTATATGAAGATCCGGAAAGTCCGCTCCACCCCTCCCTGTCATCATTGGTTGACCGGCTTTCCAAACTTCTGGAGAAATAAATGATGCTTTTAAATAATGATCACGGTCATCCCCTGCCGGATGCCCCAGTGTTTTACAGTGTTCTTTCGAAAAACAAACAGGAGCTACGGGCAGCAGCCAGGGCGAACCGTATGATGAAACGCTTCCACCTGACAATCCCCTATATCATCGCCTGCCTCATGGCTTACTATGGTTTTTTTCGCTACTATCCGCAGTTAAAAACCAGTTTTTTAGGTATATGTATCCTGTATTATGCCGCGGCGTATTTTATCCGCTGGTATTTGGAACCACAATATGCCCTGTTCCTTTTGCGGCATCGGCCCTACTACCTCGCAGAATCGGATACGTTTCTCTTTTTTACCTTATATGGGTTAGAAGATGAAGACGGAAAACTGACTCAGGCCAGAGATTTGGCTGTTCTTTCCTGGATCCAGCGATGTAAAAAGCAGATCCCGGATAACAGCCCGGTCCTTCGTATTATCCAAAACAGAACTTTTAAAGATCCAGAGGAAGAAAAATATATTCCGATCAGTTTATATGAACTCATTCTCCGGCAGCTTGCCTTTCAAAATCCGGATATTTTAAATGGACTGAAATATTACAACCGACAATGTGATAAATAGGAAGAGGATCTCCAACGCCCTAGAATCGTCCGGAGATTCCCTTTTAAATTTACTCTTTATTTTCCGTAATAAAATAGTCGCAATACTCGCCACCGTTCGCCAGCGTCTGTTTCTGGTGCAATAGGCCATGCTGAAGTGTGATCGTCACCTCATCCAGCTCGCAAAACAACGGCATCAACTCGGATGCGCCTATCTTCTTCATATAAGTACAAATAGAGCAGCGGGTAATAAGGTAGTAGCATAGCCCCATGACAAACGCATGAGTAAATAATATCTCCATGTAGTAGCCCACCTGAAGGTATTCACGCCCCAAGCGGGAGGCGTCCTTTACGATGAGGTTCGCCACCTGTCCCGCTTCGATCATCTCCACGTTTTTTTCCATGAGGGCCGCTCAAAGTTCGTGCCAGGGTAGCCGTCATCCGCAAGGAAGATGGTATTTTCAAAGCCCTTTTCTTTTGCGTATTTCTCCAGCAGGGTGCGCTGAGATGAGATTTGTCAAGGGTATTTTCTTTGTTAAGCATTTCTTCCTAAACTATACAAGATACAAAGTAGTAGCTTTGCTTAGCAACGTTCCGACAGTACATTTATGATTCGTAACGCCGCAGACGTGAGAAAACAAATGGGGCAAGAGCGCACATGCATAAAATGTGCGCTCTTGCCCTGTTTTGCAAATGGATTTATGCTTTTGCGAGTGTCCAGCTCTGGCTCTCGGTCTGGAGCTGCACCATGTGGGCGAAGATACCGCCTTCTTGCAGCAGTTGTGCGGGCGAACCCTGCTCGGCTACTGCACCATCCTTGAGCACCACGATCTTGTCCGCGCCGGAGACAGTGCGCATCCGGTGGGCGATAATGAGGACGGTCTTGTTCTTAATAAGTCGGGAAAGTGCCTCCTGAATGGCTGTTTCGTTCTCCACGTCTAGACTGGCAGTGGCTTCATCCAGCAGAATGATCGGCGCATCCTTCAGGAAAGCGCGGGCAATGGAAATGCGCTGCCGCTCGCCGCCGGACAACTCGCAGCCATTTTCACCGATGTTGGTATTCCAACCGTCAGGGAGCTTTTCGGCGAATTTGTCCACATTGGCGAACTTTGCCGCCGCGATCACCTCTTCGTCCGTGGCGTCCTTTCGGCCAATGCGGATATTTTCCAGAATGCTGTTATCAAACAGCGTTACATCCTGAAACACGATGGAATAGAGGCTCATCAGCTTTTCCGGATCGATCTTCGACACATCCATGCCGCCCACGGTGATCCTGCCCCGATCAATGTCCCAGAACCGCGCCGCCAGACGGGAAATGGTAGTCTTACCGCCGCCGGATGGACCGACCAACGCCGTGACCTGCCCCTGCTTCGCTATAAAGGACACGTCCTTCAGCACCGTTTCGCCGCTCTGGTAGGAAAAGCCCACATGCTCGAACACAATGTCGCAGTCCTGATTGGTTAGTTCTTCGCTGCCGGTCTGCACAGGGCAATCCAGAATCTCATTCATACGCTCGATGTTTGTGTTTGTACCGATGATGGCGGCAAGGTTTTGCAGCGTCCCCTCCAGCGGGTCATACAGACGGGACACCACCAGCAGGAACATAAAGAAGGTCAGAACATCCAGTTCACCCTTTACCAGCAGAGCTGCGCCCGCAAGGGCAGTGGTGGCAATGCCCAGCCGCAGCACAAGTCCTGCGGAAACTACGAAGGCAGCCGTTCCCAGTTCGCTTTTGATGAGTCGTCCTTCCACCGCACGAATTTTCTTTTCCAGTCCGGCAAGATAGCCGGCTTCTGCGTTGTTGGCACGCAGGTCTGGCATGGTTTCCATGCACTCCTGAATACCGTCCTCACAGGTGATCTTCGCCGTCATTGCTTTGCTGGAGAGCCTTTTCTGCACGCCGGAGGCCAGCGCGACAATGGCAAACGCCACAGGCAGCGGCCAGATGGCAGCCAGCGCCATACGCCAGTTGAAAAACAGCAGCGACACGGCGATGACTGTGGTGGAGAGGATCGCGCCGTACAGGGGCGCAACGAAATGGGACTGGCTTTGCTCCAGCACGGCGCAGTCGTTCATGATGGAGGAGGTCAGATCGGCAAGGTCTTTCTTACCGAAGAAGGAAAGCGGAATCTTCCGCAGCTTTTCCGCAAGGTTCACACGGCGCACACCGGATTCCACATAGGTGACGAGATAGGTGTTGTCATACTCCAGCCGGGTGCAGACCACAATGAGCAGCGCTGCCGCAATGCAGCCGGTCATATAAAACGGAATACGCTTTGTTGTCAGTGTACCGTTCATAATCTCGCCCACCAGCAAGTACAGCAGCCCCACCGGCAGCATGAAGGAGATATTTTGCAGCACACAGCTTAAAATGCCCTTGATGTTGTCCACTGCACCCTTATGGGAGAGTGCGTAGCGTCTTTGTAAATATTTGATCATCGCTCAAGCCTCCTTTGCAACTTTCCATCGAACAGACTGCTGATAGTCCCGCCACATGGTTCCGAACAGGCTGCCCGTGCGTTCATACAGCTCCGCAAAGCTGCCATCCTCCGCGAGATGACCGTCCTTGAGCACATAAATATGGTCGGCGTTTACGACGGTAGAAAGGCGGTGGGCGATCATGATAACAGTACGTCCCTTTGCCAGCGCATTGAAGGCTACCTGCACCTTTGTCTCATTGTCCGGATCGGCAAAGGCGGTGGCCTCGTCCAGAATCAGCACCGGCGCATTTTTCAGCATAGCGCGGGCGATGGCCAGCCGCTGCATCTCACCGCCGGAGAGGTAAATGCCCTGCGAACCGATGACTATATGCACGCCGTCCGGGAATTTCTCAATGATATCCATACACTGTGCTGCGCGGAGCGCCGCCAGAACTTCCTCGTCCGTGGCGTCCGGCTTGCCCATGCGGACATTATCAAGAATGCTGCCCTTGATGAGATGGCTGTTCTGGAACACAAAGGAAACGGTCTCCATCAGCTCATTTTTGTCGATGTTCTTTACATTGATGCCGCCGATGGAAATGCTACCGCTCTGCGGGTCGAAGAAGCGAGCGATCAGTGCCGCCAGCGTGGATTTGCCGCCGCCAGAGGGTCCGACAAATGCCACCGTCTGACCAGAACCGATGGAGAGAGAAACATCCTCCAAGGCATTCTTTGTGCCGTCGTAGCTGAAGGTGACATGATCCAGCGTTACAGAACCGTCCCTGGGTTGCTGCGGTACTTCCGGCTGAGAAAGCGACGGACTTTCCAGTACGCTGTCAATGCGGGTGATGGCATCCTGCACGATCATTGCGTTCTCGCTCATAAACATCAGCTTGGTCATTGTCACGGAGATGACCGGTGTGATAATGATGTAAAAGAGCAGATTCAGCAGCACGCTGCCATCCACTCCGCCGTGAGAGAACAGGAGGCCTCCTGCGATTAAGAACACAAACACGCTGTTGACTGCCAGTGTATAGAAGGTCATAGGCCAGCGCAGCTGTTTCGTATAGGCAATGACCCAGCGCTCGTAATTGTCGATCGTTCCCTTGAACTTCTTGAAAGAGAATACCGTCTGTCCGAAGGTCTTGACCACGGGAATACCCCGCACATATTCCACCGCTTCGTTGGACATATCCGCCAGCGCGTTCTGATACTGGGTCATTTTGTCCTGCAATTTCTTACCGGTCATGCTTGACATCACCGCAAAGGCAAGCGCCACAGGTACAAGACTCAAAAGTCCCAGCCGCCAATCAAAGATCAATAGCAGTGCCAGAAGCCCCGCAATCGTTGCCATTGCCTTAGCCTTGTCCGGCAGCTGGTGTGCAAGATAGGTTTCCGTCGCTCCGGCAGTTTCGGAGATGGTGCGGCGCAGCTTGCCGCTGCCAAACTGCTCAATCGCCCCCAGTGGCAGCGTGGCAATATGCTTTGTCATGGTAAGGCGCAGATTCGTAGCGATGCGGAACGCAGCAAGGTGCGAGCACATCAATCCCGCAATATACACCAGCACAGCGGCAACAGCAAACACAACTGCCATCCAGCCGTAGTGCGTTACATGGACGGCGTTTTCATACTGCGGCGCGACCTCGATGACCTCACCCAGGATGCGCCAGATGTACCAGAACGGTACCAACGCCAACAGCGCACCGACGGCGGACAGCACCCACGAAAAGTAGGTCAGGATTTTGTAACTCCCGGCATAAGCCAGCAGCCGGGATAAATTGGATTGCTTTTTCAAGATGATACCTCCTTGGCTCAGACTTGATCTATGATACAGAAGGATGCTTGCATTGCCTTCCCATATCCGGGTGGTTAAGGTCATCTAATTCGTGGGCGCAGAACGGCGGTTAGAGGACGCTAACTTCTGTTCAAAAAATATGGAGCGTTATTGCCCCATAATTTTCAGCCATCCGGCAGAGTAAAAGCTGTGAAGCTCACGCAGATACTGCTGTGCATCGGCCAGCGGCATATCGTGGATGATCATTTCAAAATAGGCGTTCATCAGCCCTGTGACCAGAATATGCTCCAGCCGAGGGTCGATCTGCGGAGCGGGCGTACCCAGCTTTTCCAGCACAAGATAATACCGATGGGTGGCATTAACCTCCAGTTGGACAAGCTCCTCCTTCATGGAGCTGTAATGGGTACCCTCCGAACAAAGAAGAAGCAGATGAAACGCTTCCCTATGGTTGAACATATAGAGCAAAAGCTCCTCCAGACAGGCCTGACTGACGGTGCTCATGCGCTCCGGCTGCTGCTCGATCGGCAGCCGGTCAAAATCATCCAGTGCGTTCCGATATGCGGAGAGAAAATGCGTGTAGCACTCTTCTACCAGCGCATCAAAAAGCGCTTCCTTGCTGCCGTAATAGCCATACAGTGCCCCGGTGGTAACGCCAGCCTCCTTCACAATGGTGCGAAGAGAGGCTTTCGGAAAGCCCTTTTCCAAAAACTCTGCCTTGGCGGCATACAAAATTTTCTCCTGTGTGGTTTGTTCCTTGTTTTGCATGACACCCTCGCATAACATTGTTATATTAGAGTGTTATATTATACTCAGACTTATACTTTTGTCAAGGCCACTTCCTGCAAAAGTTCAGACCTTCCTCGACCCATCCATTTCAATATTTCATGTACATCCGCGTGCAGATACCCAGTAGGAACAGATCCTACGGATCTTTGAGCGACATTCCTGTGACCGATTCACTCTTTTCCAGCCGATAGGCAGGGATGTTCGGTGGATATACAGGGTGCGGGCTGTAAGGCTGATATTGCAGTTGCATTTGATAAAGGTGACCGGTGTATCCAGCAAGTCCATGCCGGAGGCGGCATCGTGCGCACGCAGCGGGCCGACGATCTCCTCTGCGATGCACTGCACCGTCTCGCTGCCGGACAGTTCCGCTATGACCTGCGCCTCCCGTGTGTCTCTGTAGGTATCGATGCGCCACACCGCCGGTTGTCCGGACCGCATCTGCCTCGAAGTCCGCCGAAATTCCGAAGAGCTTTGGCGCCTGCGCGGCAAAGATACCTAGCACCTTTTTATACAGTCCCGGGATGCGCATCAGACGCAGAAAGGCCTTTTTCAGCCGATATGCCCGCTCTTCCACATAGCCGTGAACAGTATCAAGCGCTTCATTTTTCGGCATGACAGTCTGAAGGTCTCATAGATTGCGATGGCCGGCAGGATCTGGCTTTCGAGGTGTCGCAGCCTTTTCTTGCCTGCTCTGGCGTGCTCCGAGCGCAGCTCACTCGACCTCTTTTCAAAAGCGGAATTCAGCACGGCTTCCCGTTCCGGCAACCTTTCACGCGCCGTTTTTCGGAACGCCTTTGTAAAATAGCTCTCTTTCATCGCTTTACCTCCCGCAGTACCTTAGGCTTCACGCGAAGCTGGTCTGCGTACTGCATCAGTTTGTGAATGTTCTTATCTTTGGACGCTGCATAGCGTTTCATAGCTTCTCCGACAATCTGAACATCGCTACCGCTGCCGCGCAGTATGTCACACAGCGTCCGTTCCAAATCGTAAACACGAATCGGATTGCCGGAGGGGATTCGATTTGAGTTTGCCCGAAGTCATAGTTCTCCGGCACAACTCGCTTAATGATTAAGTTTTCCTGTATCAAGGACGGAGCATTGTAGCCCATTGGAAAGGTCATCGTATATTTCACCGTGGTACGGTCTGAATAGCCCAGCAGATACAGAGCGGTATCGTGCGAGTAAATCCAGTGCCCATACTTGCGCTGCAAGAGGTAAAAATCGGCCTCCCATGCGTTGCTCCTCACATACATACCGCGCCCGAAGCGGTACATCTCGCCGCTCTTGACAAACTCCTGCAAAATGCTGCGGTGCAGTCCGACTTTCGTTACCTGTGCTGCGGTAATTGTACCGTCCTCCGATGCTTCTAGCAGTTCTTCGATTTTCTCCTTGACGTTCATGCTTCTAACCTCACTGTTGACAATCGCACATTATATTATAGAGAAATAATGTGCAGTTGTCAACCGCGGAACGACGAACAC
>ERZ773202.1747-NODE-1747-length-13044-cov-12.472477_pt1 | contig 13044 bp, 9 predicted proteins | sample MGYA00580998_ERZ773202 | MGnify/ENA primary metagenome ERZ773202 (study PRJEB29015, sample SAMEA2737803) | human gut metagenome | biome: human gut; feature: human-associated habitat; material: faeces | place: China | collected 2012 ...
GTAAATAGAGCAAAGATTATTATAACTACTATTCAAAAGTTCCAATATGCATTACCTAAGATAGATAAGCTTGAAAAAAGACGTTATGCTGTAATTATAGATGAGGTTCATTCTTCTACATCTGGTGAGAATATGAATGCCTTAAAGGAAACTTTAGCAGGGAAAACTTTAGAAGAAGCTAAGAAGTTTGATTCAGAGTTAGAAAAAAATGAAAAATCTAGTATAGATAAGATGAATGAGCTTATAGAGAAAAGAACAAACTTAGGCAATATTAGCTTTTTTGCATTTACTGCTACCCCTAAGAATAAAACTATGCAGGTATTTGGTAGAATAGGTGATGATAATAAGCCTCATGAGTTTCATTTATATTCTATGAAAGACAAAGTTATTTGTCAATGGAAATATTTTCAATTATCTTTATTTTTATTAATTTCATCCATGTATCCGGCAGTTATGATACCGGCAGGCAATGCTACGATTGCAATACCAAATATGGCAGATAACATAGTGATTATGATATCAATACTTTTAGAGTAGCGGACTGCTTTAAAGATGCGAAATACACGAAAAGTTCTAAAAAGACGGAAAATCTTGAGTAGTCGTAAACTTCCGCTAAGAACCGTGATGGAAGGGAGAATGGAAATTTAATCAACAATTGTCATTGGGGGATATAACAAATATGCTATTCTTTCTTCCAAAAATATATTTAAAACAACCGCATCTGCCCGTCCACCCAGCTTTTCTGCACAGCCTCATGAATCACATCCTCAGGGTGCAGATTCCCAATCAAAAAAGGCGAGTGCGGATCGTGATTTGCATAGTTCTGTCGTACTGTCTGCTCGTCATAATTGGCATAGCAGTAGCGGCACAGATGCGGGCAGGTGTTGTAAGCCCCGATATCGTTTCCGAGAAAACAGGCACATTCTTTACGAAGTGGCTGTTTTTTGGGAAAGATTAGGGAAGTATGCAGGGCGGTTTCATAAACTTGCTGTGTCATGCATCCGCTGCAATCGGCACCATAAGGAGCAAGCTCGTCTCCCTCTCCGCAAGGGCGCACTGTCATACCATGCGTGGCTGCAATTTCAATCATTTCTTTTCCGAGAAAAATACGGTCATCTTTACCGACACTTCGTACTTCCGGAAAATTCTTCCTTACTTTCTGATACAGGTCGATAAAACTGATCACACAGGTTTTCGTAGCATCACAAAGGCGGGCTGCTATATGTTCAAATGCTTTCAGGTGATAGTCCACCGTGTATGTCTCATCCAGAAAAATTGGGTCATAGCGCCAAGCCATAGCATCGGGACCAACGATTTCAGATAACGCTAAAAAGCTGTCGATCACTTTTTCCTTATCCGGAACATGAGGCTCGATATCGGTGCCGTAAGGCGTGATCGTGACAAACCAATACATGCCGAAAGGCTTTAATAAATCCATATATTGTAGCATAGGAGCTGGATTTTTCGAGCAAAAACCGATCAGGTCTACAAATGTCGGATCGAGGCGGTATTTTGTCACCTGCACCGGGTTGTAGGGATTGCGTACAAGAACGTAACCGTCCTTTATTCTGTTTGTAAACCATTCCGCATAAAATGCCGGAATGTCGGTTCTCATGCCTGTCTGTAAGATCATAATTGGCTCCCACCTTTCCAGAGTAAAATAGAACATAAAATTTTTATACGAAAACGAGTATGGTTCAGCAGTAATAAAATAATGGTAAACGAACTTTTGGAAAAAAGTCAAGAAAGAGTTCTGCCAGAAAATGAACAGATGTAACAATTGCTATTCCAACGATGAAATGGTAAAATGGATTGTAAATAATTAGGTCATCTGGAAAACGACAAAAGAAAAGGGACGGAATAATGAAAAACAAATTCATAATACTTACAATAACAGGACTGTTGCTTGCATCATTAGCTGCGTGTGGAGGTTCCAAGACACCGGATGCGTCAAAAAATACGGCAGATCAGGAAGCGCAGAATCAGAATCAGGACCGTCAGGGAACATCTGACACTATTCAGGGTGACATAGAGGAAAATCACGGAAGCGATGATACGGAAGGCAGCAGCGACAGTGCAGAAAATGCAAGCGAAAACCAAAGTGGTGATCTGACATTCGCGGATCTTGCAAAATATTCATTCGAATTTTGCAGTGGAGCCGGTGGCTGGTCTACCGATTTTGAAATTGAAAAAGATGGCTCTTTCAAGGGAAACTACCATGATTCTGACATGGGAGACACCGGGGAAAACTATGAGGATGGAACGAGGTACATTTGCGGCTTTTCGGGAGATTTTACCGGATTGACCAAAATCAATGATTACACTTATGAGATGAAAATGGAGAATCTTACCTATGAGGAGACTCCGGGAAAAGAAGAAATCGCAGATGGTGTGAAGTACATTTATACAGATGCTTATGGTCTGGAAGGAACGGATACGTTTAAAGTGTACCTTCCGGGTGCACCGGTGAGTGATCTGTCAGAGGAAGAGTATTTCTGGGTGCGTACAGCAAATGAAAATGGTGCAGAAGAATCGCAGGATACACTGACGATTCCTGTCATTGTGAATGAGAAAATGGAATATGGAATTTATTCTTACAAGAGAATGACACCATATGAGGAAGCGCAGAGTACATTAAATACTTATCAAGCATCCTATGATGCAGCAGAGGAGGAGCTTAAAAAAGCAACTCTACAGTCCCGAATGGACGACTACGCTATGCAGATGTATGATATCAGCGATTCCTGCTTAAATGAAATCTGGAATCTTGTAAAATACAATACAAGTGAGGAAAAGTTCAATGAAATTCTTAATGAGCAGAGGAAATGGATCGCAGACAAAGAAGCGGTAGGTAATGAGATCATGGAAAATAATGGTGGATCTGCTGCGCTGATGGATAGCAGTCAAGTAATGGCAGAGCTTACCATGGAGCGCTGTGAAGAACTGGCAGATTATTTGAAGTAAGATGGAAAAAGAGGACAATTTATGTAGATTTCAAGTAGATTTACTCTGGCGGTGCACCTTTTTATGTGTGCGGACACCTTTCAAAATGAATATAAAGTGACGAGCGATTTTATTGCGGCAAGCACGAACGTGAATCCGGTCATTATTCGAAAACTGTTATCACAGTTGAAGGCAGCAGGACTGCTTGAGGTGGCACGTGGCACTGGTGGAACGAAAATTGCAAAACCATTGGACGAGATTACGTTGCAAGCTTCCAGTCCGTCCATCACAGGCACCACTTTCAAGTTTGACATGAATCTTACCATTCGGTTTATTGTATTTCACCGCATTATTTAAAATATTTACAAAAATCTGCCGGATTTGCAGAGGAACGCATTTTTACAGACGCAAGCTGATCAGTTTGACCGGATTATTTTTTATGTGTTCAAGGATTTGGATCGCGAAATTTATACGTCTCTGCTTGGATAAAAGAGATTATCACAATATTGTAATTCCCTACTCCCTATGATATTCTGAGTATGTTTCAAAATAGAAATCAGAGGAGAAAATTATGAAAAATCAAACGACAAAAAGAAGTTCTTTTTCAGGAAAAATCGGTTTTGTGCTGTCAGCAGCCGGAGCATCCGTGGGATTGGGGAATATCTGGCGGTTTCCATATCTGGCAGCCAAATACGGCGGAGGTATTTTCCTGCTTATCTATATCATTCTGGCATTGACCTTTGGCTATACGATGATCATGGCGGAGACATCGTTGGGACGTATGACGAAAAAAAGTCCGGTAGGAGCATTTGCTTCCTTTGGAAAATCACATTTGTCTTGTCTGGGAGGCTGGATCAATGCAATCATTCCGGTTTTGATCGTGCCATATTATTCGGTGATCGGTGGATGGGTTTTAAAATATCTGGTTGAGTATGTCAGAGGACATGCGCAGACAGTTGCAGAAGATGGTTATTTTTCTGCATTTATCTCAGATGGATTTTCCACGGAAATATGCTTTGTGATCTTTTCTGTGATCACATTGGCGATTATTTATGCGGGTGTGCGCAATGGAATCGAGCGTGTCTCCAAATTCATGATGCCGATACTTGTTGTGTTGTCTGTGATCATTGCAATTTATTCTGTGACAAGACCAGGGGCTTTGGCTGGTGTGAAATATTTCCTTGTGCCGAATATCAGTAACTTTTCATGGATGACCGTTGTGGCAGCCATGGGGCAGATGTTTTATTCGCTGTCGATTGCGATGGGTATTCTCATTACGTTTGGTTCTTATATGAAAAAAGAAACTTCCATTGAAGAGTCTACAAAGAATGTTGAGATTTTCGATACAGCAATTGCAATTATGGCAGGACTAATGATCATTCCGGCAGTGTTTGCTTTCTCTGGCGGAGATCCGGACACATTACAGGCTGGACCGGCATTGATGTTTATTACAATCCCAAAAGTTTTTGCAAGTATGGGATTTGGAACTTTTGCGGGAGTAATGTTCTTCTTGCTTGTACTTTTTGCGGCACTTACCAGTTCAATCGCACTGACGGAAAGTGCGGTATCCACGTTTGAAGATGAACTTGGGTGGAGCCGGAAAAAATCTACGGTGCTCTGTGGCGTGATCATGATCGCACTGGGAAGTCTGTCTTCGCTCGGATACGGACCTCTGGCAAATGTGAAGATCATTGGCATGCAGTTTTTGGATTTTTTTGATTTCCTGACGAACTCTGTCATGATGCCGATTGCGGCAATTGCTACCTGTCTTTTTGTTTCAAGGGTTGTCGGGGTAAAGAGAATCGAAGAAGAAGTGACATACGGTGGCGGCACATTCAAAAGAAGAAAAGTCTTTCTGTTTATGATACAGTATCTGTGTCCGATTTTTGCTGGAATCATTTTATTAAGCTCTGTCGCAAATGCATTTGGATGGATTTCCATGTAAATGCATTTGCGATAGGAAGGAACTTATTTTTTCAACATTCCATAATGCTCTTCCATGTTTCCACCGAAGATGGCATTTTTATAGCCCAGTTTCTTAAAGGCTTTGACCGCTTTTTCCGGTCTGAAATTATAACTGCCGATGATATAGAGAGAAGTTTCCTTATCCGGGAATCTTCTTAAGATTCGGTCTTCCGTGATTTTATCCAATGGGATATTGACCGCACCGGCAACATGTCCGTGGTTAAATTCATCTTTGGTACGACAGTCGATCAACATGGCGTTCTCAGAAGTGTGAGCCTTGTTGATTGCTTCGTTCACTGTCAGTTTTTTCTTGAAAATACTCATTTTATCTCTCTCTTTCCAAAAAAGTATAATGATACAATTTTACTACGGAAAATATTTTGCGTCAACGAAAAAGCAGATGTATTTTCTTTTTTTGTGTGATAAAATTATTGCATGTATGAGTGGGCATGAAATGTGTTTGATATAGAAGGGATAGCACAGATGATCAATATTGCAATCGTTGAAGATGAAGCTATGTACGCAAAGCAGCTGCAGGAGTTTTTGCTGCAGTATCAGAAGGAGAATGGAGAAGTATTCAATATTACCGTTTATTCAGACGGGGATCAGATCGTACATAAGTATAAGTCACAGTTTGACATTATCCTGATGGATGTGGAAATGAAGTTCATGGATGGTATGTCTGCCGCGGAGGAAATCCGGAAAGCAGACACGGAGGTTGTCATCATTTTCATTACAAATATGGCGCAGTATGCGATCCGCGGCTATGCAGTGGATGCGCTTGACTATGTGCTGAAACCGGTGTCATACTTTGCATTTTCGCAGAGATTAAACCGTGCGATCAGCCGTATGAAGAAACGTGAGCAGAAAGTGATCACGGTAAATATCAAAGGTGGGGCTGTCCGGATCAACATTGCAAATATTTATTATATCGAAAGTCAGGGACACAATCTGGTCCTGCATACGATCCTTGGTGACTATGAATCGGCGGGAACGATGAAGGAAGTCGAGGAAAAATTGCAGGGGCTTAATTTCTGCCGTGGAAATAAAGGGTATCTGATCAATCTGCAGCATGTGGACGGTATTCAGGACGGGTGTGCGGTTGTAAAAGGAGAGCCGCTGTTACTTAGCCGCTCGCGCAAGAAAGAGTTTATGGAAGCACTGACGAATTACTGGGGAGAGGTTGTGAAATGATGGAACATTTAATGCCGGATATTCCGCGAATTTATACAGCAGCTGCGGAATGGATGGCGTGCATGCTTTTTATTGTATCGTTGAAAAAAAGATTTGAATGGTGGAAGAGCGGACTTATCATGGCAGGAATGCTAGTGCTGCAGTCTGTTTTTTTGGTGGCAACCGGAAATGTGCCGATCTATTTCTGGATTCCGTGTATGATCGCCGCAGTATCTCTGATGGTCGGGTTCATTTATTTCTGCTGTGACGTGAATTTTCAGGATGCCGGATATTTTGGCATGATCGCATTTGTTGTAGCGGAATTTATGGCATCTTTGGAATGGCAGATTGTATGTACTGTCTGGACAAATGAGCTGCCGGGCAAGGCGACAAAGAGTATCATGCTTGCGGCTGTTTATGGTGCAGTATTCTTTTTATTGTGGAAATTATTGCAGCAGCATCTTCCAAAAGATGGAAAGCTGAACATCAGCTTTAAAGAATATTTTTCCGCAGCAGTGATCGTCATTGCAGTATTTGCGGTCAGCAATCTGAGTTTTGTTTCCAATGCGGATACGTTCGCAAATGGATATGCGCTTGAAATCGGTCAGGTCCGCACGATCGTTGATCTCGGTGGAATTGCGGTTTTGTATGCGCACCTGATCCAGTGTGGCGAACTCCGTGTGCGCAGGGAGTTAGAAGCAGTGCAGAATGTTTTGCAGAATCAGTATGTGCAGTACAAGCAGTCGCGTGAGAGTATCGACCTCATCAATTATAAATATCACGACTTAAAACATCAGATTGCTGTACTTCGGAGCGAGACTGACCCGGAAAAAAGAAATGAATTTTTAAATCACATGGAAGATGAGATTAAGCAGTATGAGGCGCAGAACAAGACCGGAAATAAAGTGCTTGATACAGTGCTGACAAGCAAGAGTTTATACTGCGCAAAGCATGGGATCACGTTTACCTGCGTGGCAGATGGAACGCTGCTTGATTTTATGGATATCATGGATATCTGCAGTATTTTCGGAAATGCGCTCGACAATGCGATCGAGTGTGAACTCAAGATTGCAGACAAGGAAAAGCGGCTGATCCATGTGACTGTGTCCCAGCAAAAGAATTTTTTAATCTTACGTTTTGAAAATTACTATGAAGGTAGTTTGAAAGTAAAAGAAGGACGTTTCCTGACAACCAAGAAGGAAAAAGAGTTTCACGGTTACGGAATCAAGAGTATCCGCTATACGGTAAATAAATACGACGGTGCAGTCAGTATTGACACAAAAGAAAACTGGTTTGATCTGAAGATTTTGATCCCGATGAAAAAAACTGCATCTGACGAAGTGCAGAACGGATAACTGTGTCAAATAGAATACGGACGGTTAAATATTCGCATTTTTTGATTTATAACGCTAGGGTTTGTGCATTGTGCATGAAAACATAGCGTTATTTTTGTCTGAAACTCACAATGCGCAATACCGTTTATGCAAAAAAAATGCAGATTATGCAATTTTTCCATAAGAAAAGCACTTTATGATAGATTATAACTACAAAGTCCGGAACGGACAAAATAAATCTTGGGAGGATTTAGAGATGATCGAGTTTATTATTTCAATTCTGGTTCCTATTTTAGGAGGCCTCGGTGTCAGTGAAGCAGACGTTACAACATATGTAACAAACTGTAGCGGATACATTTATGCAATCCTTATTTCTATTTTAGTATTGATTGTATTATTAGTAGCTGCACATTTTATTGCACCAAAAGGAAAAAGACATTTAGTTCGCTGGGGAGCTTCCTTAGCATGGGTACTTGCACTTGTGACCATGGTAAACATGGTTTGCTACGGACCGCTTTACACAAACCTTTCCGTTGTATTAAACGGTGGCGGAACAGTATCCGATGAAGCAAAAGCAGCAAGTAATGAAGTGATCAAAAAAGTCGGCGAAGAAGGTATGGTTCTTGTAAAAAATAATGGATTATTACCTCTTAGCAGTGATGTTGATTCCATGAACGTATTTGGATGGGCATCTACAAACCCTATCTATGGTGGTACAGGTTCAGGTTCTGCAGATACATCTTCTGTAGTAAGTATTTTACAGTCTTTATCAGATGCAGGATATAAGACAAATGAGTCCCTGACCAAAATGTACACAGATTACCGCGCAGACAGACCGGCTGCAACAATTTTAGGCGGAGACGGATCCTTTGATATCACATTACCAGAACCTACAGCAGATTATTATACAGATGATGTCATGGGCGAAGCAGAAAGCTTTTCTGATGTAGCAATGGTAGTGATCAGCCGTGGCGGTGGTGAAGGATATGATCTTCCTACAGACATGAACTCTGTTATCCATGGCACTTACAATGTGGCAGATGAAGTTTCTGTAAATCCTGCAAACTATGCATATACAAATATTTCTTACACTAACAACGGTGATTATGATGATTTTGATGCAGGAGAATCTTATCTTGAACTCTCTAATACAGAGGAAGCAATGCTTGATAAGGTTTGCTCAGAATTCAGTAAAGTAATCGTTGTGATCAACGCAAACAACCCAATGGAACTTGACTGGGTAGACAACTATGATTCTATCGGAGCAGTAATCCTTGCACCTGGTACAGGTCAGACAGGTATGGCTGCACTCGGTGAGATCATCAACGGATCTGTGAATCCATCCGGAAAAACAGTTGATACTTATGTAAAAGATTTAACACAGACTCCATACTATAATAACATTGGAGCATTTGCATACAACAATGTAGATGATTTAAAAGAAGCAATCGCAGCTTCTGATACAGCATACGAAGGAACAGTTTCCTTTGTTGATTATGTAGAAGGTATCTATGTAGGATACAAATATTATGAGACAGCATCTGATGATGGTGTGATCAATTATGAGGATGTTGTAAAATATCCATTTGGTTACGGATTATCTTATACAACATTTGAACAGAAAATGAATGATTTCTCTGATAATGGAGACAATGTAACATTCAATGTAACAGTTACAAATACAGGCGATGTTGCAGGTAAGGATGTTGTAGAAGTATACTTCACACCACCTTATACAAACGGAGGAATCGAGAAAGCTTCCGTAAACTTAATTGATTATGCAAAAACAGGTGAGATCGCACCGGGTGAATCTGAAACAGTTGAGTTTACGATCAACAAAGAAGATATGGCATCTTATGATGCAAACGAGATCAAAGTAGCAGGCGGCGGATATATTCTTGAAGCCGGCGAATACACAGTATCTGTCAGATCTGATTCCCATACAGTATTAGATCAGGCAAACTTTACTGTAGATTCAGATATCAACTACAGCGAGAATGCACGTACAACAGATAATGTAGCTGCAACAAATCAGTTAAATGATTACACAGCAGGAAATGTTACCTATCTTTCCAGAGCAGACGGATTTGCAAACTATGCAGAAGCTACAGCAGCACCGGCTGAAGAAGCTTATGTAATGGATGATGCAACAAGAAAAGAAGTAGAAGCAAACTCTACAGCATACTATGACTCTACAGCATATGATAATGCAGAAGATACAATGCCAACATTAGGATCTGACAATGGTCTTACATTAGCAGATTTAACAGGCAAGGCTTATGATGATCCAATGTGGGATCAGTTATTAGACCAGATGAGCTTTGAAGATATGTCATTACTTGTAAACCTTGGTGGATGGCAGACAGCTCAGATCGATTCTGTAGGAAAAGTTGCAACAAGTGACTGTGACGGACCTGCCGGAGTTAACAACTTCATTACAGGAACATATGGAACACCATATCCAACAGAAGTATTAATGGCACAGACATGGAATACAGATTTATTATATGACCTTGGACTTGCAATGGGACAGGAGTATGCAGATGTAAATAACTATGGTGTATACGGTCCGGCAATGAACACACACCGTTCTGCATTTGCAGGAAGAAACTTCGAGTACTATTCAGAAGATGGTGTACTTGCAGGTAAGCTTGCAGCAGCCCAGGTAAATGCGATGGCAACAAAAGGCACATACAATTACATCAAGCATTTTGCATTAAACGACCAGGAGACAAACAGATGTGCATTCTTACTTACATATTCTAATGAGCAGGCAATCCGTGAGATTTACTTAAAACCATTCGAATTATGTATCAAGAATTTTGATGGAACACAGATCGCTGTAATGTCTTCCTTCAACTGGATCGGAACCGTTCCGGCATGTGCAAATGAAGACACATTAACAACAATCCTTCGTAATGAGTGGGGATTCCGGGGAATGGTCATCACAGATTATGATGGTTCTTACGGATATATGATCACAGATCACTGTGTTCGTGCCGGAAACGACCTGATGCTCGGATTTAGTTCTCAGGCATCTAACCAGCTGACAAATACAGAAAGTGCAACTCTTAATAACGCACTTCGCACATCATGCAAGAACATTATGTATACAATTGCAAACAGCGGTTATTATACAAATGTTACTGATGATGGCGGAATGTCAAATATGACAAAACTCTTCGTGACAATTGATGTTGTAACAGTATTATTAGTAGTACTCTGCATGGCACTTGTGATTGTTCGCTATCGCAAAAAACATGCGAAAGCAGCAGCAGAAGTTGCTCCGGAAGAGAAAAAAGAAGAATAGATTATCAGGCACCCTGTGTGCAAAGATAACAGAACTTAAAATATGACAGGAAAGTCCCTGCGTGTTCGATAAGGAGCATGTGGGGGCTTTTTTATGGAATGGAAAGGGCATGATTTGCAGGGTGTGCATTCCGTTGTCTGGCAGAGAGGATGAGTTCTTATCGGATGAAACAGTAAATGTTATCGCATAGGCACAGGAACTGTGGTATACTGTGCCTATGTAAAATGAATGTGTTTTATAAATTGATACGTGAACAATCGGCGTCAGGACAGAGAAAAAAACAGCTTACCATCTTTTGATAGCTGCCCTTTTCTCTGGACTGCACACCGATTTTTACCGATTGAACAAAATTGCGTCACTCCAGCTGATACAGTATGGAGTTTGAATCGATTTTCTTCTTGATTTTACCAAAGAATCTATACATTGGAAACTGATTCCAGCATATATTCAAAAATAGTAACCTGTCTTATCGAATGAAGGGTGCACTTAATAAGCCTTCATTCAGACGGCTGTTTTTCAGTATTCAAATGACTTCGCTCAAGTCAACATGTAGTGTCCTCGAAGCGATAGCGAAAGAAGATTTCCACCACAGGCTTCACACTTACAGATATCCTTTTTGTAAAGGATCATCAGCTTTTCCGCACAGGTTTTGCCTCGGAGTTTTGAAATATATTGAATGCAGTTGAGAAGCTTCCGGCAGTGTGCCATCTTTTCTTTCTTGTTCCTGCAGGAAAGCAGGCCATAGTGGCGAATTCGGACAAAACCTTTAGGGAGCACATGCATCAGAAACATTCGCAGAAACTCTGTTCCTTTGATGGTTTGCTCGATATATTTACCACCATTTTTGTAATCCTTTACGAGATAGGTAACAGTCTCATCTGTCATACTGACGATTCTACGATTACTGATAGCGATACGATGAGTGTAACGGCCAAGGTACCGGATCACAGAATTAGCTCCATTGAATGCCTCTTTCGTATATACAACCCAGTTCTTATCGTAGAGGGAATTCAGTAAAACTTTGAATTCATAATGATTTTTTAAATGTGCTGCCGTTCCATGATACTCAAGTTTTTTTTCTTCCCAGAGTTGTTTCAGCTCACAAAGATAATACTTTTTGAAGACGGCAGACATGACCTTAACCGGAAAGAAAAACTTCTTTCCTTTATCCTTCCACTTGTTTGCAGCATCAAGTCCACCGCCAAGAACAATGGTGTGGAGATGAGGATGATAATTCATCCTGGAGCCCCAGGTATGAAGTACGCAGATATATCCAATCCTTGCTCCAAGATGCTTCGGATCCGCAGACAGTTCTTCCATTGTTTGATGTGCTGCATGGTACAAAGCATCATAAAGGAGTTTCTGATTTGAATAAATCAGGGAATATAATTCTTCAGGAACTGTAAAAACCGTATGAAAGTATGGAACATCCAGTACATTTTCCTGCTGTTTGTCAATCCATTCATCGACCTCCATTCCTTGACACATGGGGCAGTGACGGTTCTTGCATGAATTATAATGAATATATTTCTTGTGACAGTTTTCGCATTCGCTTAAATTGGCTCCCATTTCAAGAGTATGGCATTTGGAGATACACAGTGCCGTTAGCTGCTGTTGGGGAGAAAAGTTGTGTGTCTCACAGTATTGCGGAAGAAATCGATGGAATACATCCTGAATGGTGATGTCATGATTCATTTGCATCACCTGCGTTTCTCTTAGATTTATGTCCTCGTTTTTTCTTGACAGGATGATCAAGCGGACTCTTTATTCCCATAACAGTTTTATTTGATATGTGGATGTATACCTGTGTTGATTCCAGACAGCGGTGTCCAAGCATTGCTTGTACATAGTGGATAGGGACACCTTGTTCAATCATGTGACTTGCAAAGGAATGGCGAAGCGTATGCGGATGTGCTTCAATGCCCGCTGTTTTTCCTACTGCCCTGAGCATGATTTCAACACCACTCACTTTTAGTGGTTCATGAGGAGCATCTAAAGAAACAAAAAGATACTCTCTTTTTACCGGATAACTTCTCCAGTATTCTTTTAGTAAATCAAGGGCTCTTTCTGAAAGAATCGTCCATCTGTCACGATGATTCTTCCCTTTGGAAATATATACCTGCATAGTGCTCATATAGATATCTTCAGGTTTAAGAGAGACAAGTTCTCCTACACGCATTCCAGATGAATAAAGCAGGGCAATGATTGCTTTGTTACGGATCTGGGTTGCAGAATTGATTAACTTTTCAATTTCTTCAAGAGAAAGCACTTTCGGAAGCTTTACATCCAATCGCATTCTTGGAACAATGTCTTGATCCC
>ERZ773202.1754-NODE-1754-length-12984-cov-5.569418_pt1 | contig 12984 bp, 11 predicted proteins | sample MGYA00580998_ERZ773202 | MGnify/ENA primary metagenome ERZ773202 (study PRJEB29015, sample SAMEA2737803) | human gut metagenome | biome: human gut; feature: human-associated habitat; material: faeces | place: China | collected 2012 ...
TCATTTTTTTACGCGGCACACGATCCGCTGCACACCGCAAAAGAGCAGAAACACCACGAGATCGACCACCACAACGCTCGCGCCGGACGGCGTCTCGAACACGTAGGACAGGACCATACCCAGCAGGAAGTTCACCACCGACACCACGGCCGCGCAGATCGTGACCGAGCGGAAGGTACCGAACACGCGCATGGCCGTCAGCGCCGGGAAGATGATGAGGCTCGAGATGAGCAGCGCGCCCATCATGCGCATACCCAGCACGATCGTGACCGCCGTGAGCACCGCGAGCAGCATGTTATACGCCTGCGTGTGCACGCCGGTCGCGCGCGAGAACGTCTCATCGAACGTGACGGCGAAAATGCGCGGATAGCACAGCACGAACAGCGCCAGCACCGCCGCCGACAAGATGAGGCTCAGGCGCAGATCGGCCGACGACAGCGACAGGATGCTGCCGAACATGTAGTTATTCACATCGGTGTTCATGCCGCTGGTCATGGACACGGTCATCACGCCGATGGCCAGTGCGCTGCTCGAGAGCAGCGCGATCGCAGCGTCGCCCTTGAGCTTGCCGTTTTGCGACAGACGCAGCAGCAAAAACGCCGCCACGACCACGACCGGCACTGCCACGGCCAGCGGCGCGAGATTGAGCGCCGTGGCGATGGCGAGCGCACCGAAGCCGACATGGCTCAGCCCGTCGCCGATCATGGAATAGCGCTTGAGCACGAGCGACACGCCGAGCAGGGACGCGCACAGCGACACGAGCACGCCCACGACGAGCGCGCGCACAAGAAACGGATACGACAGCATTTCGAGGATGACTTTCATAGCTTCCGCCCTCCCAGGAACCGGCGCGCGGCGTCGCTCTGCTTATAGGCCGCCGTCGTGCCGAAAAAGAGCTGCTGGTGCCCCAGGTGCAGCACATGCGTGGCATAGCGCAGGGCGGCGTCGATGTCGTGCGTTACCATGATGACCGTGATGTCATTGCAGAGGTTCACGAGCTTGATGAGGTTATACAGTTCCCCCGTCGCCACGGGGTCGAGGCCCGTGACCGGCTCGTCGAGCAGCAGGAGCTTGCGCGTGGCGCACAGGGCGCGCGCGAGCAGCACGCGCTGCTGCTGGCCGCCGGAGAGCGCCTGATAGCTGTGGTGCGCCAGATCCTCGATGCCCATGCGCTCCATGTTCTCCTGTGCGCGGGCGCGGTCGGCCCGTGTGTAAAACGGGCGGCCGTGCATCTGGTTGATGCAGCCTGAGCGCACGACCTCCGCCACGCTCGCGGGAAAGTCGCGCTGGAGCTGCGTCTGCTGCGGCAGATAGCCGATCTCGTTGCGCACGAGGCCGTCGCCAAGCGTGATGCTGCCCTGCTCCGGCGCCTTGAGCCCGAGCAGGCCCTTGATGAGCGTGGACTTGCCGGAGCCGTTTTCGCCGACCACGCACAACAGATCGCCGCGCGAGACCGTGAAGTTCACGTCGCGCAGCACCGTCTGCCCGTCGTAGCCGAGGCAGACGTGTTCACAAGTAATGAGTGCCATAATTAGTTCAATGCCTCCTGCAGCGCCTGCACGTTGCGCTCCATGAGCTGCAGGTACGTTGCGCCGTCTGCAAATGCCTGCGCCGTCACGTTGTGACAGGTCGCAAACTCCAGTTTTTTCGCGCCCGTGGCCTCGCAGATCGTGTCGGCGAGCTTGCCGTTTGACAGTTCGATCGTGAACACGACCGGGATGCCCTCCGCGCGCACCTTGTCGATCAGAAACGCCACCGTGGCCGCCGAGGGCTCGGCCGCATCCGCGCAGCCGGGATAGGCGGCATAATAGTCCAGACCATAGGCATCGGCAAAGTATCGTAATGGGAACCGGTCTGCAAAAACCATCGTTTTCCGCGCAGCATGCTCCACTACGTCCTGAAATTCCGCGTCCAACTGGTTTAATTTCTCCACATAGTCCCCGCACCGCTGCGCATACGCCGCCGCGTGCGCGCTGTCCGCCGCAGCGAACGTATCGGCAAGCTTCCGGCAGATGCGCGCCGCGTTGCGCGGCGAGGTCCAGACATGCTCGTCCGGCTCCGCGTCATCAGCAGCATGGTCATGGTCATGCTTTTCCGTCTGCATGCCCTCGACAGTCTCCTCGTCGAGCAGCTCCACGCAGTCCATGAGCGTCACAACGCGCAGGTTCGGGTTGTCCACACCCTCGAGCACGGTCTTGACCCATGCATCCGACTCGCCGCCGACGTAGATGAACACGTCGGCATTGCGGATGGCGACGATGTCCTTCGGCGTCGGCTCATAGGCGTGCACCTCGCAGCCGGGGCGCAGCAGCATCGTGACCGACACATCGTCCCCACCGACCTGGCGTGCGAAGTCATAGGGCGCGAAGATCGTCGTGACGACGTGGAGCTTGCCGTCGTCCGAGGCCGGGTTTCGCTGCACGGTGCAGCCCGAAAACGCCGACACGGCCAGCACCGCCGCCAGCAGCACACACAGGCTCTTACGCATGGCCGTCACGCTTTCTGCCGCAGGCGGCGCACGTGCCGTAGATCGTCGTGCTGCGGCCGTCGACCGTGAAGCCGGCCGCGCGCAGCAGGTCCGACTGCAGCGCGTCGGACACGTCCTCGTCCAGATGGATCAGCCGCCCGCAGTCCACGCACTTGAGGTGCAGGTGCGCGTCGCAGTGGCCGGGGTCCATGGCCTGATAGGCCGCGCTGCCGCCGCTCTCGGGCGCGAAGCGGCGCACGGTGCCCTCCTCGACCAGGCGGTCGAGCGCACGGTAGACCGTGCTGCGGCCGGGGGCCTCGTCGCCCATGGCCGCGAGCAGCTGCTCGACCGTGAACTGCTCGTCCGCGTGCGCAGACAAAAACGCCAGCAGCGCACAGCGCTGCTGCGTGTGATAACTGTTTCGCATGGTTTCGCCTCCAAATCGGGAATGAATCCCGAATTCAAGCCGTAGCATACACGCAGTTTGCCCGTCTGTCAAGGGCAAAATGCAAAAAATCCCGCCGGATACTGTGTCCGGCGGGATTTTGGGTTTGGATTCAGGCGAGGGCGGCCTCCGGCTCGCCTGCATCGCCGAGCGCGTCGGCAATGAACTGCGGCACCTGCTCGCGCGTCATGTCCAGCGCGACGGCCAGCTCCCCGTGGAGCATCTCCTCGGCGCGCTTCATGTAGCGCTCGTCGACAAGGCCGAGCTTTTTGCCGCGCGCGGTCATCAGCCGGCGCTTGGCGCGCACATCCTTGATCAGCTGCAGGAGATCAGCGCAGGTGTAATCCTGGATGCACTGCTGATAGTGCTCGTTGAGAAAGCGGAGGTTGGCGTTTTCATAGACCTGCGCGGTCATCTGCGGGATGCGGTCAATAAGCGCGAGCGCTTCCTCGCGCGTGATCACGGGCCGCATGAACACCTTGCTGTCCACAGGCGTGAACACCTTGCCCTCGCGGTAAATGGGGGCAAGCGTATAGTAGTCCCGGTGCTTGTCCACGCCGGAGATCTTCGGCGTGCCGATCTCCTCCACACGGCAGACACCCTCGTTGCCATACACGATCAACTGACCAATTTCGTACATCTGAATATCCTTTCCTCTGCCAAACAAAACCAAAAACAAACAAAGCAGGGCGGCATTGCAGCCGCACTGCGGCCGCAACCCTGCCCCCTGATAGATAGTTTAACACAAAATTTTCAAAAAGGTAAGACTTTTTTCATTTAGGACTTGATTTTTTTGCGGAAACGGATAGAATAAACAATTTATAGAGAGAAAAAGCAGGAAAGAAAATCCGCATTTGTTATTTTTGAGGGGGAAATCGGGATGCATATCGGATGGAGCCGCATCTGGAAGGTGCTGCTGGGCTGTGCCTGCGCGGTCGGGAGCGTTGTCCTGCTTGCCTGCGGGCTGGTCGGCTGGGGCATCGCGGCGCTGGAGGCGGCGGTGCTGCTGCTCGCGCTGCAATACGCGCCGCGCGCGGCGCGGCTGTGGAAAACGTGGTGGTTTGTGGAGCTGGTGCTCGTGCTCGCCGTCACCGTGGGGTACGCCGGCTTTGTCACCGTGCGCGCGGCGCAGACACCGGCGGCCGCCGTCGTCATCACGACGGAGCGTGACGCGCCGCCGCTCACGCCGGCGCCGGAAGCCGCAACGCCGGAGCCGACGGCTACCCCAGAGCCGACGCCCGCGCCCGACACGGTGGTGGAATCGACCTATGTCGCCAGCCGCAAGGCAAAGAAATACCACCGCACGTCGTGCCAGTACGCCGCCAAGATCAAGGACGAGAACCTCGTCTCGTTTGACAGCGCCGCACAGGCGCAGGCCGCGGGCTATGCGCCCTGCGGCGCGTGCAAGCCATAAGAAAAACCGCGCTCCCGATTGACGGGAGCGCGGTTTTACCGTTTGGACATTACATGTGCAGATCCGGATAGAGCGGGAAGCGCGCGCACAGATCCAGCACCTGCGCACGCACGGCGGGCACGGTGGCCTCACCCTCGTCGATCAGGCGGCAGATGAGCGCGCCGATCTCGCGCATTTCGTCCTCGCCCATGCCGCGGGTCGTGACGGCCGGCGTGCCGAGACGCACGCCGCTCGTGACGCGCACGGACTGCGTGTCGAACGGGATGGTGTTCTTATTGGCGGTGATGTTCGCCGCGTCGAGCAGGTCCTGCATCTGCGCGCCGGTGCGGCCGCGGCTGTAGACGTCGGCCAGCATGAGGTGGTTGTCCGTGCCGCCGGAGACAAGGCGCACACCGCCCTGCTGCAGCGTCTCGGCGAGCACGGCGGCATTTTTGACCACCTGCTGCTGATAGGCGCGGAAGGCCGGCTGCAGCGCCTCGCCGAAGCAGACCGCCTTGCCGGCGATGACGTGCATGAGCGGGCCGCCCTGCGTGCCGGGGAAAACGGCGCTGTCGATCTTTTTTGCCAGCTCGTCGCGGCAGAGGATGATCGCGCCGCGCGGGCCGCGCAGCGTCTTGTGCGTCGTGCAGGTGACGACATCGGCATACGGCACCGGACTCGGGTGCACGCCCGCGGCGACGAGGCCGCCGATGTGCGCCATGTCGACCATCAGGTACGCGCCGACGGAATCGGCAACAGCGCGAAAGCGCGCAAAGTCGATCACGCGCGGATAGGCGCTCGCCCCGGCGATGATGAGCTTCGGTCGGACCTCCTCGGCCACACGCGCGAGCGCGTCATAGTCGATGGTCTCGGTCTCGGGGTCGACGCCGTAAAAATGCGCCTCAAAATATTTCCCGGACAGGGACGCCTTGCTGCCGTGCGTCAGGTGGCCGCCGTGGGAGAGGTTCATGCCGAGGATGCGGTCGCCCGGCTGCAGCAGCGCCGCGTACACGGCCATATTCGCCTGCGAGCCGGAGTGCGGCTGGACATTGGCATGGTCGGCGCCGAAGAGCCGCGTCACGCGGTCGATGGCCAGGCGCTCGACCTCGTCGACGTAGTCGCAGCCGCCGTAATAGCGCGCGCCGGGGTAGCCCTCGGCGTACTTATTCGTCAGGTGGCTGCCCACAGCCTCCATCACGGCCGGGCTCGTAAAATTCTCGGACGCGATCAGCTCCAGGTGGTCGCGCTGGCGCCCCAGCTCCCGCTCCATGGAGGCGTACAGCTCCGGGTCGGCCTGCTTCAGATGTTCATAATTCATATCGGAAACCTCCGTTTATGTCAAAATCGCGCAAATAGTTTACCACGACTCGCACGTATTTTACAAGAGGGCACCGCGTAAACTAAAGCATCCCGATTTCGTCCGAGGTGATGCAAGTTGAACAAATGGAAGCGCATCCGCCCGTATATTGCCTTCTGCGCGATCGCGCTGGCCGTCGGCGGCGCGTCGAGCTTCGCCACCCGCGCGGGCATGGCCGGCTTTGACCTGCTGACAAAGCCGCCGGCCGCCCCGCCGGACTGGCTGTTTCCCATCGCGTGGACGATTTTGTACCTGCTCATGGGCATCGCGATGGGGCTTGTCTGGCGCAGCAGCACCGGCCGCGCGCGCCAGGAGGCCACCGCGCTCTGGAGCATCCAGCTGGCCGTCAACGGTCTGTGGCCGGTGCTGTTTTTCCTGCTGGGTGCGCACGGGCCGGCGTTTTTCTGGCTCGTGGGGCTGATCGTGCTCGTGCTGTTTATGATCGCGGATTTTTCCCGCCGCAATGCCACGGCCGCATGGCTGAGCGCACCGTATCTGCTCTGGCTGCTGTTCGCGGCATATCTGAACCTCGGCATCTGGCTGCTCAATCGGTAAGGTTTGGGTAAAGATCACGTCAAGATTGTGTTTGCATGGCGCGGGAGATTGTGGTACACTGCCCCCGAGGAGGGAACTGCCCCATGAAAAAACCGCTCAAGATCATTCTCATCATTCTGGCCGTCATCGTCGGCCTGGTCGCCGCGCTGCTCATCTGGCTGACCGCCACGCAGCTGAATGTCAAGACCGAGACCGCCGTCGTGACCCACGGCGAGAACAGCACCGCCAGCTTCGCCCCGGGCGACGACGTGTCCATCCTGACGTGGAACGTCGGCTACGCCGGACTGGGCGAGGAGTCCGATTTCTTCATGGACGGCGGCAAACAGGTCCGCGCACCGAGCAAGGCCGTCGTGGAAAAGAACATGGACGGCATCGTCAGCACCGTGGAGGCGCTGGACGCCGACTTTACGTTCCTGCAGGAGATCGAGGCCGACCCCTCGACCCGCTCCTACGGCATCGAAGAGGCCGAACGCATGCGCACTGAGACCGGACTGGACACCGCGCACGCGCGCAACTATAAATGTGCCTTCGTGCCCTACCCCATCCCGCCGATCGGCAAGGTGAGCTCCGGCATCATGACGCTTGCGACCGCGCCCATCGCCTCGGCCGAGCGCATCGCCCTGCCGAGCCCGTTCAAGTGGCCGGTGTCGGTGGCCAACCTCAAGCGCTGCCTGATGCCGGTGTATATCGACCTCGAGGGCACGGACGCGCAGCTCGTGCTCGTCAACCTCCACCTGGAGGCCTATGACGACGGCGAGGGCAAGGCCGCGCAGACCGCCGCACTCAAGTCGTTCCTCGAGCAGGAATACGCCAAGGGCAACTACGTCATCGCCGGCGGCGACTTCAACCAGACGTTCCCCGGCGGGCTGGACAAGTACCCGATCGAGAACGCCGAACTCTGGACGCCCGGCACGCTCGACGACAGCATGCTGCCCGACGGCTGGCGCTTTGCCTATGACACGTCCGCACCGACCTGCCGCCTCGACAACCAGCCCTACGACGCCGGGAGCGACGCCACGCAGCACTACGTGATCGACGGCTTCATCCTCTCGCCGAACGTGGAGCTCACAAGCGTACAGACGCAGGACGACGGGTTCCGGTTCTCCGACCACAACCCCGTGCTGCTGAATATCCGGCTCAAATAAAGAATATCAAACAGCCCGCTTCCGATCGGAAGCGGGCTGATTTTTATTTTGCACCGGTGATGTGCAGCTCCCGGCAGGAGCCGTGGCCGAAGAGCGCCTCCATCCCCTTGCGGTAGGCGGGGAAGGCATCGCGCGGCATGAGCGCCTGCACGCACCCGGCAAAGCCGCCACCGTGCACGCGCCATGCGCCCACGCCGTCGAGCAGCTCGGCCGCGCGCTGCAGGCCGCGCTCGAGCCAGTCGTCGCCGTCCGGGGCGCGGATGTTGCGCAGCAGCTGCTCCGACGAGCGGCCGGAGGCGTTCATCAGGCGCAGATAGGCCGCAGCGTCCCGGCGCACGAGCGCATCGCGCATCTGCGGTACGCGCGCGTTCTCCTCGAAAAAGTGCGCCGCGCGGTCGTCGGCAAGGCCCGGCTGCCGGTGGGCGTAAAAATCCGCCGGGTCGACCTGCGAGAGCGTCTCGGCGCCGAAGCGCCGCGCCACGCTGCACATATCGGCCGGCAATGCCGCATACGCCGCCGTCAGCCCCGCGTGGCTGCCGCCGGTATCCGTCAGGCTGAGCGTGAGGCCCATGTCGGCAAACGGCGCCGCGACCGGAGCGATCTCCCCGGCGGCGAAGTCGATATACACCGCACCGTCGAGCGCGCACGCGAGCTGATCCATGAGGCCGGACGGCTTGCCGAAGTGGCGGTTTTCCGCCTGCTGGCCGAAGCGCGCGAGCTGCTCGGGCGAGAACGCGCCGCCATTGTAGAGCGCGTTGAAGATGCGGCCGACGAGGATCTCAAACGCGGCCGAGGACGACAGGCCGCCGCCCGGCTTGAGCGCGGAGGACGCCCACGCCTCGAAGCCGCCGACCGCGCCGCCGGCGTCCAGAATGGCCGCCGCCATGCCGCGCACGAGCGCCCACGGCTTGCCATACGCGTGCGGATCCACGGCCAGATCGTCGAGCGCGACCGTGAACGGCCGGAACCCCTTCGAGTGGATGCACACGCGGCGGTCGCGCCGGCGCGTCGCGCGCGCGGTGATGCCCACATCCACGGACGCCGCCAGCACGCGGCCGAGCTGATGATCGGTATGGTTCCCGGCCAGCTCCGTGCGGCCGGGGGCAAAGAATCGCTGCATGATCTTCCTCCGAAAAAAGCCGGCAGGCGTCCTGCCTGCCGGCTTAAGTGCAAAAAACTCAGTGCTTGCGCGCGAGCACCCGCTCGATGCCGCGCACGACGCCGGCTGCGTCCACGCCGTACTTGGCCAGCAGGTCGGTGTACTTGCCGGTCTCGGTGAACGTGTCGGGGATGCCGACAAACTCCGTCGGCGCAGCCGCGCCGCCCCAGGCGAGCACTTCCGCCACGGCGCTGCCGAGGCCGCCGTAGATGTTGTGCTCCTCGGCGGTGACGATGGCGCCGGTCTCCTGCGCGCAGCGCAGGATGAGCTCGCGGTCGATGGGCTTGATGGAGTACATGTCCACCACGCGCACGGACACACCGCGCGCGGCCATCTGCTCGGCCGCTTCAAGCGCCTTGTGCACGAGGATGCCGCAGGCGATGACGGTCACGTCCGTGCCGTCGCGCACGACGGCGCCCTTGCCGCACTCGAACTTCGTGTTCTCGTCATACAGGTCCGGGTACACGTCGCGCGACAGGCGCAGGTACATCGGGCCGTAGGTATCCACGGCGTACTTCGTGGCCCAGCGGGTGCTGGTGGCGTCCGACGGGACGAGCACGGTCATGTTCGGCAGCGAACGCATGACGGCGATATCCTCCGTGGCGTGGTGCGTCGCGCCGTCAAGTGCGTCGGACATGCCGCAGTAGGCGCCGCCGAACTTCACGTTCAGGTTGCCGTAGCACACCTGTGCGCGCGCAGAGATGAGGCCCAGCGTAGTCAGGAAAACGGTGAACGTGTTCACGAACGGGATCTTGCCGGTCGTGGCGAGGCCCGCCGCCGTGGCGACCATGTCCGACTCGGCGATGCCCATGTTGAAGTGGCGCTCGGGGTGCGCCTTGCCAAAGATGCCGCTCTTGGTGGAACCGGACAGGTCGGCATCGAGCACGACGATGTTCTCATTGGTGTCGCCGAGCTCGGCGAGCACGGTGCCGTAAACTTCACGAATGGATTTTCCCATCAGACGTTACCTCCCAGTTCCTGCATTGCCTGCGCGAATTCCGCGTCCGGAATGGCCTTGCCGTGCCAGGCGGACTTGCCCTCCATGAAAGACACGCCCTTGCCCTTGACCGTGTCGGCGAGGATCACGGTCGGCACGCCCTTGCAGGCCACGGCCGCATCGAGCGCGGCGTCGAGCGCCGCGAGATCGTGCCCGTCGCAGCGCAGCACGTTCCAGCCGAAGGCCTTCCATTTGCCGGGCAGGTCACGCAGCGGCATGATCTCATCGGTCGTGCCGTCAAGCTGGACCTTGTTCCAGTCCACGATGGCGGTGAGGTTATCGAGCCCGAACTTCACGGCAGAAGCGGCCGCCTCCCAGACGGCGCCCTCATCGAGCTCGCCGTCACCGAGCACGGCGTACACGCGCGCATCGGAATGGTTCAGCTTCAGGCCGAGGGCCATGCCCTGCGCGGCGGCCAGGCCGATGCCCAGCGGGCCGGACGGCATGTCCACGCCCGGCGTGCGCATGCACGGGTGACCCTGCAGGGGGCTGCCGGTCCGGCGCAGGGTGTTCATGCTCTCGGCGGGCAGAAAACCCTTGCCGATCAGATTGCGGTAGAGCATGGGCGCGGCGTGGCCCTTACAGAGCACGAGCCGGTCACGGTCCGGATCGTCGGGGTGCGCGGCGTCCACATGCATGCGCTGCTGATACAGCAGCGTGAGGATCTCACAAACGGACAGGCTGCCGCCCGGGTGGCCGGACTGCGCGCCGTGGATGGCGGTGAGTACGTCGATCCGATACTGCCGGCAAAGCTCCTGAAGCTCGGCCGTGCGTTCCGGGGTCAAAGACATGGTGGTTTGTCCTCCTGTTTGATGTTACTTTATAAAGATACAACGCGCGTTTTTTGATGTCAACGGCGCGAAACAAATTTTCGCGCGTTTTCCCTTGTTAATTTTATAATCGTTGCTTTACCGGGCGACAATCGTTATAATCAAAGGGACTATATTTTATTTGTCTGCATCCCCGCAGACCATTCAGGAGGCGAGGTCAATGGACCCCAACAAAGCGCTGAACATGACCATGCTCTGCGACTTCTATGAGCTGACGATGGGCAACGGTTATCTCGAGCACGGCATGCAGGACCGCATCACGTACTTTGACGTGTTCTTCCGCAGCGTACCGGATGACGGCGGCTACGCCATCGCCGCCGGTCTCGAGCAGATCATCGACTACATCGAGAACCTGCACTTCACCGACGATGACATTGCCTATCTGCGCAGCCGGAAGCTGTTCAGCGAGGCATTTCTGGACTACCTGAAAAACTTCCGCTTCACCGGCGACATCTGGGCCGTGCCGGAGGGCACGCCCGTGTTCCCGCGTGAGCCGCTCATCACGGTGCGCGCACCCGCCATTCAGGCGCAGCTCGTGGAGACGTATCTGCTGCTGCAGATCAACCACCAGAGCCTGATCGCCACGAAGGCCAGCCGCATCTGCCGCGCGGCGAACGGGCGCACGGTGCTCGAGTTCGGCTCCCGCCGCGCACAGGGCGCCGACGGGGCGATCCTCGGCGCGCGCGCGGCCTACATCGGCGGCTGCGCCGGCACCGCCTGCACGATCTCGGACGAGGTGTACGGCGTGTATGCCGGCGGCACGATGGCGCACTCCTGGGTGCAGATGTTCGACTCCGAGCTCGACGCCTTCCGCGCCTACTGTGAGACTTACCCCGACAACGCCACCTTGCTCGTCGACACCTACAACAGCCTGCAGTCCGGCGTGCCGAACGCCATCCGCGCGTTCAACGAGGTGCTGCGGCCGAAGGGCATCACGCACTGCGGCATCCGCTTCGACTCCGGCGATATCGCCTATCTGACGAAGAAGGCGCGCAAAATGCTCGACGACGCCGGCTGGCCCGACTGCAAGATCACCGTGTCCAACGCGCTCGATGAGCGCCTGATCGCGGGGCTGCTGCGCCAGGGCGCGCAGATCGACAGCTTTGGCGTGGGCGAGCGGCTCATCACCGCGCGCAGCGAGCCGGTGTTCGGCGGCGTGTACAAGCTCGCGGCCATCGAGGATGCAGACGGCAACATCATCCCGAAGATCAAGATCAGCGAGAACGTCGGCAAGATCACAAACCCGCATTTCAAAAAGGTCTACCGCTTCTACAGCAAGGACTCCGGCATGGCCGAGGCGGACTACATCTGCCTGCACGATGAGGTCGTGGACGACACGCAGCCGCTCGAGATCTGTGATCCCGACGCAACATGGAAGAAGAAGGTGCTCACCGACTTCACGGCGCGCGAGCTGCAGGTGCCCATCTTCCGCGGCGGCAGGCTCGTGTACCAAAAGCCCGCGCTCGACGACATCCGCGCCTACTGCGCCGACCAGCTCACCACGCTCTGGCCGGAGGTGCTGCGCTTTGACTACCCGCACAACTACTACGTTGACCTGTCGGAAAAGCTGCTGAAGATCAAGCTCGACCTGCTCAACGCCGGCGGAAAGTCGCAGGGCTGAGCCATGGAAGCTGCATCCCGCCGTCAGGCCATTCTTGACCGGCTCCGGACGGCCGACCGGCCCGTGAGCGCGTCGGCCCTCGCCGCCGAGCAGAATGTCAGCCGCCAGATCATCGTGGGCGACATTGCGCTGCTGCGCGCCGGCGGCGCCGAGATCTCCGCCACCCCGCGCGGCTACGTGCTGCCGCGGGCGACGGACGGCATCACGCGCACGATCGCCTGCCGCCACACGCTCGCGCAGACCGGACAAGAGCTCGACATCCTCGTCGACAACGGCTGCACCGTGCTCGATGTCATCGTCGAGCACCCGGTCTACGGCCAGCTCACCGGCCAGCTCCAGATCAGCAGCCGCTACGATGTGGAGCAGTTTCTCGCGCGCGTGCAGGCGCACGACGCCGCCCCGCTGAGCATGCTCACCGGCGGCATCCATCTGCACACGCTGCGCTGCCCGGACGCGGCCGCGTGCGAGCGCGCCTGCGCCGCGCTGAAAGCGGCCGGCCTGCTGCTGGACGATTGACAGAAGTTTATTTTAGTTGACAAGTACAAAGGAAGCCTTTATAGTATGCTTTACAGGTGTCATGACACTTGTAAAGCATACTTGTTTTTCTGGAGGAATACACTATGCAGCGGTTCCGGGACTTTCTGAAGCGAAAGGATATTGAGATCACTCTGCGGCGCTACGGCATCGACGCGCTCGGCGCGATGGCGCAGGGGCTGTTCTGCTCGCTGCTGATCGGCACGATCCTCAACACGCTCGGTCAGCAGTTCCACATCGGTTTTCTCAACGCGATCATCTTCACCCTCGGCAAGGGCGACGCCGCGGTCGGCTACACGATCGGCGGGTGCGCATCGCTCATGGTCGGCCCGGCGATGGCGGTGGCCATCGGCTACGCGCTGCACGCGCCGGCGATGGTGCTGTTCTCGCTCGTCCCGGTCGGCTATGCGACCAACGCCATGGGCGGCGCCGGCGGCCCGCTGGCCGTGCTCGTGACGGCGATCGTCGCGGCCGCGTTCGG
>ERZ773202.1756-NODE-1756-length-12954-cov-6.277463_pt1 | contig 12954 bp, 8 predicted proteins | sample MGYA00580998_ERZ773202 | MGnify/ENA primary metagenome ERZ773202 (study PRJEB29015, sample SAMEA2737803) | human gut metagenome | biome: human gut; feature: human-associated habitat; material: faeces | place: China | collected 2012 ...
AGAGCCATTGGGATCACTTCAACTGGTAGTGGAAATTTACCTAAGCACTCAACTAGCTTTGATTTATCTACGATACAGATAAACTTTGATGCCATTGAAGTTAAGATCTTCTCACGGGTTAAACAAGCACCACCACCTTTAATCATATTAAAGTTAGGATCAACCTCATCAGCGCCGTCGATATAAACCTCATAAGGCTCTGTCTTATTAGGATCAACAACTTTAACACCGATCTTGGTTAATGCTTCTGTGGTCTTATTTGAAGAGCTTACAGCGGCTGCAACAGGAACTTTATTAAGACCAATCTGCTCAATAAACTTCATTACAGTAGAACCACTGCCTACACCTAAAACAGCATTCTTTGGAATATATTCTAAAGCTGCCTTAGCAACCATTACCTTTAATTCATCCTGTGTCATTTGCATACCTCGATTAAGCAACAGTAACCTTTGCAAAGCGACGCTTACCCACCTGCCAAATTGCAGATCCCTTCTCTACAGGAGCGCTCTTGTCGGTAATCACCTTACCATCACACTTAACAGCAGACTGCTTGATCATTCTCATAGCATCTGATGTTGAAGCGCATAAACCTGCGTCCTTTAATAGATTTGGAATAGTAGTTGAAGTTACAGTAACCTCAGGGATGTCGTCAGGTAATGCACCTTTAGCAAACTGAGACTTAAAGCCTTCAACAGCAGCATTAGCTGCATCTTCACCATGGTAGCGAGCTACAATTTCACGACCTAATTCAATCTTAGCATCACGTGGATTCATTTCACCACTGTTGCATTTGTCGTGAACAGCCTTGATTTCATCAATATTCTTGAATGACAGAAGATCATAGTATGACCACATCAGATCATCTGAAATAGACATAATCTTACCGAACATCTCTTTAGGAGCTTCGGTTACACCGATATAGTTGTGCTTAGACTTTGACATCTTAACTACGCCATCTAAACCAACTAACAGAGGCATCATCAGTACACACTGTGGCTCCATGCCGGCATCTTTTTGTAACTCACGGCCCATCAATAAGTTAAACTTCTGATCGGTACCACCTAACTCAACATCTGATTTAATAGCTACAGAGTCATAGCCCTGGAATAATGGATATAAAAACTCATGAATAGCAATAGGCTGCTGTGAAGCAAAACGCTTTGAGAAATCATCACGCTCTAACATACGAGCTACGGTTAGTTTTGAAGCTAACTTAATGGTACCTGCAGCACCTAATTTCTCACACCACTCGCTGTTGTAGCGGATCTCGGTTAAATCTTTATCTAAGATCTTAAAAGCCTGTTCAGCATAGGTCTTAGCATTTTCAATGATCTGCTCACGAGGTAACTCAGGACGGGTTGCGTTCTTTCCAGAAGGATCACCAATTGATGCTGTAAAGTCACCAATGATTAAAACAATCTTGTGACCTAACTTTTGGAAGGTTCTGAGCTTATTTAAGATCACAGTGTGACCTAAATGGATGTCAGGAGCGGTAGGATCCATACCCAGTTTGATAGTTAACTGACGACCTGATTCAAGTTTTTTCTTTAATTCGTCTAATGGAATAATTTCTTCTGCACCACGAGCAATTTCACGTAATGCGTTCTCGATATCTGACATCTGACTAATATCCTAAATTTATGAATTTCAAAAACAGACAATAATTCTCTTATTTTATATTAAAATGACTTCTAACTCCATTTAATCTTGTTTTTCAGTTAAAAAAGGACCTTTATGTCTGAGTACTATATAGGACTGATGTCAGGTACCAGTGTCGACGGCATCGATGCTGTTTTGGTTGATTTTGGAAAAGAAGAATCTTCTGCCTCACTAAATGAGAAGAAATCTTCAAACTCTCAATACAACGTTAAAAGTAGGATTGTAGACTCTATAAGTATAGATTTTGATGAAGAGCTAAAACAGTTGCTGCACAGTCTCTGCACAGGTACAGACAATGAAATTGAAAAAGCGGGAGTTGCAAGAGTAAAGCTTGCTGAATATGAAGCAAAAGCTGTTAATGAGCTTATAAAGAAAGCCGGTATTAAAAAGGATGATGTAGTAGCTGTAGGCTGTCACGGTCAGACTGTAAGACACCGTCCAGAAAAAGGATTTTCAATTCAGTTAGATGACGGACCTAGAGTTGCTGCTCTCACAGGAATTGATGTTATCAATAACTTTAGAGCTGCCGATATTGCTAACGGTGGTAATGGAGCTCCGCTTACCCAGGCTTTCCACAGAATTCAGTTTTCATCAGCGGACAAAGTATCCATGGTGCTAAATTTAGGCGGGATTGCGAATCTTACTGTTATTGATAAAGATGCAGAGCACTCTATCCTAGATGCATTTGATACGGGACCTGCTAATACCCTTATTGACTCAGCCACAAGATTATTATTAAAAAAGCCATTTGATAAGGATGGAGAAATTGCAAGATCTGGTAAAGTCATCCCTGCTTTACTTGCTAAATATCTATCTGAACCATATTTACAGTTGCCACCTCCAAAATCAACTGGTCGAGAAACTTTTAATCCTGAGTTCATCGCCGAAGAATTACTGCTTGCAACACAAGATAAGTCTTTTATTCCTGATTTAATTGCAACCTTAACGGAATTTACCGTGGTAGCCTCTGTAAATGCGATAAGACAGAGCCTCTTTAAATACAAAATTGATTCTGCTCGCCTGATCTTATGTGGCGGTGGCGCTTATAACTCTCTAATTGTGCAGAGATTTACAAAGTTACTGGAAAGACAACATGTAGAGGTCGTTTGTGCTGACAAGCTAGGGGTAAACTCAAAACTTATTGAAGCTCATGCCTTTGCTTTTTTTGCTTATATGTTCTGTCATAGAAAACCTTTAGAGTTAGGTAAGAGCACTGGAGCTTTAAGACCCTCTATTCTTGGATGTCTTAATCCTAGGGCTTAAAGAAGGATCAATGAGTTACCTAAATATTACCGACTGTCTATTAAATAAATGAACAGCACTAATAAAGACTGAAAATTGAGATCCTAAGGGAGAGGATTTACTTTTCTTCTCTAGTAAAACTTCTTGAAGAATTATGAGCCACCATGCCCTCTGAACGTTTGTTCTATCACATTGACATAGTGGCTATTAGATAACTCTTAACAAAAGCTATATAACTATTTCGAAGAAATAGGTTACAGATAGCTACTAATTACAAATTTTCATTCTTTAGGCTGTTTTCTATACTGCCCATTCAGAATTTCTCAATTATTAGTCTGAGTACTTTCTCTTTAAAAATTTCATCCAATCAGGCAACTTCTGCATCAAATCAATACGGAGCTTAAGAGGATTATCAGTTTCTTTGTGTATACTATCAACAATCTCATCTATTCTTTGAATTACATCTGGAGATCTAGGGTCATACGATAAGAAAGACTTATATAAGAGCTCTTTATCTACTCCCCATTCATTTGAAAATACATTTATATCTTCTTTAAGTTTACTATCTTTCCAATCTATATAAGATTTTTCAGGATCAGTGCCGAGTAGCCAAACATTTGATTGAATATCATTCAAAAATTGTCTTAGCATATCAGCCTGTGAGGCATGACCTAAATCAGACAATTCTTGTATTTTCTCGAGAATAAGACGTAAAGATTCACCATCAATTACAGCACTCTTTTCTTTTTCAATTCTTTTATTTCCAATTAAGCTAAGAATATATTGTGATGTAATTTCAGCATGACCTTCAATCTTTGTTTTTCCTTTTAAATCTCTGATAATATCAGGCTGAATATCAATATCATCATTAAGATTTCTGTAAGCTCCAATGTACTTTAACCAAGTATCTTCATCTATTCCAAATAGAGAGCTATTCCAACAAAACTCATAATACTGCTTTACTTTATTAAATTGTGCTGATGTTGCTCGATAAGCCTTGTTAAATATTTCCCTTCCTTCATTGTTATTTTTTAATAGGATCCAATCTGATGGATTTTTTAATGCTGCAAACATATCATGTATCTTTTCATTTAATTTTCTTACAGCAACATCATAAGTATCAACAATTGCCGAACTAGGAGTATTTTCGTCACCACTTCCATACAATATTAAAGCTGTTTTTACCTTTTCTTCAGTAATTGCAGGCCACATAAAATTAACAATCGTGCCAAACTCTTTCTCTGGACCATATAGTCGATTAGTTCGAGAATAAGCTTGAACAAGTCCCTGCAACTCCAGATTTTTATCGACATAAAGGGTATTTATGAATTTAGAGTCATAACCAGTTAGTAATTGGTCTGCTACAATTACCAAATCGATATTCTTTGAATTGAATTTGCTTCCACCTCTTTTTGCTCGAGATATTAAGTCATTAAAGTATTCCTTTTCTCCTCTTTTTTTATCACCGTAAGCAAAGTGTTGTTCTGTAAATTCTTCATAGGATTTGAATAATTCCTCAGCTTCATTTATTGCTATGTTTTCCACATCATTTTCATTTCCAAAGCTAAAAGTAACTGCGATGTTTATTGGTGACACTTTATTTTCTTGTTGTTTTTTAAATTCTCTCCAGTAAGCAATAGCTCGAGCTTTTTTACCTGTTGTCAATATAGCATTGAACAATCTGCCCTGAGATTGAGATTCCCAATCTTCAAGAATTCTTGATACGACCTGTGGAATATGAGTTTCATCCTGATAGAGAATTATTTCCCTACTTTTACATTCTTTTTCAAGTGCAAGATTATCCATTTCTTGAACTTTACGTTCAATATCTCTTTCAGACAGATCTGGTCGTTCATTTTTTAATCTTTCGTAGAGTTCTTCTCTTAAATCTTCGTAACTTCTAAATTCGCCTGTATTAATGTAATCAATATTGAACCCCAAGACATTTTGATCTCGTATAGCTTCATCAATTCTGTATTCATGTAAAGAAGGACCAAATAGATCTCTTGTAGTTTTTATCTCTATATTTTCTTCGTTGATTAAACCTGATGTTTTGTTTTGTTCAAATAGCGGAGTTCCTGTAAAACCGAAAAACAATCCATTTTTTGCAAAAAAAGACTTTATATCCTTCATCATATTTCCCATAGTGGTTCTATGGGCTTCATCTATAATGAAAACAATCTTATTTTCTTTAATACTGGTATCTTTTGAGTCTTCTAATTTTTTTACTAGTGAGTGAAGCTTGTATGTCGTGGTAATAATGATGCCATTACTATTTTTAATGCATCTTTTTAAGTCATTAGTTGTTTTGGTCTTATGTACTTTTCCTTTTGCTTCATATTCTGAGAAAGAATTAAATGTTTCAGTTGTATTTTCATCGAGCTCTCTTCTATCAACAAGAAATACAACTTTATCAAAACCGCATTTTGTAGCTAAAAACAATGCAGTCTTAAAGCTAGTGACTGTCTTACCAGAACCAGTTGTATGCCAAACGTATCCACCATGAGGAATACGATCTGGATTATCAATTCCTTTTGCAGCAAATTCTATGTTTTGTAATGCGTATACCTGATATGGTCTCATTAGCATGTGATAGCTTTCTTCTGGAGTTTTGGCTGTATTTATTACCAAATAGTCTCCTACCATCTGATGTGCCATGGGGATTTTTAAAAATGTTGCAATTACATCTTTCCAGTCGGTAATTGGATTATTTTTTTCATCAGTCCAATAAAAACAAAAATCTCTATTGAATAAGTCATGAGATTTTGGAGTCGCAAAATACTCTGTAACAATTTTAGAAGTGATGACCATCATCTGAGAAAAGGCCATGAAATTGTTTTTATATTCGCCATCCTTAGAGTAACGAACAAATTGACCAAATGCTTCTTCAATATTTTTATCAGAACGTTTCATCTCAATATTAATAAGAGGTAAACCACAAATTAGTAACACGAGATCAAAACGATTTCCTTCAGAAGATACAACTTCCCTTGCTACCTTATAGGAAGAATCTCCACCATTAACCTGAGCTCTTCTAAAGATTGTCAAAGTTACACTTTTTTTAGTTACTTTAGGATTGTTATCTCGGTATATTCCTTCTATCTTTCCTTTTCCATTTTCTGCAACAAGAAGTGTAGATGCTTCGTAAGAGTTACTAATTCTTTTTACGCGAGATAAAACTTGATTGAATTCATTGTCTGTTAAATCGACACCTTCCAAAATATCTGAATTTAAGCGATTTAGTTCCTTTCTCCAATTTTGGATTAAATCATTGACTGTAACTTTATGCTTATTTCCATCTAATTCATCAGGAGCTGTCCAACTATATTTTTCTAACTCTCTAACAAACTCTTCTTGAAAAGCTTTTTCAGATGCATTTTTAGGAGCGTTACTCATAATTTCACCACTTTTTATATGAACATTGAGTTGAGATAACTAGACTTTAGTTGTTTTAATTTTTCTAACTTTCGCTTTTGAATGCTAATGTTTCCATTGAGTTTCTCAAAAAACATTCCTATTTTGAACTGTTCTTCTTTAGAAGGAACCAATATTGGCATAGAGAAAAATACAGGATCCTTTATTGCAAAACGATCTGCTCTTGCACCACAATCTCCATTAATAAACATATATAAATGCCAACATGAACTCTTGAAATACCATTCAAGAAATAATGGATCTACGTCTTTTACTCTAAACACTGTATAAAGAGGAGACACTACACCGGCACGTTCTAATCTATTTCTGTTTATAGGTCCTACAGGAGCAGTTGAAGAAATTCTAGGATTGTAAACAAAATCACCTTTGCCTACTACATAGTATTTTCCTATATTGTCTGATGAAGAAACTTTATGATCAAAGAAATCATTTTGACTAATAATTCCTTGTTCAGCAGAGTTTGTAAATGTTTCATTTATTTCCAAATTAGAATTCTTTTGGGTTACCTTTTCAACAATAGAGCCAAGCTTTAGCTGTTTCCAATCATCAGTGAATTCAGAGAATCTAATCTCTGGTAAGTGTGATCCTTTTTGGGGAAACATTTGATATAAATAAGCTTTCTTTAGACTTATAAGTTTATCTATCTTACGCTGTTGAAGGGTAATTGTGTTATTCAACTGAGCTAAAAAAGTACTTATTTTTCGCTGTTCTTCTAGACCTGGAAATATAACAAGACCCTTTAATGCGTTTTCATTACTTACCTTCATATCATTTTTTGAACCTTTGTTGACCAATGGGCGAAGGTAATTATTCAGTCTAGAATTAAGTTCGAAATAATCTTGAATAAAATTAGGAAAAGAGTTTTCTTTTACAGAATATACGGCGTAGAGCGTTGAAACAATTCCAGATTCTCCTTTATTTGTCTTTATTATTCCGTAAGGATTTGCTTTTAAAGGAGACTTTGTATAAATAACGTTTCCTGTATGAACAACTCCATAATTAGACACAGAGGTTCCCGCAAATGACCTTCCCTGAAATTCGATTTGATTAACAACTCCATAATCTCCAGACACAGATAGTACGTCATCTTTTGAAAAGAAATTGTCAACATTTTTTTCTGATGAAACATCAAGGTAACTTGACAACTTAAGCTGTTTCCAAGCGTCAGTGAACTTCTTAAATCTTAATTTTGGTGTTTTCTTATTCATATACCTTTACCAAATCTCTTTTGACCACTTCAAGATCTGCTTCTAATGATTGAATCTGATTATCAATATCAGAAATCGTATAAGAATATTTTTCTATTAAACCATTCAAGTCATCCAAATCTTTATTTAGTGGCTTAATAAGCAGTTTCTCTACATCTGATTTCAGCTCACAAAACCACTTTTTATGCATTAGTAGCTCAACTTCTTCTTTTGTTAGATTTTCTATTTTTTCTTGAACTTGTTCTTCAAGTTTTAATTTGGCAATCTTTATTTCTTTTTTCTTGTTAGTAATTTTATTATTAACATTTTCTAATACACTCAATACAGCATACTCTTCAGGAGCTATTTCTTTACGTTTTAACCCTGCTTTTATTTTCTTTTGATCTAGTTCTTCTGAATCATCATCTTTTAGATAATCTGAAAGAACAGATTCTTCTGAAGATAAATTATCTTCTTTTATATTTTCAAACTCTTCTTTAAGTGCGTCTAATTCTGAATTTAATTTTAGAATGTAGTCTAATTTATCCTTCATGAACTCTGACTTGATAAGTTCTGTAGGAACAATTGCACTTCTTAAGCCATCTCGCTCTAGGTGCTTGCTTGAGCCTGATCCTTTTTCTACCATATTTGGTACTTTTAGTCTTGCCGCTTCATGTAACCCTTTTTCTTGAATATAAGGCAAATCTAATTCAAGACTATTTTTCCATAAATCAGACACTACCTGATAACCTGCATATGCATCTATAAACAAGAAAGATGAAAGCAACTCTTTTATTTCTTTTAACATTTCTTTCTTTTTTTGTTTTAGATTAAAAGTAGAGTTCCAATTGGAGAGCAAATTCCAATACTTTTCAATAAAAGAGTCTAATTTAGAATTCAATTTATTCTTGTTTTGAGACAAAACTTCTGAATTAAAAACACAAGATTTTATATAACCAAAATCAAGCTTTGGAGATAAGTAACACGGTCTAATCTCGTTAAAGTATTCCTTAACAAAATTAGGGATAACCTGATTTAAAAATTGAAGTTTTTCTAAATCTCTTGAAGGTATTCCTCCGAGCAAATGAGCATCTACATCATCAGGAAACTTATCATTTGCTTCTAGTTCGATGTATCTTGAAATATTGAGATTGTACTCGTTCTTGATAATTTCTTCTCTTGATGCTAAATGACAGAAATTTGGTATTTCTTTTCGTGCTATATATGCATCTGTGATTTTGGCAATATGCTTTTCTAAGAGGATATTTTGCTTTCCGTCCTTTATACTTTCCTTTGATGCATCAATAAAGACAATTGGATCATTACTGTTTCTATTTTTTTTCAAAATCATAACTAAAACAGGAATATCCGTGTTGGTAAACATTTTTTCTGGAAGACCAATAATTGCATCAATGCAGTTTTTATCTACTAATATTTTTCTAATTTCTCCCTCAGAAGCTCCCCTAAAAAGGACTCCATGAGGAAGAACAATTCCCATTGCACCTGTTGTGTTCAAATGAAACAAACCGTGTGCTAAAAAAGCGTAATCACCTTTACCGTTAGGAGGTAAAATTCCACCTACAAATTCAAATCTTGGATCTTGATTATTTATGCCTGATTTATTCCATTTTTTCAACGAATATGGAGGATTCATCATCACAGCATCGAAGAGTATTCCTTGACCAGGTTTTGTAGGATCATCTGGCCAATCTATGCCTAGTGTATCTCCATTTCTGATATCTATATTTTCAGGTTTTACACCATGTAGTAGCAGATTCATTCTACAGAGGTTGTATGCAGTCGTATTTTTATCTTGTCCATAGTATTTAAGAGTCTTTTTTGCATCATCAGACAAATGATTCTTTAGCTTTAATAATAATGAACCAGAACCAACAGCAGGATCATAGATACTTCTTACGTTTTTAACTGATACAGCAACAAGATTGGCAATAAGCTCAGATACGTAATGAGGTGTGTAGAATTCACCTGCTTTAGCACCAGCCTCCATTGCAAATTTGCCTATTAAATATTCATAAATATCGCCAACAACATCTTGTTCAAGAAGATCAGGTAAATTTAAGTCTGAAAACAATTCAATTAAGGCTGTAATATTTTCATTCTTAACTTTAAGAGAAGAGCCTAGAGCAGCATCCTCAGTTAAATTCATTCCTGAGAATAGACCTTTGAAATCATTTATATTATTTTCTAAAACGATATTTTTTTCGAAAACAAAAAGAGCATCTTGAACTTTCTGTAATTCAAATTCTCCTTTAGTAATAGCATCTTGCCATGACTGAAATAGCCCATCAGGAAGGATGTAATAGCCTTGATATTTACCAATAGCTTTTATGATTAGATTGTCCTTTAAAGGAACTCCTTCTTTGTTATAGGACGTTACTGTTTCTTTATACTGAAGATATAGTTCTTTTCCTATTAGCTTTGAACCAGAAATTTTTGCAAATGATTGCAGAGTCTTGTCACTTAAGAACTTGTAGAACATTAGACCAAGCATGTAATCCTTATACCTGCTTGCATCCATTGAACCTCTCAGTTCATTCGCACCATTCCACAATTTATTTTTAATTTCTTCTGAAGATATCATTGTTATACCTTGCAATTAGTTCAGCTTGATTCTGATATTAAATACAGTTTGTATAAAAGCAGAATAGCATCTGGTCATTCCAGATCTTGATAACTATAAACTTAATTTAAAGAGAAGTTGTATCTCAACAGCTAATGAAAGCGTGGCATTCTTCGCTCAATCACACTTCTTATCAAAATCACCTATTCTTAAAGAGATGATCCTTCTCGGTCCATGTGGCTTTTTTTGAGAGCGTCTGACTCCGTAAAAAAATTATGGCAGGTGCTATCGCTGTACAACAGCATGATGACGTTGTAAACCTTTCAACGATTTCGCATAAAAAAAACAGGACACAGATTTGCTTTTGGTAAATATGTAATTCAAGTTTCCTTATGGCACCTATTTGGAGAAAGATCATCAATTTCTAATCAACCTTCCCTTTATAAAGGAGGCTCTATGAGTGTAGCACATAAGAAGCGTGAAAACCTTGCTACGTTTCATGCACTTAATCGAAGTTCCATAGGAATAGATATACAATATAATCTAAAGGTGCAAAGTGAATACATATTAATTCATCGGTTATTTTCACCTTTAAATAGTAACTTTTACAAAAATGCACTTATCTGACACGATTAGGCATGTTTTGATAATTAAATCTAGGTAACATAAGCTAGGCTTTTGTTTCCTAGTTAAAGATATTTTGGTAACGTTATTGATGACGTTTTAACTATTAATACTGATTTAATTATGTTAGCTTTTTTAATTTATCCTTTTGTTCAAGCACTTTTAATTATTCTGTTCTTTGTCTTACCTTTAAAGAAACTGTCAAAGACTGTAAGAATCATTCTGGCACTGCTCTTTGGTATTGGTTCACTTAAGATCTATTTCTACCTATTTACAGGTGGAACTTTTATGGATCCTAAACTTACAAGATATCCTGCAATCATCTCTGACAGCATCTATTTTTCAGCAATCTTTTTATGTATTCTAACCTTACTTAGAATGATGCTAAACGGTATCTTTAAGCTTGTTCGTTTGAACATTCATCGTTACTTAATTCCAGCTTTTTCTACAAGATATGCTGTAGTTATGCTGGTTATTGCCTGTTTTTTAGGAATTACAGGTGTCATAAATGGCTTTGCTCCACCTGAGGATATTACATACAATATCAAAATCAACAATCTGCCAAAAGAAGCTCAAGGATTTAAGCTTATTCATTTGGCTGATTTACACATCAGTGCTCCTACAACAGAATCTGAGATTGAGGATATTGTCAAAAGAACTAATGCTGAAGATCCTGATTTAATCGTAATCACCGGTGATTTTATTGATGGTGATATTGCCTATCTTGACCATATGACCAAGATCTTATTTAAGCTTAAAGCTAAATATGGCGTCTATGCTGTCTCTGGCAACCATGAGTTCTATTCAGGTTATACCGAATGGTTAAATTACTTTTCACGTGGTGGCATCAAGTTTTTAGAAAATGATGGAACCGTAATTACTGACGACAATGGAGCCCCACTTTTAAATCTCTGCGGTCTTATTGATCTGTCAGCTCCACGCTATGGTTTTTCCTCACCTGATATCAAAAAAGCTATAGAAGACATAAATTCTTCTGTTCCTACAGTATTTCTAATTCATCAGCCTAAATTTGCTCTAAAGTTAAAAGAGATCTCAGCACTTACCCTTGCAGGTCACACCCATGGAGGTTTAATGCCAGGCTTAAAACAGATTGTAGCAGCAGCTAACGGCGGTCTTGTCAGTGGCTATTACAGGCTTGATAACGAGCAGGTTATCGTAACTAACGGTACTCGTATTTGGGCAGGTGTTCCTTTAAGATTAAATACACCATCACAGCTGATTAAAATTGTCCTGAATTAAGAATTTTCTAAAGGCACAAACGTAAATGATGTACACATCTCACTACTTATCACCTGTTGGCGATTTAACTATGACAGGAACTGAGAGTAAGTTGACTGCCCTTTATTTTTCATCTCAAAAACACATTCCTGTTGTACTTGATGATCTCATCGAACGTGAAACAGAAGTGTTTACAAAGACTAAACTGTATCTAGATAGTTACTTTGAAGGGAAAAGGCCGTCACTGTTACCTAAGATAGAAATTCATACCACACCTTTTAGACATAATGTTTATGAGATCCTGTCTACTATAGGTTACGGTAAGACATTAACCTATGGAGATATTGCGAAAAATCTTATAAATAAGTACAAATTAAAAGCCATGTCAGCTCAAGCTGTGGGTAATGCTGTAGGCCATAATCCTATATGTATCATTATCCCCTGTCATAGAGTACTAGGTAAAGACGGTGCGCTTACTGGCTTTGCAGGAGGTCTTGAAACTAAGAAAAAATTACTGTCTTTAGAAGGAATTGTCTTTAAAGAGTAATTTTTCTTTATGGTAGCTCTATCTTTTACTGATAGATAAAATTGTCCCTTTGCATTTAAAAACTTGCAGATACTTGTTAATATTTAATGTAACATGGCTGATGTCATTCTTCACTTGGTATGACTTTTTATACAGGTAATTATCTAGGATCATTGATGCAAACTACACCTCATATCGGACTTGAAACTGAATCTATTGTTATCTTTTCTCTTCTTGCTATTGCAGGACTTTTAATCGACTTATTTGCACACCGTGCAGACAAACCTATCTCGGTTAAAGCAGCTGCCATGTGGTCATTATTTTGGATTGCTGTAGGAAGTTTATTTGGAGCTTTCTTGTGGTATCACTTTTCAAAAGAAGTGGCTTCTTTGTATTTTGCAGGCTACGCTTTTGAAATGGCAATTTCTGTAGATAACCTTTTTGCCATCATGGCCGTATTC
>ERZ773202.1765-NODE-1765-length-12886-cov-4.652404_pt1 | contig 12886 bp, 8 predicted proteins | sample MGYA00580998_ERZ773202 | MGnify/ENA primary metagenome ERZ773202 (study PRJEB29015, sample SAMEA2737803) | human gut metagenome | biome: human gut; feature: human-associated habitat; material: faeces | place: China | collected 2012 ...
GGGGTCAGGGGGTGGGGCTTTTGGGTTTATAGTTTATTGTTTATTTATCTTCTGTTCAAAGCTTCCAAGAAGTAGTAGTCGGCATAGTTCAGAGGAACGTCGATTTCGGCACCGTGAGGAATACTACCTACAGAGTGCATAAGCAACCAGCATCCGTTCTTGCCAAGCTCAGCGAGGTAAGCAGGTGAAGAGAGCGATGTCATGATGCGGTCAGCAAGGCTATGGTAGCCGTTCTCGGGCAGATACTTATCCATTTCATACAGAGCAGAAGCGATGCAGGCAGCTGTAGAAACGTCGCGCGGCTCGTTAGGAATATTGGGAGCATTTAGGTCCCAGTAAGGAACGAGGTCGTTCGGCATGTTCGGGTGGCGCAACATCATGTTGAGTGTGCGTACAGCCTGGTCGAGATACTTCTTGTTCTTTGTATAGCGGTAGCAAACTGTGAAGCCGTAGATAGCCCAAGCCTGTCCGCGTGCCCATACACTCTCGTGAGCGTAGCCCTGAGCTGTGTGCTTGTGCAGAACCTCACCTGTGTTGGGGTTGTAGTCGATTACGTGATAGCAGCTGCCGTCCGCACGGAAGTGGTTCTTCAGAGTAGCGTCAGCGTGGCTTGTTGCCACCTTCCAGTATGTTGAGTCACCGCTAAGCTTTGTAGCCTCGAACAAAAGCTCAAGGTTCATCATGTTGTCGATGATAACCGGACATGTCCATCCACGCTGCGACTGCCATCCGCGGTCAACGTTCCAAGACTGGATAACGCCAGCTCCCTTGCGGAAACGTGTGCTGAGTGACTTGGCTGTCTGAACGATTACCTTCTTGTAAGCCTTTGAAGGATTGATGCGGTAGCCGTTGAGGTAGCTACTGCCAATCATGAAGCCAACGTCGTGGTGCCATGTGAGGTACTGTATAGAGTCGAGGTTCTCGGTGAATCGCTTAGCCTGGTCTGCCCACTGCTTGTCGCCTGTGAGCTTGTACATTTCCCAGAGGTCGCCAGCGAAGAAGCCTGAGCACCAGTCGTCGATAGGAACACAAACCAGACGGCCCAACTTGTCGATAGTACGTGGGTTGTTCACCTTGCCCTTGCGACCTACCTGGTCGAGCATGAGAGTGTACTGACGAGTAGCGAAGTTAACGTCGTCGCTTGCTATCTTGTCCATGCGTTGCTTCATTTTCTCGCAGCCGGTCTTGCAGCACAATGTCTTGCCACACTCTGTCTTCTCCTTGCAGCATTCTTTCTTAGCTGTTGTCTGTGCAGACATCGGAAGGAAAGTAGCTGCCATGAATAAGGCAGCAATTGTCTTGTTAATGTTATTCATTTGTTTTGTTATTAGTTTTTTATTTCTTTATTTCTTTATTACTATTTATTTCTCCAGCTCTACATTGAAGCTCAATCCGTCGGTGCATACAAACTCGATAGTTGTCGACTTCTTGGTCTGTTCTACGAGTTTGATGGCTTCGTTACCAGTGAAGTTCCACTTACCGCGCAGTGTCACGCGAACGGGAATCTCCTGGCTTGCGTTGCTGCGCCATTTGCGGCTGTATACGCTACGCTCCACACGTTTGCCGTCCTTGTATATGTCGTCGTTTGGTCCGCGATAGAGCGCCAGGTCGGGCTGTGTCACGGTGAGCAGCATCTTCTTGGAGTTTATCATGCGTACCATAGCCAGACATGTGGTGTCTGCCTTGAGTAGCGGACCGCCAGGCAGTACGTCCTTCGGAGTCTCGAACAGTACATACGATACGGTGTGAGTAGCGTCAGAGCTTACGATGTGAGCCTCGTTGTCGGCGCGCAGTACCTTGTAGGTAGGAGCGGCAGCGAAGGCGTCAATCTTCTCGCGTGTGGTCTGTGGAATTACAGCATACTCGTACGAAGCGTTCTTCGGAGCCTTACCGTGGTCGAAGTAGAGCGATGCCCACTGTCCCTCGGTCTGCTTGTCGGTGTTCTGCATGCGCGACTCCTGCTTTACAAGTCCGGTGAACTTCACAGGCTGCGGAGTGTAGTATCCCGTTCCGGCGTGGTCGAGCCACGACTTGCCGTTGCCTGCTGTGTAGTTCTTCCAGTAATTCTGAGCCTTGGCGTCGGTAGCAGCCATCTGGAATACAGTAGTCTCAGTGTCGTGCTTAGAGTCGGTATTCTCAATGCCAGTGCCGAGACAAACAATCACGTTGTCGAAGAAGTGGAACGACTTGCGTGCTCTGTGCGATCCGTCGTACTTGTCATGCTCGTGCAGCTTCATTCCAAAGTTGCCGTTTACGCCACGCTGTGAGAGTCCGCCAGCGAAGGCTTCGTCCGACATCAGCATCTCTTCTACACCAGAGAAGGTGTCCACGTTGCGTACCTGAGCCTTCAGTTCTGCCCAAGGCAGATGGATAGATGTAGTACCTGGTATGCGGTTCCAGTCAAATCCAGACTGTTGCCATCCGCTTGTCTTCGGTGTAACGTCGGTTCCTGTAGGTGCAGTCAGAATCTGCAAGCTTCCGAATCCGAGGTAGCGACCGTAAAGGTTCTCGCCGATGTAGTGCTCGGCATCCCACAGATAGCGGCTGTGTCCGCGTACCACTGCCGACCAGTTGTTGCGTCTCTGTACCGATACACAGGCATAGCCTAGTGCCATATTGCCTTGCGGATCGTCTTCGGGAGTACTTCCCATTGTTACTATCTTCTGCTTTATCTTCTTGTCGAGTACGTTCTTTACGTTTGTTGCGAGTCGTAGATAGGCGTTACCCATCTCACGGTCGAACCGTTGTTTGCCGTCGGGTGTGCCTGAGAGAGCCATGTAACCATAATGTATCGGCATTAGCTTGCCCTTGCCGTCGGGATGTCTGCCCGACATTGAGAGCGGGAACTCCAGCTTGTTGCAGTAGAAGCGCATAGCCAGAAGCGCGTTCTTTACAGTCTGATGAGCCAGTTCGCCTACTGCAAAATCAGTTCCGCTGAACAGGTATATCATCTGTGTTGCTCCGCTCAGTCCTCCGATAGCATATGCAGGATAGTTGTTGCAGTGATGGTAAGCCGAGCCGTCAATCTTGAACGAGTCGTTCAATCCTTGTGCCGGACGGCAGCCCCAGTCAAGCCAGCGACTGCAAGAGCGCAGATAGCGTAATTTCTCAGGCGAATCGTCCATGAGCAATATGCTTGCCATGCAGCCTTGAGCGGCGGTATTGAATGTGTCCATGTCCATGCCGTTTTCTACTGGTTTTGTGTACAGCTCGTTGGTCTGCGAATACCATATCATGGTGTTCACAGCCTCTTCAAGCTTACCTTCCTCGCGCAGCACATCCTTCATAAGGAAATAGGCTGAATACATATTGCGCAGCGAGTAGCCATAGTGATGTACATTGCCCCAGCAGCTGCCCCAGCATACACCCTGGTCGGTGATGTTGTCGTACATGAGGAGGAACATCTTCTTCAGTTCGGCCTTGTCGGAAGCTTCGGTAGCGTTGTTCCATGCGAATGCAATCTTTTGCATGAGGTTGAAATACTCCAGCATTTCAAATCCGGTGCGGGTCAATATGTTCTTGTCCCACGGCTTGATGATGCGCTCGTAAGCCTCGGCGTGGCGTACATACCAGATAGGTGTACCGGTGATGTTGCCGTTCTTGCGGCTGATGTTGTACTTGGCAAACTTCGAGCGAAGCTCGTCCATGTGCTTCGGATACAACTTGCTTGGTGTATAGATGAGTTCACGGAATCGCTCTTCGATAACCTTTATCTGTTGGCGGTTTTGCTGTGTGAGTTCGGTCAACGGAATATCGGGCTGAGTATTGTAGCTCTTCAATACCACAAGCCAATGGGTCTTTGTCTTCTTGTTGACAAAAGGAATCTGCATATCGGCAGTCTGCTGACGCGGGTCTACCTTGATGGCAGTGATGAGATGGTCGAAGTAGAGCTTGCCCTTAACGTCGGGAGCGTCGATACGTATCTCGTTCATGCCCACTTCAGGTGTGCCCTCCATGTCGCGTTCGTAGCAAACCCATATACCACGCCAACCACGGAAGTTGATGTTGACGGGAAATGAGGTGCACTGTTTGCCGTCCTTAAGGAAGTTGAAACGGATTTGTTTGTCCTTTTGAGGTTGTTCGTTGTACACCCACACGATGAAAGCCGACAGATAATTGTCGACACCGCTCTTGTCGAGCGGCTCAAACTGCAAGTCCTTCTTTATCGACAGCGAGGCACCCGGTTGGAATGTCCACTGCAATGAAGTCTTGCCGTTTCTCCAATGCGCGTCACTCAGTTCAACGGCCGACTTGCTGGTCTTGATATACGAGAGTTCCTGCTTGTTCTCAAACGAGAACATACGAGGGTCGTCGTACATCTGGGCTTGTGCTGTTGCACAAACGCCGCTTAAGCCGATGACGGTGGCGAGTATGTTGTTTTTTAGGTTCATTTTAATATCGGATTTCGTTTCTTTTATGAGCTTAAGGGGTTAAAAGGAGGGTGTGATTGACACACCCTCTCTTTATATTACTCAACAACCTTGATGGTCAACTCCTTCATCATTCTTGAATCATTCTTGTAGTTAACCTTTGTTGCGATGAATGTTGCCTTGTATTCGCCCACCTTATTATATGTATAGGTGTAGGTAGGAACATCCTGTGTTATGTTCTTGATAATTACACCCTGGTCAGGCTCGCAGTGGGTTGTAACAAGACCGTCAGAAACGAGCCAGCCGTTCTTGTTGCCTGTGTTTTTACCACCACCTGCAATAAAGAAGCAACCATTCTTGGCGTTTGTAAGGTTCCATAAGCCTGGAGTACCGTCGGTGATTGTGCCATACTCGCGGTTGTTAACCATCTTCTTCTGAGAGTCAAGATAGTGATTGCACATCATGTTGACAGCTGTGAAGCCGAACTGGCTTGGCCAATATCTTGAAACAAAGCCGTCGCTTCGTTCATTCTCAATGTACATTTCAATGAAATTGTAGCGTGGCATTGAGTTCTTCTTGTCGTCAGTAGCCTGATAGTGTAAAGCCAAAGTCATTTCCTTGTCGCGATAATCTGTAATATCAATATCGTAACTTAGAGCTTGGTCTATCTTTTTCTGACCTTGTGGAAGATTAGCTTTAGGAACAGCTTCGTCCCATGCAAACTTTTCTACAAGAACTGAGTCTTCTTTAAAGTTCTGCTTTGAAAGCCCCGGGAACTTATCGCTAATAAAAATCTCAAGACCGTTTTTATAAGCTGCGGCTATACCATACTGAGTCCATATCTTGAAGTGCAGAGTTGCTCTTACTATCTGGTCAGATGAAACCTCTGTACGCTCACGATGTTCGTATACAGAACCTGGCTCGCCGCTGTAGAACAAGATGTTGTCAGGGTCGCCAGCAAATTTGAACTCTACTGGTGTGCCAGCCTTTACTGTTACGACATCGCCCTGCATTGATACACCTTCATTCTGCTCAACACCGATGCCCATATTGACGTCTTCTGTCAGCTCGTTGTCGCAACTTGTAATCATTGCGGCACCGAGCAGGAAGAATATGTAATATTTAATTTTCTTCATTTTTCTGTTTTTTTTACTGGTTTGAATTTCAAGTAACTAATACTTACTTTACCATCCTGGGTTGTTCTTTGTGATGAGCTTGTTTACTGACATCTCCAAGGCGGGGATTGGAAAGTAGTTGTAAGCTTCTGTTATGTTGAAGTATGTGAATACGTTGTCAGGACCGAGGTTCCAGTTGTATCCTGTCTGAGCACGTGATACAAGAGCATTCATGTTCTGTACATATTCACCCCAACGGATAAGGTCGAAGCGACGAGTCATCTCGAAGCAAAGCTCCATAGCACGTTCGTCCTTAACAGCCTGACGGAAGTCTTCAGTGTCCAAATTTTGTGGAAGCTTACTGATACCAGCACGCTTGCGTACCTCGTTGATACAATTGTAAGCCTCTGTTGTAGGCTGGCTGTGTGTTTCGTTCTCACACTCGGCAATCATAAGCAGCACGTCAGAGTAGCGAAGAATCGGGAAGTTGATAGCAGTGAGGTTCTTGTTCTTCTTGTCTGCTTCATACTCACGACGCCACTTGCCACAGTTGCGGTCGTACATAGAAGTAGCAGAAGTCTTCTCACGGTCACCAATCTTTGATTTAGAATCGGTCTCGCCATACTGGAACGACTGATCCCAATACTGCTTCTTAACCTCAGCTAACTTACCCTTTTCAAACTCACGTCCGTCTACAGGACCTCCCTTTTCTGACTGAGTGTATCTGAATGGAGCAATCGACCAGTTCATACGTTTGATATCATTATTTGATGTGTAGAGCTCGTAGAGTTTCGGAGTGCTCCAGAAGAAAGCATAACCAAAGCCTGGGTCTTTAGAACCTACATAATCAGTTTTGCTTGAGAGGTCAGGAGCCTGTATACCGATGATGTTGCCTACACGACCTTCAGTTGAAAGTGTACCCTTGCCGTCGCCAGCAAACTCAGCTTCCCAGATACTCTCGTTGGCTGTAGTGTTGTAGCGGTCGGCACACTGGTCGATGAAGTAGTCCCAATAGTTAGGAGCCAGACCATGTCCCTGTGTCATTACCATCTTGGCAAACTTGCCAGCTTCTGTGAAGTACTTCTTAGTCTCTTCCTTGTTCTCTGTCACCTTCATACGGTGGAATTCTCCTGCACGGAACATATATACACGTGCCAGAATGCCCCATGCTGCTGACTTTGATACTCGTCCCGGCTCATAGCCGAGTGCTGATGCAGTAGGAAGGTCTTCTGCACTCTCTTCCATTTCTTTGCAGATGAAGTCGTATATCTCGGCTCTCGGTGTCACTGCACGCTGCAGGTTCTTCACGTCAAGTACAGGCTCTGTATAGAAAGGTACATCGCCCCAGCACTCTACGAGATTGAAGTAGTAGAAAGCGCGAAGGAAGCGAGCCTCTGCTGTATAGCGCTTGAGGTTGGCAGGTTTCATATCCTTGATGTCTTCAATCTGGCTGAGCAGGATGTTGGCACGGTTCACGCCAGCATAGAGTGTGTACCAGAACGAAGTTACATACGAGTCGCTCGAAGTTGCATTGTTGCAGATAAGGCCACCGTTCAATGGAGCACGTCCGCTACCACCGTAGTGTTCAAGGTCATCACCACCTACGAGGTAGAAGTAGTTGCCACCGTAGTACGACTGCTGTGTAATGATGGCGTAGATGCCTTTCAGAAACGAAGTAGCTTCGGTTTCTGTCTTGAGATAGGTGTCCGACGTAGCGCTTGTCGGTTCCTTGTCAAGGAAGTCGCAGCTGCCCAGTGAGAGCAGCGCTGCGAGCAATATGATTGTTGTCTTTATAGATTTCATATATATAATATGTGTTTAATAGTAATGCTATTTAACTTCTTAGAAACCGAGGTTTACACCGAAGCTGAATTGACGAGCGCGTGGATAAGCCGAGAAGTCAAGTCCCGGAGTAAGGGCGCTGTTGCGGATTGATACCTCAGGGTCGTAACCGCTATAGTTGGTGAGAGTCCAGAGGTTCTGAGCTGCAAAGTAAACGCGCAGGTTGTCGATTCGGAAGCGTGTGAGCAACTTCTTCGGAACATTGTAGCCCAAAGTAACTGTCTTAAGACGCAGGAACGAACCATCCTCGATTACGCGGCTTGAGAATACGCGGTTTGAGCTTGATGCTGTAGCACGAGGAATGTCGCTATATGGATTCTCTTCAGTCCAACGGTCGGCGTACGATGCAAACTGGTTGAGCTCGCGAGCCTTGTTCCATCCTGACTCGAAGAAGAGACGGTTGGCATTGAGCACGTCGTTGCCGTACGACCACTGGAAGAATACGCTGAGGTCGAAGTCACCGTATGTGAAGTTGTTGGTGAAACCACCTGTGTGTACTGGCAGACCATTGCCGATGATGGTGCGGTCGTTGTCATCGATGATACCGTCGTCGTTGAGGTCGCGGTATTTAGGCATACCCGGCTGAGTGTTGTTCTCGCTGGTGTAGTGAGCTACAGTAGGCTTCAATGTGTATGTATCGCCCGACTTGTCGAAGTCGTCATACTTGTATGTGCCCTCGTAGATGAATCCGTACATTGAGCCCATTGACTGGCCCACCTTAGCGATGTAGCTCTGCTGGGTGTTGAAGTTCTGGTCGAACGAAGCAGCTGTAGTCAGAGTGGTCTGTCCCTCGGTCAGTGCCAACACCTTATTCTTATTGAATGCGATGTTGAAGTTGGTCTCCCAAGTGAACTTCTTGTTCTTGATGTTAACGGTGTTGAGGGTGAACTCGATACCCTGGTTGCGTACCTTACCGATGTTCTTCATAGCGCTTACGTAGCCTGAAGAAAGCGGCATGTTGGCATTGAGCAGAAGGTCGCGTGTGGTCTTGCTATAGAGGTCGAGTGTAATGCCAATGCGGTCGTTGAGGAATCCGAGGTCGAAACCGAGGTTCCACTGTTCTGTTGTCTCCCACTTAAGGTCGTGGTTGCGCAGAGTAGAAGGTACAGTACCTACGTTGTTCACATTGCTGCCCTCAGGGAATACACCGCTTGGAGTAGCGCCAAGGTAAACCTGACCGTTCCACTGCTTAACTACCTTATAGAGTCCGTATGCGTCATATTCGCCTACACGGTTGTTACCGGTAAGACCCCATGACAAACGAATCTTTGCATTGTTCACATATTTATTATATGGCTTCATGAAGCCTTCCTCAGCTACGTTCCAAGCCAATGAACCTGAAGGGAAGTAGCCGAAGCGATTGCCCTTGCTGAACTTAGAAGAACCGTCGGCACGCATTGTGAATGTAGCGTAGTAGCACGACTTGTAGTTGTAGTTGAAGCGTCCGAAGTAAGACATCATCGACCATGAGCTCTTCAGTGAAGAAGCGCCTGTAGGAGTACCCTGGTCCATACCCGACATGCCGAGATTTTCGTTAGGGATGTTGATGGTCTTGTATGAATAGTAGTCGTAGTCAGAGTTCTGCAATGAGAAACCGAGCAATGTGTTGAAGAAGTGCTTCTTCTTGATGTTGGTCTGATAGGTAAGGGTGTTCTCGTTGAGCCATGTAGAGCGTGAAGAGCGTGTAACGCGAGCGTTCACCTTGTCATTCGAAAGCGGACCGCCGTAACGGGTCTTAGAGCTGTTGAAGTTGTCGTTGTTGTAACCAGTGTCGGTATAACCGCCCGAAATCTTCAGCTTCATACCCTTCATAATGTCATACTCCAAGAAGCCGTTGAACTGAACGTATGTGTTCAGAGTATGGTTGTAGGCATTCTCGAGGTCCATATATGGGTTGAAACGATAGTCGCTTGATGTGCTTACCGATTCGTCGATACCGTTATTGAGCAAGTAAGACAGCGGTGTGCTTGGCTGAGTAACGGGACGGTAGCCCCATACGCTATAGAACAAGTTGTTCATACCCGAGCTGGCGTTCTGCGAAGGCGAAGCACCCTCCTGGTTTGTACGAGAGTAGTTGACATTGAGGTTGATGCGCAGCTTGTTCTTCTTTATGTTTGTGCCCATACGACCCTGAACGCGGTTGTAGTTAGAGTTGATAACAACACCGTCCTGGTCAAAGTAAGACAATGAAGCATTGTAGCGGATGTCCTGGCTACCACCAGTTACACTAACGTTGTGGCTTTGGATAGGAGCCGAGTGGAAAATCTTGTCCTGCCAGTTGTACTGGGCAATGTTGCGATAGTCGTCGAGTGTCCACTTCTTGCCTTCATATTCCATAAGATATGTGTCTGCAACAGCGTCGGGATACATTTCGTTCTGGAGCTTAACGAATTCGTAAGCGTCCATCATCTCCATCTTCTTAGTTACGGTCTGCCAGCCATAGCTGCCGTCGTAAGTAATCTTAGCCTTACCGGTCTGACCGCTCTTGGTCGTGATGATGACAACACCGTTGGCACCACGTGCACCGTAGATAGCCGATGCCGAAGCATCCTTAAGAATGTTGAGCGACTTGATATCGTTAGGGTTGATGCTGGCTGCTACCGAAGCATTCTCAACTGGGAATCCGTCGATGACATAGAGAGGGGTGTTGGCCTGTGTCAGTGAGTTGTTACCACGGATGGTGATGTTCATCTGTCCACCCGGCATACCTTCGCCTGAAGATACGTTGACACCGGCAATGCGTCCACCAAGAGTCTGGTCGATTGATGATACCGGAGTGTTGGTGAGCTGGCTTACGTCAGCCTTGGCAACCGAACCCGTAAGGTCGCGCTGGCGAACCGGCTGATAGCCCACAACTACGATTTCGCCAAGAGTCTTCTTGTCTTCTTCCAGTACGATCTGCATTATCTTACCCGGTGTAGCCTTTTCTTCCTTGGTGTTGTATCCGAGAAAAGAGAACTGCAGCACGGTGCCGCGCTTCACGTTGATGGTGAATGCACCGTCGATGTCGGTAACGGCTCCAACATTGTTGTTGCCCTTCACCTTGATGCTAACTCCCGGCATAGTTTCGCCGGTATCGTCCTTGACAATTCCCGACACCTTTTCCTGCGCCATAGCAGTGAGCGATGTAGCGAAAATCATCATAAGCAAGAATACCAGAGTCTTGATTGTTTGGATTTTTACTCTAATTTTCATTTCTTGAAGGTTTAAAGATTATATTAATTGTTGTTTGTTCGGGTTCTCGTCTGCAAATTTAATATAGTAATGTCGCGTGTGGGTTTAGTATAATACATATAAGTTCTTTTTGGGTACAAAAAGTGTTTTTTCTTTGTTTTTAGTACATTTTTGTATGTTCGTTGAACAAAATTAAACTTTTTTTCTTTTGCTTTTTCGGCTTTCTTTTAGGTTTTAGTTATTTCTGCATCAGAAAATGTATCTGCTCACGTCGCTGCATTAGATATCGCTTTTCATTGGCTTTATCGTTTTGCAAATATACAAAATGTCTTGACAAGAAGCAAAGAATATAGCAGAGATTTTAACTAAAATCGAAAAAAGAATAAAAACCAATATCGTGCCAAATCAAATACGAAAGTATTATTATAAGTAACAGTTCTCCTACAGATTGCTATGTTTCGATGTCGTTTTGAAAAGGAGTCCTTTTGGATTGCAGAACGAGTCCTTTTGGTGAGCAAAAGGAGTCCTTTTAAAAGGCAAAAGGACAACTATTGGAAGGCAAAAGGAGTCCTTTTGATTTTGAGGTGAATTTCCTCCTATAGAAAGTAGCTCATATATTAAAATAAATATGACCACATACTTATTAAATGGCAAAGTATATTATAATAAATGGTCAAGTATTATTATAATACTTCTCGTTCGGTCTTCGTTCGGTCTTCGATTGGTCTTCGATCGGTTCTCGTTCGGTCTTCGTTCGGTCTTCGTTCGGTTCTCGTTCGTCCTCCGTTCATCCTTCGTTCATCCTCCGTTCATCCTTCGATTGTTCTTCGTTCGCGAATCGAAGATCCATCGAATAGATATCAAAGTATCAACGGATTATTAACGGAACGTCTACCGACGTACAACGATATCGTAGCGAATACGTAACGGCTACTCATGCTTTTTTGTACGCAATCATACACTATACGTACAAAAACGGAACGATTTGTTTCTTTATTAATTAACATTTTTGATTTCATTTAGTAATTTTGCAAACGGAAAATATAACAACTTAAATCAACTTTATAAATTTATTATCTATTATGAAATTATCTAACAAACTAAATTCACTGCTTGTAGCACCGCTCGCAATAGCTTTGTTTGCAGCATGCTCAACAGACGAGAATTTGTCGGACGGGGGGGTAAGTGGTCAGACTCTTACTTTCTATGCTCTTAATGCTGAATCAGAAGATGCAGCAGGTAGCCGTACTATTTTTGACAACACAGTAGGCGAGGGTAGTACAATGGACAATGTTACTGCTAAATGGGACGCTACAAACGACAAAGTAGTAGTGTATGGTGGTAACGATTATCAGAATTGTGGCGATTTTAAGGTGTCAAAACTTTCTGCTGATGGTAAAACTGCAACTTTAACTGGTAAAATTCCTACTGCCGTTACCGAGGATGGAACACCTATGTATGCGTATGTTTCAAATGCAAACATTAAGAAATTTAATGGCGGAAAGCATTTGGAAGTAGATTATTCAAAGCAGGAGGGAACTTTCGAGGATGCTATGGCTCATACTTTGTTTTGGGCTAAGACCACTTATACTACCAAAGGTGATATGCAGTTCAAATTTTTGTATAAAACAACTTATTTGAAACTTACTCTTGATTTTGGTGATGCTAATTTTAATAGCACAGCTTCATTATTGCTTAATGGTACCAAAATTTCTTCACTTTCGCGTATTAATGCAATTAATAATAAAACAGATGGTACGGATAATAGTGGTGGAACAAACGCTATTCAAAGCAATGGCGTAACGATAGAAAATGCAACCATAACAAATGGTAAATCTGTAGTATACGTTGCTTTGTATCCACAGGAAGTAGAAAATGTAAAGTTGGTAGCAACACTTGATGATGGCAACAAATATAATTTCGATATTTCAAAAGGTAAAAAAGCAACTCTCGGTAATGGTGCCATATATCATATCACACGTACAGGCGTAAAAGAAGTAAAACAATAATTTAAAATCACAAGAAAATGAAGAAATCATATATAACCCCCGAAGTAAATGTAATTCAGTTGGAATCGATGACCATAATGGCAGGTTCAGGTGGAGGTACCATATCTAATCCTTCGTCTAAACCCGACCCATTCGAGTCAACTTCTTCAACTCCCAGCACAGCCAGCTTTGACATGTGGAATGACACGGAAGTTGCAGAATAATATAATCGCAAGGATATTATTGATGCCGTCTGCGAGCAAACGAATAGGTTTGCTTGTAGGCGGCATTTTTATATGAATAAACTTATATTCTGAGACGCTTGTATCTGTCTCCAAATATGAATACGTATTCATCTGCCAATGATAACGTATTCATCTGCCAACGATAACGTATT
>ERZ773202.1766-NODE-1766-length-12864-cov-4.810680_pt1 | contig 12864 bp, 8 predicted proteins | sample MGYA00580998_ERZ773202 | MGnify/ENA primary metagenome ERZ773202 (study PRJEB29015, sample SAMEA2737803) | human gut metagenome | biome: human gut; feature: human-associated habitat; material: faeces | place: China | collected 2012 ...
TACCTCAACGATGAGGGTATCATCGACAACTCAAGCTACGAGCGCATCAGCGCACGCGCCAAGGCCGACTACCAGGCAAAGAAGTGGTTGAAGCTCGGCGTCAACGCACAGTATGTCCACTCTGACACCAAGTCGAGCCCTAACCTCGACGAGAAGATGGGTTCTGCCAACATCATGTATTTTGCTGCACGCATCGCTCCCATCTACCCCATCTACATCCGTAAGATGGGCGACGACGGCAAGCCCTACATCGCTACCGACAAGTATGGTCACCAGCGTTACGACTATGGTGTGCCCGCCGGCTACGGCATGACACGTCCGTTCATGGCAACAGGTAACCCCCTCGGCGCCAACCTGTACAACACCAACGACCTCGGCGTGAACCAGCTCAACGGCACATTCATCGCCGACATCAGCTTCACCGACTGGTTGAAGCTCAACATCACGAGCAACGTAAACTACAACACTGCTGAGCAGAGCATCTATACCAACTCGTTTGAGGGTCCTGGCTCTGGCGACAACGGCCGTCTGGAGAAAGGCAACACCAACACCCTGCGCACCAACAACACGCAGACGCTGACCTTCATGAAGAGCTTCGGCAAGCACAATGTTGACGCTCTCGTGGGTCATGAATATTACAAGCAGCAGGTCAAGTATCTCTATTCAGCAGCCAAGGGCGAGTTCTCACCCTACCTGCAGGAGATCTACGCATACGCCAACAAGTATGACGGTTCGTCTTATACTAACAACTACAACGTAGAGGGCTTCTTCGGCCGCGCACAGTATAACTACGACGGCCGCTACTTCGCTTCGCTCTCTTATCGTCGCGATGCCTCTTCTTACTTTGCCAAGGATCACCGTTGGGGCGACTTCTGGTCTGTAGGTGGAGCATGGATCATCAGCAAGGAGCAGTGGTTCAACGCTCCCTTCGTTGACGAACTGAAGCTCAAGGCTTCTATCGGTCAGCAGGGTAACGACAACATCGGTGCCTTTGCCTACACCGACCTCTACACTCTCACCCCTAACGCCTCTAACAATGGCATGTCGCCCTCGTTCGGACGTATGGGTAACGAGAACATTACATGGGAGACAACGACCAACTTCAATGCTGGCGTGGAGTTCTCTCTCTTTAAGAGCCGCCTCACAGGTTCTATCGACTTCTACACTAAGAAGACCTCAGACCTGCTGTTCTGGCTGTCTATACCTGAGGGTCAGGGTACCCGTGGCTACTATGGCAACCTCGGCGACATCCGCAACACCGGTATAGAGCTTGTGCTCTCAGCTGCTGTTATCCGTACAAAGGATATCGACTGGAACATCACCGCCAACCTCTCGCACAACAGTACGAAGATCCTGAAGCTGCCCGCAAGCAAGATTCAGGACAACGGCGGATTCCGCGAGGCTATGGAGCCGCTGCGCATCCTGCCTATGTGGTACCGCGAGGGCGGTCCTCTTTACAACGCCATGCTGCCCGACTATGCTGGTGTCAACGAGAAGGGTGAGGCCCTCTACTGGGTCGATGCCAACATCGCCGAGGGCAAGGAGTCGCAGATCGCTGCTCACGAGCACTCTTACACCACCACCGACTATAGCAAGGCCAGCTACTATGAGCAGGGCTCTCTGCTGCCCAAGGTGTTCGGCGGTCTGTCTACCAACTTCCGCTACAAGAGCTTCGATGTGTCCATGACCTTCGACTACCAGATTGGCGGCAAGGTTTACGACAACCAGTATGCTCAGCTCATGCAGATGCCTATCACATCGGGTGAGAACTGGGGACAGACCATCCACAAAGACTGGGCAAAGGCATGGAGCGCCAACAACACGTCAAGCAACATTCCGCGTTGGCAGAATGGTGACAATTATGCCACCTCTAGGTCAAGCCGCTTCCTCACCAACGCTGGCTATTTCAACTTCCAGTCGTTCTCTGTAGGCTACACCCTGCCGAAGGGACTCATTCCTGAGGTTAGCAAGATCCGCGTCTATGTGATGGGTGAGAACCTGGCCTTCTGGTCAGCACGCAAGGGTCTTGACCCACGCTTCTCATTCCTTGGCTCAGGTTATGTAGGCACTTACTCACCCATCCGCAACATCTCGGGTGGCATACAGGTAAGCTTCTAATTTATAGCTGTTGACGAGCGGCAAGCAACGCTTCTTGTTACTTGTCTGCTCGTTACAGAAAGCAAGTATTTCTTGTCTTGCTAAACAATAAAAACAAAAAAAACGAATTCACGATATGAACAAAAATATATTAGCTTTGGTTGCCGCCGCTCTGGTGGTCTCTACCTCGATGACAAGCTGTATCGAGGAGTATGAGCCGTCAAAAGGCTATGCATCTGTCGATCAGGTAGCACAGGCACCGACAGCCTATGAGTCGCTTGTGAGCGGTCTCACATCAACTCTTACCGGAACATTTATCTATAGTGACGATGACTACGATGCCGACGACTTCGGCTATCCTGCCATGATGATCAAGCGCGACATGATGGGTCAGGACATCGCACCGACAGACGCATCGGGAAGCGAGTGGTTCGCCACTCAATATACTGCCAGCGTGGCCCTCGGTCCGCAGTATGGAGCCTGCCAGATGCCTTGGACCTACTACTATGGTTGGATAAAGAGCTGCAACAACGTGCTCAAGAGCTACGGCGGCGAGAACGTGTCAGAGAACCATTACACAGGTGTGGGCATAGCTTATGCTCTCCGCGCAATGTATTATCTTGACCTCGTGCGCACTTACGGTGCCGAGACCTACGCCAAGAACAAGCAGGCCGAGACCGTGCCTATGGTCACGGAGGTCGACGCAGCCGACATCACGAAGAACCCGCGTATGACCAATGAGGCTGCCTTCGCCTTCATCCTCTCCGACCTTGACCAGGCAGAGAAATATCTTGCCGACTATCAGCGTTCTGACAAGACCACTCCCGACCTCAGCGTGGTGTATGGTCTGAAGGCTCGCGCCTACCTCACCATGGAGGATTGGCCAAACGCCGAGAAGTATGCCAAGCTCGCTATGGCTGGCTACAGCGTGATGACTGGCGCACAGTACACCGACTACGAGACGGGCTTCAACACACCTAACGACGCGTGGATGTTCTGCGTGCAGTATAAGGCAACCGACGACAACATCAAGTTTAACGATGCTGACTCGTCATGGGGCTCAAAGATGATCACCGAGAACGGCATGCTCGACAATCCTCAGGGAAGCTGTGGCTATGCAGCCAACTATGGCTATCCGCTCTTCATAGACCGTCACCTCTACGAGACAATACCTGCAACCGACTGCCGTAAGAAGTGCTTCGTAGACTTCTCAGCCGACGATGCTGCGTCAGAAGAGGAGCTTTACTCTATCCTCAGCACTAACACACAGAATCCAGAGCTGCTCGCCATGAACAAGCCTAAGTTCGGTGGTCTGGAGGTTAAGTTCCGTTCAACAGGCGGCTCACAGGGCCGTTACGACAAGTATGTGGGCTTCTGCGTGGCTGTGCCTCTCATGCGTGTTGAGGAGATGAAACTCATCGAGGCTGAGGCTGTAGGCATGCAGAGCGGCCGTCAGGCTGAGGGCATCTCTCTGCTCACCGCCTTCGCCAAGCAGCGCGATGCCAGCTACGAGTATGGCAAGCACAACGAGGCTTACGGCAACAGCGCTACCTCTGCCTTCCAGAACGAGATATGGTGGCAGCGCCGAGTAGAGTTCTGGGGCGAGGGTCTGTCGATGTATGACATCAAGCGCCTGCAGAAGGGCATCATACGCAGCTATGAGGGCACCAACCACGTTGACGGTTACCAGTGGAATACCACCACAACGCCAAATTGGATGAACTGGTGCATCACCAACGGCGAATGCAACTACAACACCGCTTGTACCAACAACCCGACACCGTCGGCACCTTCAGGCAACTCTCAGAAGTTTGTGTGGTAACCAACGGTCATGAGACAATCGCTAAGGATTAGCAACAAAAAAATTGTTCAAACAAAAAATTGACAACAACGATGAAAAAATATATTTTTGGATTGATGGCAGTCGCTGCTGCGATGTTCATGACATCGTGCTCTGCCGATGAGGGCACAGAGCCAGGCAACGACTCAAAGGCTTATGTGATGACCAACACTTACAGTGTGGCTCCGCCGCTTGATGCCGATGCCGACTTTAAGGTGCGCGTGTCTACAAACTCTGCCACCGAGAGCGCATACATTCTGCTTGAGAAGCATGCCGACTATTCTAAGCACATTGCCGAGCTTGGACAGGAAGGCTACAACGACTTTGTGGTAAAGAACGGTGGCTTGGTGAAAGGAGTGAAAGGTCAGTCGGAGGTAGACACTCTGTTCTACGGCCTCAAGGGCGATTATATGGCCACTGTGGTGGCTGTGAACGCCAAGGGTCAGGCACAGGCTGCCGACAGCGTGTCGTTTACTGGCATAACCTGGAACAAGGTGTGTGACGGAAAATATTATTTCAATGCAGACGTAGCTCCAATTGTGGGCAAGGAGTCGGTTGACTGCGAGCTCGACGTTGATGCCAGCAATCCTTCAAGCTACCGCATCAAAAACGTCTACGGACAGGGCTACAACGTGAAGTTTAAGAAAGCTAAGAGCGGAAGCACCGATGAGCAAGGCAATGCGTTCAACTACATCTTGGTGCCCAAGTTCTCGACAGGTCTCACATACAAGACGTATGGCACAGTCTACATGACCGATGCCTACAGCTTGACTGGCTCGACAGACTATCTCGACAACGGCATCTACGCCGACAACAGCCTCTTTATCTGCACCGTTTACTCTGTAGCAGCTGGCAATATTTCGGCGTTGAAGTATGACGAGTTTGTGCCTAACAACTAAAAGGCTGTAGGGCTTCAAAATATTGTTTTAAGCCATTATTGAAAACTTATATTTATTCAGTTCTTTTTATTCTGAATAGATCTTCTAAATAACAATTGAGGACGGACTACCAGTGATGGCAGTCCGTCTTTTGTTTGTTGGAGGAAGCTTGGGGGAGGTTGGTGGTTATGGGAGGCTGGTGGTTATAGGAGGCTGGTGGTTATGTAGGTGTGGTGGTTATGGGGCCGTCTTATAGCTCTTATAGGTCGTATATGTCTTATATGTCGCATAACCCCCATAAGCAGCCCAATATGTCTTTTAGGCTTTTCAAGCCCCCTAAAAACAGAAACAGCCATCCGAGATTTCGGATGGCTGTTCGCATTAGTATGTTATGAAAAATTTGAGAGAACTTTGAAACTTCACAGTTTCGGTTGTTGTTTTACTAAACATGATTTATATAGAGAAAGCATAGAAATTATCTTCTTTCGTTGCCTTGGCACCTTGTAGGGCAGGCTTTGTTTTTGTTCTCAGCGGTCTTTATTTGACCACTGTTGTTGCGTTGTTTACAGGCGATGTGGTGTCCATGGTGCGCTGCTGTAGCGTGTCTATGGTTGCCGAATCGGTGTAAGCCATTGACTGGCCGCGGCTGGTGCCCATTGTTGAGCTTTGTGGGGTGGTGGTGTCAGCGTTGCCGTTGAACGAATATTGTGCGGCGTTGCCAAGCGTTAAGATTATAGCCACCACCGCTGCTGCCTTGAACAGCGGGAACATGCGCTCCTTGAGCGTTATTCGGTGTGCCTTAACCTTTGCTGTGTCCTTCTGCTCTTCGCCTACAATAGCTAAGAGACGGTCGTCGAAGGCTGCATCAAGCACGTCGGTCTTTGGCTCCGTGGCTTGATAGAGGAACAGACATCGGTATTGCTTCAGCTCCTCGGGCACGCTGGTCTGACTGAAGAAGGCCCGCAGGATGTTTTCCTCCTCCACGGTTGTCTCCGCCTTCCAGTAGCGATCTAAAAGTTGTGTTATATACTTATAGTCCATATCCGTCTAATTGAGTGAATCGTTGTTTAATGGCCTGTCGTGCGCGGAAGATGTTCACCTTCACTTGCTCTTCTGTGATGTTGAGCAGCGAGGCAATCTCTTTGTAGGCTTTGCCTTCAAAGTCGCGAAGCTGTATACACTCGCGCTGCTTCACAGGCAGGCTGTCGATGATTTGTCTCACAAGCTCCACCTTGTTACGCTGTTGCGTTCTCTCGTACGGGTCATAAGCTGTGTCTTGACGGTCAATGCCTTGCTCGTCGAGCGAGGCGTTCTGGTTGTCATGCTTGCTTATTCGGTCGAGAGCGAGGTTACGGCAGACGGTTATGCTGAAAGCCTCTATTGATTCTATTTCAGCCCAGCTGTCGCGCTTGTTCCAGACTTTTATCAGGGTGTCTTGCACGATGTCTTCGGCCTCTGCGCTGTTGAGCGTGATGCGAAGAGCAAGCCGATAAAGAATGTTCTTCAGCGGCAATACATCATTGCGAAAACTAACCTGTTTTATCATCGCTTCTATATGGTTGACGGTTGTGAAGATATAAAGTTACAACGTTAACAGTCTTTAACTAATAGTTGTCAAAGCTCTTTCTTGTTCTATTGTCGTTTCTCTTTTATTTTATCGTCGTTCCCTTTCCCTTTTGTCCAATGGCATCGGCTTTTGTTATGAGCACCCGTCCCACGCCTTTGCCTATGGCATCGAGAGCGTTCTCTATCTTCGGTATCATGCCGCCGGCAATGGTGCCGTCGGCCACGAGGTCGTTGAAGAGCGGGCGCGTGATGTTTGCAATCACCGACGAGTCGTCATCGGGATTGGAGAGCACGCCGGGTTTCTCGAAACAGTAGACAAGCGTCACGTCATAGAACGGTGCGAGAGCTATGGCCGTTGTGGCGGCAATGGTGTCGGCGTTTGTGTTAAGGATGTTGCCGTTGCCGTCGTGTGTGAGAGGTGCCATGACAGGCGTAATGCCCTCTTCAATAAGCTTGCTGAGCATTTGTCCGTTGGCGCGGTCCACATCGCCCACAAAGCCATAGTCGATTCCGTTCTTCAGCGGTCGCTTATGTGATCTGATGACATCGATGTCGGCACCTGTCAAGCCAAGGGCGTTCACGCCTTGTGCTTGCAGACGGGCCACGATGTTCTTGTTGACGAGGCCACCATAAACCATGGTCACCACCTCCAGCATGTCGGCATCCGTGATGCGTCGTCCGTCCACCATCTTGCTCTCTATGCCCAGAGCGGCAGCCACCTTTGTGGCGCGTCGTCCACCGCCGTGTACCAGCACCTTTCTGCCGGGAATGGCAGCGAAGTCGTTGATAAGCCTTGTGAGCTGTGCTTCGTCTTCAACCACGGCTCCGCCAACCTTGATGACGGTCAGTGGAGCAAAGGTCTTGTCTGTTTCTCTCTCCTTTTCCATATTTTTTTCTTTTTAAGACCTTTTTTTTTATTCAAGATAAGTGTAACCATAGAGTCCTGAGCGATAGTTGCTAAGGAACTCCTTACCCTCTTCGAGTGAAATTTTTCCTGCTTTGACGCTCTTCGTCACCCATATCTCGAGCTGGCGCACCAGCTTCTTGGGGTTATACTGCACATAGTCGAGCACCTCTTCCACGGTCTCGCCGTCGAAGATCTGGTCTATGTGGTAGTGGTTGTCTTTCACGCTTATGTGCACGGCGTTGGTGTCGCCGAAGAGGTTATGCATGTCGCCGAGAATCTCCTGATATGCTCCTACGAGGAACACGCCGAGATAGTAGGGCTCGTTCTTCTTCAGCGCATGAACGGGCAGACAATGCGAGATGTTGCGGTTGGTCACGAAGTTGGCAATCTTGCCGTCCGAGTCGCAAGTGATGTCCTGAATGGTGCAGTTGCGTGTGGGTTTCTCGTTGAGCCGTTGCAGCGGAATGATGGGGAAGAGCTGGTCTATAGCCCATGAGTCGGGCAATGACTGGAAGAGCGAGAAGTTGCAGAAATATTTGTCTGCCAGCAGCTTGTCGAGTCCTTTCAGCTCGTCGGGCGCATGCTTCATCTGCTTCGCCAGGTTGTTGACCTCGCGGCACACGCTCCAGTACATGCTCTCTATCTCTGCTCTTGTGCGCAGGTCCACGATGCCGTGTGAGAAGAGGTCGAGCGCCTCCTCTCTGATCTGCTCCGCGTCGTGCCAGTCTTCCAGCATTGTGCGCTGGTTCAGGTTGTCCCAGATGTCGTAGAGGTCCTTGACGAGCTGGTGGTCGGTGTCGGCAGGCTCAAACTCCTCGCGCATCTCGGGCAGCGAAGCCGTCTCCAGCACATCGATCACGAGCACCGAGTGGTGAGCCGACAGCGACCGTCCGCTCTCTGTGATGAGGTTCGGGTGAGCGATGTCGTTCTTGTCGGATGCGTCGACAAAGGTGTAGATGCAGTCGTTAACATACTCTTGGATGGAATAGTTAACCGAGCTCTCGCTGTTTGACGAGCGCGTGCCGTCATAGTCGACACCCAGTCCGCCGCCACAGTCTACGAAATCGACGTTATACCCCATCTTGTGGAGCTGCACATAAAACTGTGCCGCCTCTCTGAGCGCTGTCTGTATGCGTCTTATTTTTGTTATCTGGCTGCCGATATGGAAATGGATCAGTCGCAGCGAGTCGTGCAGTCCCTTCTCGTCAAGGATGTTAAGCGCCTGAAGCAGTTCGCTTGACGTTAGGCCAAACTTGGATGCGTCGCCTCCGCTCTCCTGCCACTTTCCGCTTCCGCTTGATGCCAGCTTTATTCTTATTCCGAGGTTCGGCTTCACGCCCAACTTCTTTGCTGCCTTTGCAATGGTGTCGAGCTCGTTGAGCTTCTCCACGACGATGAAGATGCGCTTTCCCATCTTCTGTGCCAGCAGCGCCAGCTCAATGTAGCTCTGGTCTTTGTAGCCGTTGCACACGATGATGGAGTCGCTCTGACATTGCACGGCAATGACAGCGTGGAGCTCAGGCTTGGAACCACACTCCAGTCCGAGGTTGAACTTTCGTCCGTGTGAGATAATCTCCTCGACCACGGGCTGCATCTGGTTCACTTTGATAGGATAAATAATGAAATTTTCAGCTTTGTAGCCATACTCGTCAGCCGCTTTCTTGAAGCAGCTTGATGTCTTCTCGATGCGGTTGTCGAGGATGTCGGGAAAGCGCAGGAGCACTGGCGGTGTTACGTCGCGCAGTGCAAGCTCGTCCATCACATCACGAAGGTCAATCTCCGTGTTGTCCTTGCAGGGCGTGACATACACATCGCCCTTGTCGTTGACTCCGAAGTAAGAGGTGCCCCAACCGTTGATGTTGTAGAGCTCCTTTGAGTCATCGATGGTCCATTTCTTCATTTATTCTTGTTCTTTTTTGATGTTGTTTCCTTTTTCTTCTTCTATCTTGTTCTTTATCTTATCCACCGACAGCTTGATCTTGTCATAGGTGTCCATGAGGTTGACATCGATGGCATACTTGGCCTTGTTGTAGAACGGTTCGCGTTGCGCGAGCTGAGCCTCTATGAATGTGCGCACCTCATCGGGCGTCTTGTTGAGGAGCAGCGGCCGCACGCTCTTGCCCATCTTCAGATGCTTGTAGAGCACGTCGGGAGTGGCCTTGAGGTAGAAGGTTGTTCCTTGGCTGTTCATGTAGTCGATGTTGTCGAAGAAGCAGGGTGTGCCTCCTCCACAACTTATTATCACATCCTCAAACTCTGCCACCTCATGCAGCATGTTGCGCTCAATGCGCCTGAAGCCCTCCTCGCCTTGTTCGTCGAAGATCTGCTTCACGGTCTTGTGCATGCGGCTCTCAATATACCAGTCGAGATCGTAGAAAGTGAGCCCCAGGTCCTTGGCCAGTGCCTTTCCCACGGTCGTCTTTCCGGCTCCCATATAGCCAATGATGATGATACGTTGCATAAGTTTCTGTTATAGCTCGGCTCCAAAAGCCTGGTTGTCGTTATTTCTTCTTTGCAGGAGTGGCGTTCACGATGTCCATACACTGCTCGTAGGTCAGCTCTGTTGCCTTGTCGTGCTGTGCCTTCGGTATGCGATAGTTCTTGCCGTCGTATGCGATGTAAGGGCCGTAGCGTCCGTTGAGGATCTCGAGCTTTGCGTCTTCCTCAAACTTCTTCATGTGGCGCTGCTCCTCTTGCAGACGTTTGGCCTGTATGAGCTGTATGGCGGTGTCGAGCGTCACGGTCATGGGGTCCTCGCCCTTGGGCAGCGACACATACTTCTTATTGTGCATGACATAAGGTCCGAATCGGCCGGCGCCGATCACCACGTCGGTGCCCTCAAACTGTCCCACGGTGCGCGGCAGCTTGAACAGCTCCAGCGCCTCTTCGAGCGTTATCGAGTCCATGCGCTTGTCGGTGGGCAGCTGTGCAAACTGCGGCTTCTGCTCATCGTCAGCCGATCCTATCTGCACCACAGGTCCGAAGCGTCCGATCTTCACAAACACGGGGCGTCCGCTCTTCGGGTCGTCGCCGAGCTTGCGCTCGCCCGCCTTGTGCTCAGAGCGTGCGTTGATGACCTTCTCCACGGTAGGCTCAAAGGTGTGCTCAAAGTCTTTCATCATGTCGGTCCACTGCTCCTTGCCCTCAGCAATCTGGTCAAACTGCTGCTCCACACGAGCCGTGAAGTTATAGTCCATGATGTCGGGGAAGTTCTCAATAAGGAAGTCGTTGACCACCGTTCCTATGTCTGTGGGCAGCAGCTTGCCCTTCTCGTTGCCTGTCAGCTCCTTCTTTGTCTTGCTTGTGACCTGGATGCCGCGCAGCGTGTCGATGGTGTAAGAGCGTTCCTCGCCCTTTTTGTCACCCTTCTGCACATACTCGCGCTGCTGTATGGTGCTGATGGTCGGTGCGTATGTTGACGGGCGTCCTATGCCCAGCTCCTCAAGCTTGTGCACGAGGCTTGCCTCGGTGTAGCGTGCCGGTCCCTGCGAGAAGCGCTCGGTGCTCGTGATCTCGCGTCTTTGCAGCTCGTTGCCCTCGGTCAGGGGCGGCAGGATGTGTGAGAACTCGTCAGAGGGGGCGTCGTCGTCGTCAGTCGACTCGCGGTACACCTTGAGGAATCCGTCAAACTTGACCACCTCTCCGTTAGCCACAAACTTGGGTGCGTGGTTCTCTTTTGTTGCCTTCAGACAGTCCTCGGCATCGTTGATAATGCTTATCGTCACCGTGGTCTTCTCTATCTGTGCTTCTGCCATCTGGCTGGCAGCTGTGCGTTTCCAGATGAGGTCGTAGAGGCGCTTCTCCTGCGACGTGCCGTCGATGGTCACGTTGCTCATGTATGTCGGTCTTATGGCCTCGTGAGCCTCCTGGGCACCCTTCGAGTTGGTATGGAAGTTGCGTGGTGAGCTGTACTCCTCGCCGTAGAGGTTGATGATCTCCTCTTTAGCTGCTCCTATGCAGAGCTTTGAGAGGTTCACGCTGTCGGTACGCATGTATGTGATCTGTCCGTTCTCGTAGAGATGCTGTGCCACCATCATGGTCTGCGACACCGAGAAGCCGAGCTTGCGGGCAGCCTCCTGTTGCAGCGTCGACGTGGTGAAAGGCGGTGCAGGCATGCGCTTGAGCGGCTTCTTCGTCACCGCCTCCACCTTAAACTCGGCGTTGCGGCAAGCCTCAAGAAACGCCACCGCCTCGTCGTGGTTGCTGAATCGGCGGTCGAGCTCAGCCTTTACCTCCTGCTGCGATCCGTTCTCGTTGGTCAGTGCGAAGATGGCGTTTATGCGGTAGTAGGGTTCGCTCTTGAACTTCTGGATCTCGCGTTCGCGCTCCACAATCAGTCTCACCGCCACGCTCTGCACGCGGCCTGCCGAGAGGGCGGGCTTAACCTTGCGCCACAGCACGGGTGACAGCTTGAAGCCCACAATGCGGTCGAGCACGCGTCGTGCCTGCTGTGCGTTCACCAGGTTCATGTCGAGATGTCGCGGGTTCTCGATGGCTGCGAGAATGGCAGGCTTTGTGATCTCATGAAACACTATTCGGCTGGTCTTCTCCTCGTCCAGTCCGAGCACCTCGCAGAGGTGCCATGAGATAGCCTCTCCCTCGCGGTCCTCATCGGATGCGAGCCATATCTTCTTGGCTTTCTTTGCGTTGGCTTTCAGCTCGCTTACGAGCTTCTCTTTCTCTTTCGGTATGACGTATGATGGTTGCATCGACTGCATGTCGATGCTCAGTTCTTTCTTCTTCAGGTCGCGAATGTGTCCGTATGAAGACATCACCTTGAAGTCGCTGCCTAAAAATTTTTCTATTGTCTTGGCCTTTGCAGGGCTCTCCACAATCACTAAGTTGTCTTGCATATACTTAAATGTTCGTTATTTGGAGTGCAAAAGTAAGCAATAGTTTTCCTCCTACATTATTATATAGGAAAAATTTAAGGAAAATTATTATTATAGGCTTTTTAAACCGAAAAATTGGTTGTCGTGTTGCCATTAATATGGCGGTTTGGAACATTTATGGTTGTAAGAAAATTTTTTGACATGTTAAAAGCTTACAAAAGTTTTGATGTTAACCAAATATTTTCTATATTTGTTCCGTAAATTTAATCGACGAAACAAGCATGTTGTTAAAGATTTACACAGATGGGCGTCGCCGAAGGCGACGCTTTTTTGAGGTGATAACTATTAGAAATATAGCTTGTTGCTTACTTGCAAAAGTTCAATATCTGAAAAATCCGACAGCTACTATCATAACAAAACTTCCTCCATTATGATACCAAGAATAAAAAAAATAACCGCGTTAGACAATTTCATCCTCTTTGTGGAGTTTGATGATGGTTACAAAGTGATGTATGACGTGAAGGATGATATTGAAACCTTGCCGTCGTTTCGCGCTTTGACAGATGTATATGGGTTGTTTAAACAAGTGCAGCTTGATAGTAGCCGCACATGTGTTTATTGGAATGACGAGATAGATCTTCCAAGCGATTGCTTATATGAATATGGAAAAGCCGCTTGAACATTTATCTCCTTAATTCCGCAACACTTTGATTTAACTTTATTTATAAGTACCTGAGCAACAAA
>ERZ773202.1767-NODE-1767-length-12847-cov-10.559256_pt1 | contig 12847 bp, 10 predicted proteins | sample MGYA00580998_ERZ773202 | MGnify/ENA primary metagenome ERZ773202 (study PRJEB29015, sample SAMEA2737803) | human gut metagenome | biome: human gut; feature: human-associated habitat; material: faeces | place: China | collected 2012 ...
CCGCCCACCGGCAGGCTGGTGCCCTCCAAGTGGCCTGCGGCGATCTGCAGCACGCCATCGCTGGTGCCGTGGTAGATGGGCAGCTCCACACCGATCTTTTCAATGGTGATGTAGCCCATAATGCCGGTGCCGGTCACATCCAGCGTGGCGTTGTAGCTGGTGAACCGGTCGGCATGGAACAGCGCGTCCGGGTCGGCGGCGATCTGCGCATTGAACGCATCTGCCGCCTCGAAATAGGCGCTGTAGTCGGCATCGGTCAGATTGTCCACATCCTCGGCATAGGTGGCCACAGCACGGGACTGATGCAGCTGGTTGACGTAATCGCTGAGGGTGGGGTATAACATCACGGATAGACCCACGAAAAAGACGAGGATCAGGATGATGGTGCTTTTGTTCTTTTTCATGGGCTACTCCCTAATGTTATAAGGATAGGAGCGGGGGCCTTGCGGCCCCTTTGCTCCGGGTTCTTGGGGGAAATGGAGCTTACTTGTTCTCCATGCGCTTCTTGGTGACCAGCAGAACGATGGCCGCAACCATCAGGCCGCCGCCGACCACATAGAAAATGGTGGTGCCGATGCCGCCGGTGGAGGGCAGGGTAATGCCGGATTTGTTGTTGATGATGGTGGTGGACAGGTTGGAGCCATCAAGATCAACACGTTCGTTGGTGTGATTTGCTTTGATGGTCACTCTGGTTACCTTGCAGGCACTGTAACCGGTGGGAGGGTTGGTCTCCTTCAGGTAGTAGGTGCCAGCGTCCAGACCCTTAACATTGAACTGACCATCTTTGTTAGAGAGCATCTCAACACCTTTACCCTCAGTGCTAAAGTCGCGAGAGTAAGTGCCGTCATTATTCTTTTTGAGCTTGATCTCATCTTCATCATTGCAAGCTTCATTGCTGTACAGACGGAAGCCAGCGCCCTCCAGCTTGTTGTTCTCGTTAACTTCATCGTGATACTTGGTGTTGTTCAGCTGGTAGGTGTACACACAGGCTTCGCTTGTGGGAGTCTTATCAAGGGATGTGTTGATTCTGGGATTGTTGGAATACTGGAGAAAAACACTATTCTTGTTATCAGTAGTATTAGAACCGTTTGCAGTATTGACAGTGGCGTTGTCGTTCAGGTGTGCAGTATAGGTGACCGTAATCGTAGCGCCGTGATTCAAATTGAGCCCTGCTGCAGCTGCACAGGTCTTGACATCCTCAATGCTCAGTGTGAAGGACTGAGGATCGTTCGATTTAAGTGTATAGTTAGCAGCATCGATCACTTGTGAAGTACTGCCGTCGACATTTGCGATTTTCACCGTATCCAAATTGTCAAAGGTAATGCCTGCAGACAGAGTATCATTGAAGCAAACAGTGTACTTATCATAGTAATCGTAAGCACGGCCATTGTCTTTGCTTGCGGGCAATTTAGCGATCAGCCTGAACTGGAACGGTTCGTTGATTGCATGGTCAGCGGAACTGTGCCAGCCGACATTGTCACCAGTAGAGCCAATGTCGTTGTTGTCGTAGACTTCCTTCTCAACAGTGGGCTTTACAACCTTATGCTTAATGATAACGTGATAGGGTGCTTTGGTAACCTTCAGCAGGAAGGAATTGTAGGCATGATAGAAATCGTCCTCGTGAAAGGGGCTAATATCAACGATCAGATAATAACCTGGCTTTCGAATTTCGAAGCCACCGGTGTGACCTGTATCGTCGGGTTTCGGTTTTGCGTCTGCAGTCGGGTAGAGATACTTGCAGACAAAACGCGCGAAAGCAATGCTGTCATCATCGGAATCATCCCATGTGCTGATAACCATAAGAACATCCTGAGCAGTTTTTGCGTTGCTAAACTGGTTGCCGATGGTAAGATCTTCCTTCAATTTCTCCAGAAAATCCTCATGATTAGGGATGCTTTCGCCCCAACCAACGTTGGAAATCGTCGTATTGTCATCACTAACATCACCCGTGAAGATCTGGAAAGCGCCGTAATCGTGTTTTGTGTTGAGGTCCTCCTCAGTCTCCCCAGGGTTGTATGCAAACGCCGGGATCGCCATGGCGCACACCATGGCAACTGCCAGCAGTGCGGCCAGCAGCTTTTTGATTGCTTTCTTCATCATGATTTGCGAAAGTCTCCTTTCAAGTTTTTCTGATTCCTATTTTCAGGGTCTGCTTCCGGCGCAGAATCAATTTTGCCGCCGTGTCAGGAAGGATGCAGGTTTTTTAACGTGCCCTCCTTTCGCGTCTGCGCTTTCTGCAAACCCCGCACACCAGAGCGGCAAGCATCAGCGCGCCGCCGCCTGCTGTATACAGTTTGGTACCGGCCCCGCCGGTAGAGGGAAGTTCGTAGTCGGACGGATCGGCCTGACTGGTGATCACAAGGCTGTCGGTTTTTACCGACTCTTCGGCATCATCGCTGATGGTCGTGTCCAGAATCCTGATGTTATTGATTACTTCACCGTCAACAGCCGTTTTGCCAAAGTCCTTCAGCTTGACGGTGTAGCAGATAGAATAGGTGCCTGCGGCAATGGGGGAACCGGCAGAACCCAAGGTGATCTTGCGCTCACCATTATCATCTTCCCAAGTGATGCCGAGCGTTGTATCGTCTTCTTTCATGCTGAGCTGGAGCGAGTCTTCGACATATTCGGCGGTTACGCCGGTGGGCAGGGTCATGCTGTCCGCAAGCGTCAGCGGGCCGGCCTGTTCGTTCTTGACCACAAGCGTAACAGTGTAATCCAGGTAGGCATCGCTGCCATTGTAGCGCGGGTCCTTCACGCTCTGGTTAAGGTCATAGTTCTTATCGTCTTTTTGATCCTCATCGGGGGTTTCATCCGGGTTGATGGTGATATCAAGGGCGTAATCTTTGTTGACCTCGATCTGATTAAAGCCGCTGCTGGTGACCTCGCTCTGGTTCCACTGGAAATTGAAGGAAACGTTGCTGGTGACCTTGGCATCGGAAGTATCCGCGCCTGCGGCTGCCTCCTCTTTCTGCTTGATATAGTCTTGGTCGTACCGCAGCACGGCGTACCAGCAGCCGTCATTCCCCTTGAGCAGCTGGTAGCTGCCGCAGGTGTCATAATTGCCGGTATCTTCCAGTTTGCCGGAGATAAGCTCGTCCTCCAGCACATCAAAGCTCTTGGGCAGCTTAACATGGACACAGTAGTCGTTGTCCTGGATCGCTTGGGCCGGGATATCTGTGACGGTCAGGCTGCTGTGCAGAAGCTCCGAAATGGTGGTGACGTTGGTATCCTCGTATTCAGTGCCATTCTTGCGCTGCACCTTCAGAGCAGTGAGGTGATCCAGTGCATCCAGACCTTTGATGGTGGTAATGGCACCTGCGTCATCTTCAACTTTGTAATCCAGCGTAGCCACGCCGTAATCGGCCTGCTGCGCATTTGCCACAGACACCAGCGTTGTCACCTGCGAAGCATTCAGCGTGACTTTAGCCACCTTGCCATCCACATCGCCGGAGATCACGGTCAGGGTGCCGAAATCTTCGTCCACATCGCTCACGATGCCAACGGTGCTGGCATCCACGGTGTATTCCTCAATGTGGGGCGCGGTGTCAGTGGTGGCCGCAGCATCCATGGAGAGCAGGGCAATGTCGGCATCGGCGGAATCATCCTGCACCTGCAACGGCTGGCTTTCCGCGGCCACAGCCTTGGTCACGGTGCCATTGTAAATGACGATATCACCGGGCATTGCGGCATCAGACTGCAGATCACCGTCAAAATCCATGGCATAGCCGCTGCCGGTCTCTTTGTTGTACAGCGCGCTGCGCAGCTGGCTGTGCAAAGACAGCACGCTGGAAACCTGCGGGATAGCGCTCTGGGGGATATCGGCATATTTCAGGCAGTAGGAAAGGAACATCACGTCCCATGGGCCGTAGTCGTTGCCGTAGTCGTTGCCGTAGCGGGTGTAGTGGCGCACGGTCTCGCCGTCGGCATCGTCCAGCTGGAAGTTGCGCTCGCTCTGCTCATAGCCCAGCTGGCTCTCGGCTACGGTCAGCAGGTCGTCGGCCCAGTTGCCGCTCAGCGTGGTGCCGGTCTGTGCCAGCCATTCGTCCTCGTCCTGCGTGCCGTCCAGCGGGTCGGACAGGCAGTTCACCGTGTGGTGATGCTCCGGCAGGCCGCAGACCAGCACTTCCTCGTAGCAGGCATCGGTGTGGTGGTGCACCGGGGTCTCGATCACAGGATCGACCACCACGGGCTTTGCGGCCACCGGCTCCTCAAACAGGGCCACCGGGTCATAATCGGGGTTCACTTCTTCTACAAGCTCGCCCTCTTCCAGACCGCACACCAGCTCATAGGTGGTGGTGTAGCAGCTGTCGTCGTGGGTGTGCTCGAACAGCTCACAGATCAGGCTGCCGTCCTCAGGGTCAAAGCAGTCGTCGGTGTGCTCGTGCTCTTCTTCCCGGCAGGTCAGCTCCTGCACTTCCTGGTAGCAGTCGTCGGTGTGCTCATGGGGCACAAAGATGTACTCCGGCTCTGCGGAATGGGCTGCAATGCCGGGATCATCCGCATCCACGCCGAACGCATCACCATCCATGCCGAATGTATCATCAAAAGACATGCCGTCGTCCGTCATGGTGGCGTTCCAGTCCTCCGGTTCGCCTTCCTCATAGCCGCACACCAGCTGCTTTTCATAGCAGGCAGCGGTGTGCTCGTGCTCCAACTCGCCGCACAGGTATTCGGCCGTTTTGGCAATGCCCACGCCGTGCAGCTGCCAGTTCACGAACAGGCTGGTGGTAAGCGCCAGTGCCAGCAGCAGCGCAGTATAGCGTCTGGCGCGCTGGTGGTTCCGACGGAACTTTTTCTGATATTCTTTCACAATATCCCGCATGATTCCTAAACCTCCTTAGTGGATCAACGAGAAGCTGGACAAGGGCCATACCCGCAAAAAAACCTTGCCTACGATCTGACTTTTTTCCACACAGCCGATCACACTGCTGCGGCTGTCAATGGAGGTGGCCCGATGGTCACCCAGTACGAAATACCGGTTTTCCGGCACCTGATAGGGAAATTTGATGTCGCATTCGCCCAGAGCCAGTTCATCTACATAGGGCTCATCCAGCGTCTGGCCGTTCACAGTGACCACACCGTCCTCGTCCAGTTCGATCACATCACCGGGCAGGCCGATGATGCGCTTGAGCAGAAGTTTGTTCTGCCAGTAAAATCCGCAAAGGTCGCCGGTCTTCATGTCGCTGCCCTTGACCAGCAGAATGATGTCCCGGTCCTGCAGAGTGGGGTTCATGCTGTCGCCGGAGACCTGCAGCACCGGCAGAAACAGGGTGGCCAGCAGCACGGCAACGGCCGCGACCACCAGCAGCGTGTAGACAGTGCTGCGCAGCACCCGCATATAACGGCTGCGGTAGGCCAGACGTTCGCGCTCTGCTTCCACCTCTGCTGTGGATGGAATGGGCGTGAACCTGATCTTTTGCTCTTTCATTTGGCACGCTCCTCCGGCAGGAATTCCGTGCTGTGATAGCCGTCCAGCAGTTCGCTGGCCCGGCGGTCAAAAGCGGCCCGGCGCTGCTGGATCTCCTGCTGCGTCCGGGCAAGCATTGCCTTGCAGTCCGCTTCGGTCTGGGCGCGCTTGCGTGCGGCGGCTTCCGTTTCCGCGTCGCACTGCTGCTGGGTGCGGGCCTTCAGGTTCGCAGCCTCGGTCTGTGCCTGTGCAAGGATCTGCTGGGCTTCGGCTTCCGCCTGAGCGCGCAGAGCGCTGGCAGCGGCATCGGTGTTTTTGTTTGCTGCGAGCACCGATGCAACGTATTCATCAGCCGCAGCCTGCGCCGCTTCAAACACCTTGTTCAGCTCCAGTGCAGCCTGCGCAATGGAACCTGCGTTTTCAATATGGATCTGCCGTTCCTGCAGCTGGGCAGACAGGGCAGCGTTTTCTGCCCGGAGCTGGTCCTCGCTCTGCTTGAGCGCCAGAATGATCTCGACTAATTCGGTGCGGCGCATGTGCCGCAGTTCACGGTCTGGCATAATGATCGATTTCTCCCGCAAAAAGTGGTCGGATTAGGCGAACGAAAACTTTTGACAAATACGAAAATTTTCGCACCACAAAACCACATTTGATATATCAGTTTTCGGCGTGACGGTGCCAGTTTGATGAATGACCGTCCACCTTATATGTTAGCACAGCATGCGCAACAGAAACGTAACAAAAATGCCTTTTCCGTGCATTTTTTTGCCAAAGAATAAAAAAATTGTTTCTTTTGATGTAAACGATTACGCCGGACTGAAAATGCGTTAAAAACAAAAAGAACTGTTCCCACAACGGAGACAGTTCTTGAAAAACAGATGAAAATAGGAGCCGGATCAGAAGCTCTTCAGCAGATCGCCCAGAGTCAGGAAGGACTGGTAGATCACGTTGACATTGTTGATGATGGAGCTTGCACCGGAGAAGATGCGGGCAATGGCGTTGAACACCTTACCGACATTCAGGAAGCTGTTGTAAGCGTCGCTGGCACCACCGTCCAGATAGACCATTTCCTCTTCGCTGATGGAGGCATAGTTTGCGGGCAGTTTCATAGTAGACATGGAGATTTTCCTTTCTATTGATAAAATTGATACAGTGTGTGGAAAGACTTAAATAAAGGCAGCCACGGCCAGCGTGGTGATCAGAGCACCGGCTACCGTCAGAACGCTCAAAATCGGGCCGTCATCGTATTCCTGCGCGGTCTGTTCCGGCTGAGCGGGCGTGGATGTGCTGGTGGAAGTGGTGGCATTTTTCACGGTCCAGTGTGCGTACACAGTGGTATCACCGGTAAACACCGTAGAGGTGCTGATTTTTGTGCCGCCCACCGGCTCGGTATACCAGCCGTCAAAGGTGTAGCCTTCCAGCGTAGGCTGCGCGGGCAGGGCACTGAGTTTGCCGCTCAGATTGGTGGTGACTGCCACAGCGGAGCTGCTGCCGCCCATGGCATCCAGACCAATGGTGTAGACCTGCGAATCCTTGTCTTCTGCGGCAAAGGCAGAGGGCAGTGCACAGCAGAGCAGTGCAGCGCTGAGCAGACCGAGGACCAGCATTTTCAAGATCTTTTTCATATGACTCCTCACTTTCCTGACGAATTGGGATGTGGTGCCTGCCGGGAACGGAAACACCAGAACAGACCTCGATGTCCCCGCCATGAGGCAGTAGACGAAAAAGCCGGGAAGAGGAGGTTTATTCAATCCTATATTTACCACATGCAGTGTAACAAAAGTGCAACAAAATGGGCGCGTTTTGTTGTTATGATGAAAAAAATTGGTTTTTCACAAATTGCAGGCTGCAAAAGGCGGCACAGAGCCGCCGCAAAAGCGGAAAAGTGGAACCTTCCCCTTGTGGAAAAACAAAGAATATGGTATAATATCTTGCACGATGCGCCATCGCCAAGCGGTAAGGCAGGGGACTTTGACTCCCCCATCGTAGGTTCGACTCCTGCTGGCGCAACCAAAAGCCCCGTCATCCTGAAAAGGCTGACGGGGCTTTTTGCATCACTTTTCCACAAAATGCGGCTGAACGGTGCAAAGCTCAGCGGCGGCGGATCTTTCTGGTGGGCTTGCGGCGGTTCCAGTTGTTCAAAAGGACCCACGCAAAGTAGATGATGATGGAAATAATACTCAATGTTATTACAACTTTGAGGTACAGACTGCCTAAGAATTCCTGAAAACGCGCCACAGTGAACAGCAGCGGGTTCAGGCTGACATCCTGCCCGGCGATCAGGTCCACCACGCCAATGGTCTCACCGGCAAGCTTCAGCTCCACGGTACCCACCACATCGCCCTGCTGGACAGGGGCACACACGGAATCCGGCAGGTGGAAATATTTCTGGGTCACGCTGCCGTCGCCGGTGGAGGGCAGCAGGGTCATCATGCTGTCGGCGGGATACAGCTGCAGGGAGCTGGTATCGGAGGAATACTTCACCGGGATCTCGGCCAGCGTAAGGTCGGTGTCCAGTGCGGCCTGAATGGAAAAGCTGTCGAACACCCAGTCCATCAGCTTCACGGTCTCGCACAGGGCCGGGCGACGGTTGGCGTAGCCGAAATCGTCGCAGGTGTCCGGGCTTTGCATCACGCAGAAAATATAGGTGGCACCATCCTTATTGGCCCATGAAACATAGCTCTGATTGCCACTGTCGCTTTTGAATGCGGTCACATCGCACATGCCGCCCTGCATGGCGCTGCGGTAGTATTTGCCGCCGCTGGATTTGCTCAGCGCGGCGTTCTGGCTGACCAGAACAGACGAAGAACGGTGTTTTTCTTTGGCGGGCATGGTAAAGCTGGGCGCACCGGAAACCTCCACAAAGGCATCAAAGCTCATCAGATAACGCAGGATCAGGTACATATCCACGGCACAGGTCACGTTGCCGCTGTCAATGCCGCAGGCATCCGTCCAGGTGCTGCCGGTGGTGCCGATGCGCTGGGACAGGGTGTTCATCTGGCTCACCCAGCCCGCGAGGTCGCCGCCGGAAAGGGCATAGGCAAGGCCCATGGCGGCTTCGTTGGCGTTGCGGGTCAGCATGGCGTACATGGCTTCGCGGTAGGTAAAGGTCTCGTTGGAGCGCATATCGGCGTTGTTGGTGTTATAAACGTAATCCGAGATGGCAAAGGGCATCTGGAAGGTGTCGTCCAGATGGTCGGCATAGTTGGTCAGCAGCAGGGCAATGGTCATGTACTTTGTCAGACCACCGGCGGATACCTGCTTTGTGCTGTCCTTATCATAGACGATGATATTGGTATCGGTGTTGACGATATAGGCACTCTGTGCCTGCACCTGATAGACCGGGGTGGGGTCGAACATAGCCCCGGCGGGCAGCACAAGGCAGCTGAACAGGACAGCGAACGACAAAACCAGCGCAAAAATACGTTTCATGTGGACAATTCCTTTAAAAAGCGATAATATAAAACAACAGGCAGCACGGCACAGGTGCAGTGCGCCGGATAAGAACGAGATCACAGCGGAAGGCTGTATTCTTTATAATAACAGGTTTGGCGGGGTGTGACAAGGCTTATTGTGCCGATTTCACATCCGGTCAGGGAGGACAGGAATGGTATATCTGACAGGGGACACCCACGGCGACATCGACCGCTTCAAGCACGGCAAGCTGCGCTGGCTGGGCAAACGGGATACCGTGGTGGTACTGGGCGACTTTGGCTTTGTGTGGGACGGCAGCAAGGAGGAACAGAAAAAGCTGGATTGGCTGCGCAAGCGCCCGTATACCCTGCTGTTTCTGGACGGCAGCCACGAAAACTACGACCTTTTAAAGCAGTATCCCACCGAGGAACGCTTTGGCGGGAAGGTGCAGGCACTGGGCGGCAATGTGTACCATGTGTGCCGCGGCAGCGTGCTGGAATTGGAGAACAAAAAATACCTGTGCTTTGGCGGTGCGGAAAGCCAGGATGTGGAGGATCGGGAACCCGGCGTGAACTGGTGGAGGGAAGAAATGCCTTCGGAGGAGGAATACGCCTTTTGTGAGGAGAACCTTGCAGCGTGCGATTACAAAGTGGATTATGTGCTGACCCACGATGCGCCAAGCAGATTTTTGGATTTTACCGCCCTTGCCAGCGGCGAGACCAACCAGCTGCACAGCTTTCTGGATAAAATTTTGTTGAAGCTGACCTACGACAAGTGGTTTTTTGGCTGCTACCATAAGGATACCCAGCTTTCCACCAAAAGCCGCTGCGTGTTCTGCGATGTGATAAGCATGGGCGAACGGCACGCAAAGCGTTCCGTTCGATAACAGGGGCCGCTGCACCAGCCGTGCAGCGGCTTTTGCATTTGCTGCTGCTTGTGCGCAAAAAACCTCCGGATCAGTTCATGGCTCCGGCTTTCTCGAACATCTGCTGCACCTGCTGTTCCAGCAGTGCGTGCTCCGGCGCTTCCAGCAGCGGGTCGTCGGCCAGCATGGCAACGGCTTCCGCCTGCGCAGCGTGCAGGGTGCGGGTGTCGTTCATCAGGTCGGCGATCTGCAGGGTGGGCAGGCCGTGCTGGCGGCTGCCGAAAAAGTCGCCGGGGCCGCGGGTCTCCAGATCGTACTGCGCCACCGCAAAGCCGTCCGTGGTGCTGCACAAAAATTTCAGCCGCTTTTGTACGTTTTCGCTTTGGTTGTCGCTGACAAGAAAGCACCAGCTCTCCGCTGCACCGCGTCCCACGCGGCCGCGCAGCTGGTGCAGGGCGCTCAGACCGTAGCGCTCTGCGTTTTCGATCACCATTACGCTGGCATTGGGCACATCCACACCCACCTCAATGACGGTGGTGGACACCAGTGCGTCCAGCCGTCCGGCTTTGAAGTCCTCCATCACGGCAGCTTTCTCCTTGGGTTTGAGCTTGCCGTGCATCAGGCCTACCCGGCGCTCCGGCAGCAGGGCTTTGGCAATGTCCTCGTAGTAGCTCTTGACGGCGTTCAGTCCGCCGTCCGGCACATCCTCAATGGCCGGGCAGACCAGATACACCTGCCGCCCGCGCCCGATCTCCTGATCGATAAAATGGTAGAGGTCGCGCCGCTTTTTGCCGGTGATGCAGCGGGTCTTGACCGGTGTGCGGCCCGGCGGCAGCTCGTCCAGAATGGAGATGTCCAAATCGCCGTAGATGAGCAGGCCCAGCGTGCGGGGAATGGGCGTTGCGCTCATCACCAGCAGGTGCGGATTCGCGGCCTTTTCGGCCAGCATTCCGCGCTGCCGTACCCCAAAGCGGTGCTGCTCGTCGATCACGGCAAGACCAAGCCGGGCAAACTCTACGCCTTCGCTGAGGATGGCGTGGGTGCCCACCACAAGGTCGGCTTCGTCGTTCCGGATGGCGGCAAGGGTGGTGCGGCGTGCAGCGGCCTTCATGCCGCCGGTCAGCAGGGCCACCCGCATCCCGAAGGGGGCAAGCATCCGGTTCAGGCCTTCGGCGTGCTGGGCGGCCAGAATTTCTGTCGGGGCCAGCAGCGCGGCCTGATACCCCGCCCGGATGCAGGCCCAGATGGCGGCAGCCGCCACCAGCGTTTTGCCGCTGCCCACATCGCCCTGCAAAAGGCGGTTCATGGAAGTCTCGCCCGCCATGTCGGCCAGAATCTCGCTCACGGCCCGGCGCTGGGCTCCGGTGGGGGAAAAGGGCAGGCTGGCCCAGAACAGGGACGGGTCGGCAAGCTGCATGGGCGCACCGGTGGCAGCGGCACCCCGGTTTTTCATCCGGCCAATGCCCAGCTGCAGAACCAGAAGTTCTTCATAGATCAGCCGCCGCCGGGCTGCATAGGCCTGCTCTTCGGTGGCGGGGCAGTGGATGGCCCGCACGGCATCTGCCTTGGAGAGCAGACGGTATTTTGTCAGCATTTCCGGCGGAAGAGGGTCGGGCAGAAGCTCTGCATGGGGCAGCAGCTGCCGCACGCACTTGGCGATGGCATTGCTGGTCAGGCCCTCGGTCTGGGGGTAGACCGCTTCAAAGGGAGAAGCCTTGATCTGCTCGGCGGTGCGCACCTGCGGGTTGACCATCTGGCGGCGCAGCATCCCGCCGGTAACGATGCCCTGAAAATAATATTCCTGCCCAAGCTGCAGCTTCTGGGCGGCATACGGATTATTGAACCATGTGATCTCCAGACTGGACACATCGTCCCCGGCAGTGATGCGCTCCATCCGCCGCCCGCCCGGCAGGATACGCCCGCCGGGTTTGGCGAACACCTCAGCCCTGACGACGCACTCCACATCGGTGGGCGCTTCGGCGATGGAATAGGGTTTGGTGAAGTCGATATATCTGCGCGGGTAGTGGCACAGCAGGTCGGCCAGCGTCACGATGCCCAGCTTCTCGAACCGCTCAGCGGTCTTGGGGCCAACGCCCTTCAGGTAGCGCACCGGCGTATCCGGGGTGAGGGTGGTGTGGTTTTCGGCGGGCATGGCGGTTCAGCTCCTTTCCAAGCGTAGTATAGCCATTGTAACACGGACCGGGAACAGATGCAAACACTTTGCCTTTGCGCGGCGGCTGTGGTACACTGAACAAAACGGAAAGGGGATAGGATAGAATGGAGATCCGCAACGCGACCATGGACGACCTGCCCGCCATTGCCGCCGTGGAGGCAGCCTGCTTCCCGGCAGCGGAGGCTGCCACGGCAGAGGAATTTGCCGGGCGGCTGGCACACTATGCAGACCACTTCTGGCTGCTGTTTGAGGATGGGCAGCTGGCGGCCTTTGTGGACGGCTTTTGCACCGACACGCCCGACCTGACCGATGCGATGTACGCGGACGCGTCCCTGCATGATGAAAATGGCGCATGGCAGATGATCTTTGGGGTGAACACCCTCCCGCGCTGCCGCTGCCAAGGCTACGCCGGGCTGCTGCTGCAGCGGGCCATTGCAGATGCCCGCGCACAGGGGCGCAGGGGGCTGGTGCTGACCTGCAAGGAAAAGCTGCTGCACTACTATGCAAAGTTCGGCTTTGTGAACGAGGGGGTTTCCGGCTCTACCCACGGCGGGGTGGTGTGGTATCAGATGCGGCTGCGGTTCTGCTCCGGCAGAGGCTGACTGTTCAAAAGTCCCCTATGATACATTGGGGTTTTGAACAATGAAGAAATAGTGCGCAAAAAAGCGCAGCTTTCCGTGGCTTTTGAGCCTTGAGAGAAAATAAACAACGAACACACGTTGTATCTCACATTGTTCAAAAGGCAGAGGGGGGTGAACAGTCAGGAGCCTTGCGGCTGGCAGGGGACGGCGCAAAAAAAATCCCGGAAGCCGAAGCTTCCGGGAATCTTTTGGAGGTGACGACCAGATTTGAACTGGTGGATGAGGGTTTTGCAGACCCTTGCCTTACCACTTGGCCACGTCACCATATTTAGGAGTGAATTTCCACTCCTGTTGGAGCGGCCGACGAGGCTCGAACTCGCTACCTCCACCTTGGCAAGGTGGCGCTC
>ERZ773202.1769-NODE-1769-length-12833-cov-36.371263_pt1 | contig 12833 bp, 10 predicted proteins | sample MGYA00580998_ERZ773202 | MGnify/ENA primary metagenome ERZ773202 (study PRJEB29015, sample SAMEA2737803) | human gut metagenome | biome: human gut; feature: human-associated habitat; material: faeces | place: China | collected 2012 ...
ACCTTCCTTGGTCGCACTGCAATGAATGATGATTTCCTTTATCTTACGCATGATATTGAATATTAATTATTGAAAAATAAGCAGATAATTAAGGGGGATTTCGTCAACACCCCAATCCCTGATAAACAGATTGATTCTGCACGGTAGATGCTTTTTCTTCATCCTCTTGAATTCCTCATCCAACAACTGGCAAAATTCATTATAGCATTTTTCTGATTGCGTAACGATTCCGGTATAATGAGACTTGCCCAGAATGATACTCTTGTTTCTCAGACGTAGCGGACCGTTGCCAGGCACGAAGCGAGCTCTGCGCCTAACAGTACGAGGCACGTAATTGGATCTTAACAGAATAACAGGCTTGATAACAATTTCATATTTTCCTCTTTCATACTTATTTTTCTTCTTTGTCTCCGACACCTTCTTTTGCTTGGTAGGAATGAGAGAAATCTTATAACGTCCTGCTGGCAAATGACGGTTAGGACGTTCTAAGGTGTCACAGAAAATCTTGCCACCTATAACCATTGTGCCATCCACACTCCATGGAGTGAAGCGACGGCGGAATATATTGATGTTCATGATAATTTACAATTAATAATTGATAATGAATAATTGGGTCAAGGCCGGCCATTAAGGCTGATTTAAGAACCGAAAACCAAAATGACCCTTAATGACACCCTCTTTAGACTGTAGGAGAAACTTTCTGATAGCGCATGTCAGGTAATACACAGATTAACCCCTGACGTTTCCAGTTCTTTAGCATCTGTTTTACCGTCTCATGGGTGGCACTTGCTCCCTTAAGTGCAATGCTCTGCTGCTCTGCCTGCTCAAAGGTGAAAGTTACGTCCAGTCGCTCAAAGATGGAATCATTCTTACCTCTGCGACTTCTGTCGTAAGCAGACTGACTGCAATAATTCTTGGATGAGAAAGCATCTTCTATTCGGCTACGAAAGAAGTAAAGCGCATTATCCAACTGGTAGTCAGCCAGCACATCAAAGACATTCAGCATGGCTGGTGTCTGCGTCTTTACGAGCATTCCCTTCCACAAATCAGGTGACTCCTTCAGCTGTTTCTCGGCTCCATTGAAACCATGCTTCTGAATCAGCGTTTCCAGAACCTTGCAGAGCATGATGCAGGTCATCATTCGCATGGTGGTTGGACAGATACGGAAACGCTGGCGGGCTTTCACCTTGTCGTCATTTTTCATCGTTTCCAGTCTTATCTGTTCCAGCCATTCCCTACCCTTATCCTCCAGCTTGGGCAGAACCACCTCACCGGTCAGCAAAGGCAGAAGATGAGCTATCTGAATAATGCGGTCGCGCTGGCGTTCGTTCATCACATACATGTTGTCAGAAAGTGGAGTGAAGGTATTATCGGGCGTTTTTGCCACGATGATACGGCTTTGGAAACCATCCGTATAATTGTTCACTACTCGATAGAGTGCATCTGGCGTTCCGCACATCACAACGTTCCACAAAAGATGTTCTATATGAACATTCACTGCATCTGCACTTCTTGCTTCACGCTCATAGCTTGTTCCGTCGTAAGCCTGTCTCAACATGACTGAAAAGTCGCTCATTGCCGATTTCCACTTCTGTGCTACGGTGTCTGCTTCCGGAGTGAACGAGAAGGCGTGCTTGCCTTCAGTATTAGCCAGTCGTTCTGCAAGGTTGGCCACCGTATTATTTAAAGTAAGACATCTTACAGGCAGCTTTGGTTCTTCCGGTTGCTCCTTCTTATTCTTGGCCGCACGTTTCTTGGCTCGCCATTCATCCTCCTTCTGCTGATACATTTTGTCCATTTCCTTCACTTCCGAAGTCCATGCGTCAATCACGGGGTCAATACTTCCCTTGCCAGATGCAAAATCACCGGCGATGTAGGAGATGAGGTTCAGCGAGTTCATCTTGCCGTGAACGGAAACCTTCACGCCCGTTGCGAGCATTCCGATGGCAGGACAGATGGCTGTGATTACAGGCAGTGCCAGTGCCGGACCCACTGCGCTGATGGAATCCCGAATGCCTTGCGGCAACTTAGGCAGCGCATTATAATAGAACAGATCATCCTTGGCGTTAGCCTCGTCCAGCGCATTTACCAGCGCCTCATTGTCAGCCGCCGAACCACCACCTGCATTTCCTTGCTTCATTCGTTCCTGACGGATGGCAGAGAGCACATCCTTCAGTCGCTTAGGCATTTGCGTGATTTTCTCGTTCAATGCCGAGTTGATGCAAGCCATCTTTTCCTGTTCGGGAAACCCATCGTAGCAGGGAATAATCTGAGCCAGCTGATTGCGGTCAAAGCCACAGATGTGGCGCAGGTTCACAGCCAGCTCAAAGGTCAGCGTATTGCGGTTGGAGCGCATCGGCTCCTGCCCATCATTATACATCTGCCACCACTTCTTAATGATTTCCCCATAAGGAATCCCGAGATAATTGTCCTGAGCAGCAGAAGTAGTTGAAGCAGCAGTTGACGCAGCAGAGGCAGAAGCAGCAGAAGTAGAAATTCTCGAATTCTTTAATTCTTGACTCTTAAAGCTCCCCTGAGGATTCTTCTTGATTTCTTCCTTCCAAGGCTCATAATGCTTGTTTGCCTTGTGCGCCCCTTCCGGCAGTTCCTCCTGTCCGTATCTTTCACGCTCTTCCAGGACCTTCCCTTCAGCTGCCACGGCAGCTTCATCATATTCATCCTTGAAGAGTCGTGGCGAAAGGAAGAGCAAATCTTCATCATCCGATGTGGTAGTAAAATAAACACGATTGATGTCGTGAGCCGAAGTATCCATTTCGCACTTGAGCATCGTAGCAATCCTCACCTGATTCTCCAGAACCGTCTTGCCCTTTTCGCGCTCAAACACCGCATGTCCACCCTGTCGTGCGCTACGTTCCAGCATCAGCAATCCGTACTTGTCCGGTTCCTTCAGCAGCAGTTTGGCAGCCTTGGCGAAAGCCTCCGGCTCATCCATATCAAATCCGAAAGCACCGCTTGGCAGTTTCATTCCCTTCACCACCCCTTGCGGATAATGGCCGGAATAATTAAACTGCACCAGCCTCCGTTTCGCAGCATCGTTTCCGGCACGAGCCAGACGAAGATTCGCCTTCTGCTCGTTGCTTCCACGCAGCTGCTTATACTCCTCTTCCGAGGTGATGGAGCGGGCAACCTTGTGCCCATTCTCCACCTTAATTAAATAACAACTCATCTATCTGTTTCTACTTATCGTTTTAAGTTGAATACAAAAATCCTAATGTTTCAATTGGTAATCCAATACCGCCTCTGCCCCTTCTTCTGCCTCAACAGCCAACGTTCGGGCGATGTTGATTCCCTCATGGCAGAACACCTTCAAGGTAAGCTGAACAGCACCGTCCTTGGTCTTGCTCACACGACCATGCGCCAGTTTCTTAATCAGTTCCGACTGAGTTCTGAGGCGGTGCTGAACCACGAAATCAAACGTTCCGTCAGGCATTTGCTGAGCCACGCCCATCGAACGGAATCGAGGAACCTTATTCACCCCCGATTCCTGAGGACTGAAGAGGAAATACTGCTTAGCATCATAGTAAGCCATTCCACCCAACTGCACATGCTGGCAGTCATTATTATTCACCTGCTGGTTCTGAACATTATTCTGAGCATTGTTCTGAACCTTGTTTACTTTCTTACTCATAATCTGAATTGAATTTTAGGAGAAGAAACATCCGGATTGTTGCGCGCTTTACCATGGAAAATCCTCCTCAGTTTCAACTCAGTAAATAACTAAGAATCTCCGCAATAAGTCTCCAAGCGAAGCCTCCCTTTTTACCTTTTTACTTTTTTACCCTTTTACCTTTTCAATGTCCGTAACCAGAATATCCTGATAAACCTGACCATTGTGCTCATGGGTAGTGAAGCGGAGCGTAACCGCCACCAGCTCGCCCGGAGCATACTTACATTGCGCCATATTGCCCAGCATTGCCGCAGCATACTGGTTCTCATACTTGCCGCCCATCTCCTGGAGAACGATATTGCATTTCATCATCTGTCCGTTCTCACTTTTCTGACTCTGCACAGCGAAGGCCTCGCCCTGCTGCACCACTCTCATAATCTGAGTATACATATTATATAATGTACGAAGAGGTTTTCAAGAGCACCAAACCATTTCAGCGTTGTCTTGTTTCTTCGACGCTGCAAAGATATAATGATTTCCAAACGTAAAAGCAAAAAAAATCCTCCACGAATCCGTTTGGGGGATGTGGGGGATATAGTTTATATTTTTAGGGGATACTATTGGGGGATACTATCTGAACTTTTCCACTCTTTTTGTATTTATCACCGTTCCCGGCTTAGCATACTTGGCGTCTTGAAATTCATCATCCAACTTGTCAGCAATCTCTCTGTAAATGTCACAACATTGTGGCGCATCACAATCAGCAAGTGTCCATTCATTATAGTCATTTTGCTTGAAATAAGAATTTATCTCATGAAAATCGGCCGTAGAACATTTTAGTAAGGTACTGAATGCAGAATTGATCTGGTCAATGAAAAGACGCTGAGTTGACTTCTTCAGCCAATTCTTGTTGAAGAAAACCTTATAAACAATAAACCAATGTTTCTGGGCGTTGAGCGTTTTGTCTTCGATTAAGTCTTTAAGTTTAAGCATCAGCTTGTCTACATCCACATTCTCCTTGAATGCGATGTTCTTGAATACGGCTTCAACCTTCATTCTGCTATGCTCCTTGGCAATCTGATAAGAAAGATACTTATCGAGAAAATCGTAAATATCGTTGTAGGTCTGTTCTTTCTGTTCCAGAATATAAGCAACAATCAGTTTGATATTCCTGCCATTGTTGTGAAATACCTGTCCGAATCGGCAAGCGAAAAGAATATTAGCCCGTTCTACGACAATGGTATTCTTCAGCTGGGTAGCATCAGGATAGATAAGCGCTTCATCCTGGCTGTCCTGCATGTAGATTAGCTCCAATCTCTCCTCATTTTCCTCACGATAACGTTTCAGTACCTTCCGGAACAGGTCTTCGTAATAGGTTTCACTGATGAAGGATTGTCTGAAACCATGAAATCCCTCATCAAGCATGAGGATGATGTCATTGATCATTTTGCGCATTTCTTCTCCTTCATAGTCTTTATAGTTGGTAAGCATAGGTTCCAATTCTATCTTAACCTGATAGAATCGCTCTTTCTTATCATCCAGCAAAGACCATGCAATATTTTCTTTCAACAAATTCAGTAAATCGAAAATATCTCTCACATAATTACGCAAGATTAGTTTCCAGGCTGTTATTACTTCCTCTTTGTTTGTTTCCACTTCTTCTTTGCCCAAAAGGCGAAAGCTGAATTTGAATCGGGCGGCTTTATCTTCCAGCAATGTCAGTTGCTCATCTTGTTCCTCTGTCTGCATATTACTTTTCTAGGTTTAGTTTGTTATGTTGTTTAAATAAGCGGCATGGGGTTCCCTGTAAGTACCAGTATTAAGGTACCTGCAAGAACCTACGACAAGGTACAAACAAGTACTGCCCACGCCGTAGAGGAGTGGACGCCTTGCTGTCACCTTCTTCTTGTCGTTTTTGAATTTTGCAGGTTCTAAATACTGTAGAAGTGCAGATAATCAGCGTCAATATCTATATGTTATTTTTCTTGTTTACTTTCTGTTTCTTACTTCAAATTTTAAAGGGTTTATACTACGTTTTCTTCATCATCCGCCCAGTGGTCGCATTGGCGCATCACGGTTTCCAGCGCCTTTTCTGCACCCTCTGGTGGATACTTATACTTCTTGAGCAGTCGCTTCACCATCACTCGCATCTTCGCCCTTGCCGATTCCTTCCGGTTCCAGTCGATGGTGCGGTTGCGGTGCAAGACTTCCGTCAGTTCCCTGGTCAGTGCCACAAACTCCTCATCGGAGTAAGCCTGGCTCACACCTTCGGGCGTGGAGAGTGCATCATAGAATGCCTTCTCCTCGGGCGAAAGACCCAGGTCGTTGCCCTCTGCCTCTGCCTGCTTCATCTGCTGAGCCATCTTCAACAGTTCCTCTATCACTTCCTCGTTGGTGAGCAAGCCCTTCAGATAGTTGGAGAGACTCTGGCTGAGCATGTCGGAGAAGAGGTCGCTCTGAACCACGTTGGTCTTCTGCTGCTGCTTGATTTTCTCTTTCATCAGTTTGGTGAGCAGTTCCACCGCCAGGTTGCGCTCCTTCATGTTCTTCACCTCCTGGATGAAGGCGTCGTCGAAGAGCGAGAACTCTATCTGGCGGTCGCCAAAGAGATTGATTACTCCGTCGGTCTTCACGCTCTGACGGAGCAGGTCGCCGATGCGCTCGTTGATTTCATGGCGGCTGATCTTACCCTTCTGCGAGAGTTTGAGCATCATCACGCGCAGCGCATCCATGTAGCACACCTCCGCCTTCTGCTGCTCATCCAGAAGCGAACGGCAGAGCGTGGTGGCATTGTGAAGCAGATTGCTGTGCTCCATGAAATTCTTCTTGCGCTGAACCATGGCTGGAGAGCTCAGGAAGTTGGCTCCGCCCGTGATGGCGAGTGCCCGCTTCGAGTTGTCCTGTTCGAAGAAGCCGGAATAGTCGAAACCATGCAACTGGTCTCGGCAGATTTCCATCTCTTCCTTCCATTTCACCTTGGCGGTCTTGGCGATGTCGGGGTCTCCGAAGCGGCGGCGGTCACGGTTGGTGTACTGCTGCATGGCACTCTTCAGCGCCTGCGCAATGCCTACGTAATCCACTATCAGTCCGCCTTCCTTGCCTGGGAACACTCGGTTCACACGGGCTATTGCCTGCATCAGGTTATGACCGCTCATCGGCTTATATACGTACATGGTGGCGAGCGACGGAACATCGAAGCCCGTGAGCCACATATCTCTTACGATGGCGATTTTCATCTCATCGTCGTTGTCCTTGAATTTTCTTGCCAGTTCCTTCTTGTAGGCTTCGTTGCCGATAATCGGCTGCCAGTCTTCGGGGTCCTGGTTCGAACCGCTCATCACCACCTTTACCTTTTCCGTCCACTGGGGGCGAAGTTCCAGCATCTTGCGGTAGATTTTGATGGCGATGCTTCGGGTGAGCGCTACGATCATTGCCTTGCCGGTGAGTTCCTGCGCACGGTTTTCCTCGTAGTGCTGGATGATGTCCTTTACCAGCGTGTCGATGGTAGCGTCTTCACCCAGAAGCACTTCCAGACGGCTGTGCTCCTGCTTCGCCTGCCTGATCTGCTCCTCGGTGGCTCCCTCATCGGCAAGGTTGTCGAACTCATCATTCAGCAGATTCATCGTGTCTTCATCGAGGTTCAGGTTCACCACACGGCTCTCGTAATAAACCGGACGGGTGGCTCCATCGTCCACCGCCTGACTCATGTCGTAAACATCGATGTAGTTGCCGAATACTTCCTCCGTGTCTCTGTCGCGGTCGCTGATAGGCGTTCCGGTGAAGCCGATAAATGAGGCACCTGGCAGGGCTTCTCTCATCTTCTGGCTGAATCCCTTCTTCATCGTCAGACTCTTGTTGTCCCAGTGCTCCTCGCCGTATTGCGAGCGGTGCGCCTCATCGGTCATCACGATGATGTTGCGGCGGGTGGAGAGTGCCGAGTCGCCTTCTTCAAACTTCTGAATAGTGGTGAAGATGATTCCCCCACTCTTTCGGTTACGGAGCAGATTGCCCAGGTCTTCACGGCTCTGGGCGTTCTGAGGTTCCTGACGAAGGAAGTCCTTGCAGCGGCAGAACTGACCGAAGAGCTGGTTGTCGAGGTCCTTGCGGTCGGTTACCACCACGATGGTTACTTCGGGCAGTCGCTGCACCAGCTGGTGGGCGTAGAACACCATGGAGAGGCTCTTGCCCGAACCCTGCGTGTGCCAGAACACGCCGATTTTTCCGTTGCCTTCCACTGCGGTACGGGTGCGCTGCAGGGCTTTGCCCACGGCGTAGTACTGATGGTAGGCGGTAAGAATCTTGGCGTATTTGCCCTGGTTCTTGTCGAAGCAGATGAAGTTCTGCAGGATGTCGAGCAGTCGCTGCTGCTGGAACATGCCGAGGAAGAAGGTGCGATAGTCGGCAAAGAGGGTTGACTCGTATGAGCCGTCTATGGTCTTCCATTCCATGTAGCGGTCTTGCTTGGCGGTGATGGTTCCGGCACGTGTCTCGCTCATGTCGCTGATTACGTTGAAGGCGTTGTAGCTGAAGAGGCTCGGAATGCTCTGCTGATAGTTCTTGATCTGCTTGTAGGCGTCGTCGATGGTTGCATCTTCGGAAATGGCGCTTTTCAGCTCCACCACCACGAGGGGCAATCCGTTGACCATCACCACCATATCGCAGCGCTTGTTCTTATACTCTTCTACTCGCCACTGGTTCACCACCTTGAAGAGGTTTCTTTCGGGGTGGTCGAAGTCGATGAGCCTCATCAGGGCTGTTCGTTCTTCGCCATTCTGCAGGAATCCCACCTCCAGACCGTTTTGCATCCAGAGTGTAAACTGCTCGTTGTTCTGTTCTAAAGTACCGATACTGATGTTGGTGATTTGCTTGATTCCTTCATCCATTGCATCGGCTGGCAGTTGAGGATTAAGCCGTCGCATCGAGGCGACCAAATCGGCACGATAGAAGGGCTCCTTATAGTCGCGCTCCACCTCGTAGCCACATTCGTACGCATAGCCGAGTTCGTCGCGGAACAGGGCAATGAGCGTTTGCTCGTATGCGTCTTCGGTGAATTTCTTGTCGTCTGCCATAATGATATTTTTTAATTTTCTTTCTCGTTATTTTCTTTCGTTGCTCTTCTTATTCCGGGACTTCCAGCTCGCCTGACATTAATCGAGGGAGAAGGGTGTCTCGGAGAGTGGAGAGGGTGCGAGATTCATGCAGATTCAGCTCTATCTTCTTAAACAATCCTTCGACTACTCTATGAAATTGCTCTAGTGCTATTTCAGAAGGAATCAATAATCTGATATTACTAAATGATCTTGTATTGACATTCAATGTTGTCGTTCCACCTCTTCCCATATTTTTCAAAAACTCTTCATTGTTCTTCATATGTTGATATAGGTAGAACAAAGCACTTTTGTTATGAGGAATTACAGTATTAATCTGCTGATTGGTATGAGATGGTTTCGTATTGATTGATACTAACCCTACTGTTGCAATACAGCTAACCATTAAAGAATAAGGCAGAATAAGTTTTTTAATTTGGCTTAAACTACCCAGTTCCGTTAATCTGTCCTCAGAACTCTCCACAAAGACATTTCCGTGCATATCTGGGATTTTTATGAAGGGAATATCACCTCCATAATAGTTACTATTGGTTTTTGATGGAGTTTTACCACAAACAATATTACCCATATCTCCCAAACATCCTACTTTCCATCCTTCCGGAATCATTCCCAATTCACTATCCACGAACTTACCATCCTTGAAAGGCTCAAAGTCAACGAACCAATTCTTGAAAATAGCCTGCGCCATCTCCTCCAAATCAGCATTGATCTTGTTGTTCAACTCTATCTTCCGGTCGAGAGAAGAAAGGATGGAAGCTATGCGGCGCTGTGTTTCAAGATCAGGTAAGAGAATCATATAATCCTCTATTTGCTTTTGTGAGATATGAGGAATCGCAGATCCTGTATGTATAGAATTAACATAATCAATAAATTTTTTACTAAATATGTTATAATACAGATAATCCTGTTCTGCAAGTTCATTATGTCTTACACATGCAACTCGTTGAGCAAGTAATAAGGGTAAATCTTCTTCTTTTATTCTTGCTTTATTTTTCCCCACTCTTGAGCCATCCATTCCTATAACAATATCATTTGCTTGCAAGGAATAATACTCTGTTTTATCGAATGGTTCATTCCAACGCTTATCTTTTTCCGTATCCCATCGAAGATTACCTATTGTCACATTATCTCCACGAACAACTCGAATTCCTTCTTTGGAATATTTTTTTCCGGGAAAGGGAAAACCTGTAATAATGTTGCACACATCCCCCAATCTAACTTCTTTCCACTCCATACTATTTCCTCCCTAATTTCTTTTCCAAAAAACTCTTTCTGCCATAATACCCCCTTTCTGCAAAACTCATCGGAAACATAGAGGTGCTTTCTATAGCCTCATACTCATCCCTCAAGTCTTGAAGAAGATCATTTTGCTGCTTTTGATAGAAATGTTCTTGGTCTTTCTTCTGCTTACGATAAATCATAACAGAAACCACGATAGCTACTATAGAAGCCACTACCGCCAACAAAGAAAAAAGCCCAGAATATTCATTTAAAAATTCCATACTCTACACCTCCCATCCAATTTTCTTCAACTGCAATCTAATTTCCTCTTCCTGCTTCTTGCTTTCCTCAAACAGCTGTTTCAGCTCCCCAGTGAGATTCGTCATTTTTTCCTCGAAAGGCACTCCGTCGCCTTCGTCCTCGGCGATTCCTACGTATCTGCCAGGAGTCAGGATATAGTCTTGGGCGGCAATCTGCTCGGTGGTGCATACGGCACAGAAGCCCTTTTCATCCTCCAGAGTTCCCTGCTGGAAAGCATGGAAGGTGTCGGAAATTTTCTTAATATCCGTATCAGGCATCAGCTCACGCAATTTGCGAGTCACCATCGTGCCCAGATTGCGGGCGTCGATAAACACGGTCTTGCCCTTCTGCGCCTTGTTGCGGCTGATAAACCAAAGACTAACAGGAATGCCCGTACTGTAGAACAGCTGCGAAGGCAACGCCACGATTCCCTCTACCAGGTCGGCTTCGATGATGGCCTGGCGAATCTGTCCCTCGCCGCCACTCTGACTCGAAAGCGCACCATTCGCCAGCACCAAACCAATCTTTCCGTTAGGTGCCAGATGGTGAATCATGTGCTGCATCCACGCAAAGTTGGCGTTGCCAGCAGGTGGCAAACCATACTGCCAGCGCACGTCTTCCTGAAGCGCATTCTGTCCCCAGTCGCTGAGATTGAAAGGAGGATTGGCAAGAATGTAATCTGCCTTCAGCGTAGGGTGCTGGTCATCATAGAAAGTGTCGGCAAAGATATTGCCCAGGTTTGCATCCAAGCCACGGATGGCAAGGTTCATGTGCGCCATCTTCCACGTATCGGGGTTTGCCTCCTGACCGTAGATGCTGATCTTGCGCAGGTTTCCCTTGTGGCGCTCTATAAACTTGGCACTCTGCACAAACATACCGCCGCTTCCGCAGCAAGGATCATAAACTCTGCCCTCGTAAGGCTCCAGAATCTCTACCAGCGTGCGGACAATGCAGGAAGGCGTATAGAACTCGCCACCATTCTTGCCCTCCAGGCTGGCAAACTGCTGCAGACAGTATTCGTAGGTTCTGCCCAACAGGTCTTTCTCCTCGCCAACATCGTGCATTTCTATGTTCGTAAAGAGATCTACCACATCGCCCAGACGACGCTTGTCCAGCTCCGGACGGGCGAAATTCTTAGGCAGAATGCCCTTCAAACTTTCGTTTTCACGCTCAATGGCAGTAAGTGCTTCATCTATCACCACGCCTATTTCCGGTGTGTGAGCAGCAGCACTAATCTTACTCCATCGGGCTTCAGCAGGCACGAAGAAGATGTTCTCGGCGGTGTATTCGTCCTTATCTTCCGGGTCGGCGTATTCGTCGCCCTGCAGCTCCTGAAACTTCTGTTCGAAGCGGTCGCTGATGTATTTCAGAAAAATGAGTCCGAGCACCACACCCTCGTATTGCGAAGCGCTGAGGTTGCCTCTCAGAATATCGGCAGCCTTCCATATTTTTTCTTCAAAACCTATGCTGATTGTATCTTGTTTCTTAGCCATAATATATTTATTTTTCTACGAGCACAAGCTTCCATTTCTCATTCTGCAGAACGAGGGTTCCGTTGTTGTCCGTAATGGTGAATATCTGATTATCTATCTGTATTTTGTTCTCCTTTATTAAATAGGTGTAGTTACCGCAAGGGATGATTTCGGTGGTTGTTTGGGTCACTTTTCCGTTGTCATCGAAGTGGTTCACTTCTTCCGTTTCGGAGAAATAAATGTTGTCTGAGGTAAAATGGCAGGACAAAGGAGTCTCTTTTACGTCGATAAAGAGACTTCCAACGCGCTGATAAAGCTCTGAAATCTGCCAATTATGGGCTAAAAATGTGGTTTCGTAATGAAAAACCTCTGATTTTTCTGTTTCTTCGTCGCTAGAACAGGCGGTGGAAGAAAGCATAAAAAAAGCGACTATTATCATATAAAAATAAGATAATATTCGCCTGCGGATAAGAACATGATGATATTGGACTAACTTTGCCTGAGCAAAATTACCCCCCCTAAAGCTTTGTACAACAAGAAGTTACACCTTTTCATCTTAGTATTGTTATTATGTAGTTTCTAGCTTTTCGGACTATTGCTACGTCAATATTTTGTTAATTGTTAGCAAAGATAATAAAAAGTTGGTAAACCAAAGAATTTTATCACGTTATTTAACGGAAAAATGCAAAATATGGGGGTTAGGAAGGTATTTTACCCCCTCTTCTAAGGGTAAAAAATACCCCTCCTCGGACTCGGAATCATGCACTAAAGGTAGGTATTTTTGACAAATACAATGAATTGGGGATATAAAAAATGAGCACTAGAGCGGTGCAATGTACAGTATTTCGCACCAGAGAATGTAGATTATTATTATACACACATAAATGAAGCACACCTGATATAAACTTTCGTAATTATCTCATACACAAGTAATTTAGAACTATCACATACTCTAGCAAACAACCCATTCAAGCATTACACTTAGTGGGTCATTAGGTCAAAGTCATTTAGGGTCATTATGTTTTCCGAGAGTTAAAAAGTCACTATAGATGAGGGTGTGTCATAAGTCTATGGCGCACCCTTTTCGTTTTTTCTCCTTTTTCC
>ERZ773202.1771-NODE-1771-length-12826-cov-14.709420_pt1 | contig 12826 bp, 8 predicted proteins | sample MGYA00580998_ERZ773202 | MGnify/ENA primary metagenome ERZ773202 (study PRJEB29015, sample SAMEA2737803) | human gut metagenome | biome: human gut; feature: human-associated habitat; material: faeces | place: China | collected 2012 ...
TGCGGCAGATGTCCACGCCGATCTGGACGTGGCTGCCCTCGATCTCGTGATCCAGCGCCTTGCCGATATCATGCAGCAGACCGGCGCGGCGCGCCATGGTGACGTTCACGCCCATCTCGCCTGCCAGCAGACCGGCCACCCAAGCCACTTCCATGCTGTGGGTCAGGGCGTTCTGGCCAAAGCTGGTGCGGTACTTCAGCCGGCCGATCAGCTTGATCAGGTCGGGGTGCAGACCGTGGATGCCCAGCTCCATCACTGCACGCTCGCCCTCGCGCTTCATCTGCAGTTCCAGATCGTGGCGGCACTTTTCCACCGTCTCCTCGATGCGGGCGGGGTGGATACGGCCATCGCCGATCAGGCGCTCCAGCGTCATGCGGGCCACCTCGCGGCGGGTCTGGTCGAAGGAGGACAGGGTAATGGCCTCCGGGGTATCGTCGATGATCAGGTCCACACCGGTGGCGGTTTCCAGCGCACGGATGTTGCGGCCCTCGCGGCCGATGATGCGGCCCTTCATCTCGTCACTGGGCAGCGGCACCACGCTCACGGTGGTCTCGCTGCAGTGGTCGGCGGCGCAGCGGCTCACGGCCTGACCGATCAGGTTGCGGGCGATGTTGTCGCAGTTCTCCTTCAGGTCGGTCTCATAGGCGGCAATGCGCACGGCCTTTTCGTGGGTGAGCTCCTCATCCACCTTGTGCAGCAGCACCTCGCGGGCGTCCTCCTGGCTCAGGCCGGCCAGTGTTTCCAGACGCTCCATCTCCTTGGCGCGCAGGGCGTCGATCTCGGCCAGACGGGCGTCGGCCTCGGCGGTACGCTTCTTCAGGTCCTCTTCCTTGCGCTCCAGGGCTTCGGTCTTGCGGTCCAGGGCATTTTCCTTCTGGTCAATGCGGTTTTCCTGACGGCTGATCTCAGCACGGCGCTGTTTGATCTCCTTGTCGGCCTCTGCCTTCTGGGCATCGACCTCGGCCTTCAGCTTGAAGGCCTCGTCCTTGGCTTCCAGAACCGCTTCCTTGCGCTTCTGGTCTGCGGTCTTGATCGCTTCGTTCACCAGGCGGGTCGCCTCGGCTTCGGCGCTGCCGATCTGTGCTTCGGCGGTCTTTTTCCGGTTGTTGTAACCAACAAAATAGCCCGCAGCTGCACCGACAACACCCACGATCAGGGCCACGATCACTTCGATCGCGGTCATCGTGTTCACTCTCCTTTGTTCTGATTTTTCATTCAGGTTCAAACAAGCAGGAGACGCTGTGCGGCAGGCTGTGGGCAACGATCTATAAGGGAGCCTTCCATGCAAAAAGTGACAACAAAAATCACACGCGCAGGCAGACCCTGCACGGGCATTGCGGCTTTTTTCTATCCGGTTCTGGCTTATATAAAACAGGCGCGCTTCGCCTGTGGAGAAACTCCGGTCATGGGGACGACCTGCACACAGCGTCTTTTATTCCATACTACTAATTATATTACGAAACATTTGCACGCTTGTCAAGGGAAAACCGGCTCCCGCCGCATATTTTTTGTGCACATGGCCGATTTTATGCCGCAAAAACCCCGGTGCATCTGCATACACCGGGGCTCATTCTGCATCATTATTCCAGATACATCCTCCGCAGGCGCATCCGCCGGGCGGGAGTCAGGCCGTACTCCCGGGCCAGATACTCCTCCGCGCTGCCGCACGCTTCCCGGATGACCTGCAGCACATAGGGTGCCGCACCCGGATCCACGCCCGCCTGTGTGCAGAACCGCATCCGCTTGGATGGGTCGGCGGCGATTTCTTCCGCGTGGCCCGCCAGAAGGGCGTCGATCTCGGCCTTGCGGCAGACATTCGTCTGCACAAAGTCCGCGCAGATCGTCTCGTCGGACGCACCCAGCGCCAGCAGGATCAGCATGGCGGCCACGCCGGTGCGGTCCTTGCCGGCAGAGCAGTGGAACAGGATGGGCGTCTCGCCGGCTTCCAGCGCCCGGAACAGCTCCTTGAAGGCCTTGTTGCCGAACAGCATCTGTCGGTACATCCGGTACAGGATGTTCTCGCCCTCCCGGGCGGTGCGCATCATGCGCTCGATGTCACCGGGGGCAAAGCTGATCTCATGGCCGTCGTCGCCGCACAGGGCACAGATCTGCACCAGCCGGGCACCGTCCGGCACATAGTCCGGCTCGGCCTGGGCCTCGGCAGTGCTGCGCAGGTCCAGAATCAGCCGCAAGCCCAGCGCATCCAGCCGGGCACGGTCCGCCGGGTCGGTGAGCCGCGCGGTGCACACGCCGCGCCAGATCTGGCCCCAGCGCACGGTCTTGCCCTCATCGGCCGGATAGCCGCCCAGCTCCCGGAAGTTGGTCGCACTCGCAAAGGGCAGCTGGGTGCCAGGGGCCGGGTGCACCGGAGCGGCAGGCTTTACCGCCGTGCTGGACAGCACCGGGAAGTTGTAGAAGGGCTTGGCCGGACGGCCCCGGCGCGGCGGCAGCGAGGCGGCCCCGCCCAGCACCTCCATCAGGTAGCTGCGCAGCAGGTCGATGTAGGCCGAGGTATAGTCCCGGCGCTGCACCAGCGATACGCACAGCGGGGGCAGGTCCTCCAGCAGCACGTCCCGCACCCGGTCCAGCTCCCGCCGGGCACCGGGCTCGTAGCGGGTCAGGCAGGTGCACAGCTGCTCCTGCACCAGATAATAGGCCTGGTAAAAGCTGGGGCCGATCTCGGCGTTGGGCGCAAACCCGGCCCGGGCACAGGCCGACCACAGCGGACTGAACAGGTCCTGCCGCAGGCTGGGCAGCAGCACCCGCTGCCCCCGCAGGTCGGCCAGCGGGATGCTTTCCCGGTCCCAGAAGGGGTGACCGCGGGGCACCAGCAGGCAGGCAGGGTCGGCCCGCAGGGTGGTGCGGGCCAGTACCGGGGCCGCACAGCCCAGGTCGATGACCAGACCGGCGTCCAGCTCGCCCTGCTCCACGGCATCGGCCACAGCGTCGTTGTCCAGCAGGCGGAACCGCATCTCCACATGAGGGTACTGCTGGCGGAACTTGTCCAGCTGCGTTTCCAGCCCAGGCAGGTAGTCCGGCACCAGCGCCACGCTGATGCCGATGTGCACCGGCTGGGCCGACTGGATCTCGGCCCGCAGGGCGGCCTGCATCTGCTGGAACTGCTCCACCACCGGGGTGGCATGGCGCTGCAGGCTCATGCCGCGGTCGGTGAGGGTGAGCCTGTGGTGGGCACTGAGGAACAGCGGCCCGCAAAGTTCCGCTTCCAGCGCAGAGATGCTCTGCCGCAGCGCCTGCCGCGACAAAAACAGCCGCTGTGCGGCCCGGGTATAATTCATTTCTTCGCACAATACCAGAAAGTAGTGCAGCTGGCGGATGTCCATGGTTTCCTCCTGCGGATGTTTGTCATAAATAAAGAATACCGCCTTTTCCGGCAATTGTAAAGCCGGTGGACCTTCTTCCCGGTCACATTTTTTGCTGCGCTCTGCATTCCGCCGTATCACGCCGTCACATGGACCGCATTTTCCCGGACGGCATCAATGGTTTCCATCAGCTCACCGTTCTCGTCAAAATCCGGCAGGCGGCCGTACTTCATCTTTTTGATGGCCGGGAACACCCGCTGCTGCATGGTGAGGAAAATCTCACGGGAGTCCATATCCTTGAACCTGCTCCACCGCATGGACTGGCCTGCCGCACTGGCGGGGAAGATGTGTTCCATCTTCTCGCCCGCCATGCTCTCAAACTCTTCGGTGGCAAGCTCCTTTTCGTCCAGCGACCGGATGAACATGAGATAGGTCAGCTGCTCGATGCCGGTTTTATGACAGGGTTCAGGACATCCGAACAGACACCGTTTGATATAGAAATGAGGTTCACCCTGAACAAACTGCTTTCCTGCCGCCATTGAGAAAAAACAATCCCCACAGCCACAAAAAGGACTGTGGGGATTGTTTTTATGGTGAAGGAGAAAGAGAATAACGTGTTAACCCTTGTCCGCGCCGGAGGTGATGCCCTCGACGTAGAACTTCTGCATGATGACAAACAGGATGGAGATGGGGATGGACACCAGCACACCGCCTGCACAGAAGAGCGCAAAGTAATTGTTGATCAGGGTCTTTTGCAGCATATTATACAGACCGATAGCCACTGTCCAGTCGGCAGAGACGCCCGAATTCAGGATCATTTTTGCCATCACGAAATCGGTCCATGGAACCATGAAAGAGCTGATGATGGTATAGACCAGGATCGGCTTGGACATGGGCAGAACGACCTGGAAGAACACACGGGCGTCGGATGCGCCGTCCAGCTTGGCGGCTTCCCGCAGGGAGATGGGGATGGTATCAAAGAAGCCCTTGCAGATCAGATAGCCCAGACCGGACGAACCGGCATAGACCATGATAAGACCGGCATAGGAGTTGGTCAGATTCAGATATTTCAGGACGAAATAGACGGCGATCATTGCCAGCACGCCGGGGAACAGGTTGACGCTGACAGAAAGGTTCTGGATCAGCTTGCGCCCCTTGAAGCGGCAGCAGCTCAGCGCGTAGGCTACCATCAGCACAAAGCAGGTGGAGATAACGCAGTTGAAACAGGCCACCACAAGGGTGTTGGTAAACCAGCGCGGGAACTGCGCCACAGAGTCCGGGTGGAACAGAATGTTGACATAGTTGCGCAGTGTGTAACTGGCCGGGAAGAACTGTCGCACATTGATGCCCCGGTCTGTGGAGAAGGAAGTGACCAGAAGCCACAGAATGGGTACCAGCCAGATAGCTGCCAGCAGGGCCAGCAGCAGATGCCGCAGGATGCTGCGGACTGTGCGGAGGATACGCCCGCGGCGCAGCTGCGCTGCGGTCTCTGCCCGGCGTGCCGGAGAAACAGTTGTCTGTGTCAAGAGAACGTCGCCTCCTTTTTATTGAGGAACCGGAAGCATACCAGCGTGAACACGGCACAGATGATGAACACCATAATGCCAATGACGGCGGCCATCTTGTAGTTGTACTGCTCCTGCGTCAGGCGGAACAGCCATGTGACCAGCAGATCCACCTCTTTTGCACTGGAGGAAGCCAGCGCCTGATCCTTGGTGATATAAACGTCCTGCGTGAGCAGATAGATGACGTTGAAGTTGTTGACGTTGCGCACAAAATCCGTTACCAGCGCCGGCCCCTGCACACTGAGCAGATAGGGCAGCTTGATGTGGATGAAGCTCTGCCACGGCGATGCACCGTCGATGGTGGAGGCCTCCAGCATATCGGTGGGAATATTCATCAGCACACCGGTGGCAATGAGCATCTGGTAGGGCACGCCCACCCAGATGTTGATGAGGATGATCATGAACTTAGCCCAATGCTGATCGGTCAGGAAGGGAATGTGGTTCATGTTCTGCCCCAGCAGACCGATGGCCTTTAAAAAATCGGTCACGCCTGCATTGGCCATCATGGTGTTGAAGATGCCGGCGTCCGAGAAGAAGTTGCGCACCAGCAGCAGGGTGACGAACTGCGGCACCGCAATGGTGATGATGAACAATGTGCGCCAGAGCTTTTGGCACTTGGTCTTTTTATTGTTGATGAGCATGGCCAGAAATACGCCGCCGAAGAAGTTGGTGAAGGTGGCAAAGAACGCCCACACCAGCGTCCAGCTGAGCACCCGGCCAAAGGCGTAGCTGAAGGTCAGGCTCAGCGACTGCCCGCCAAACAGAGAAGCAAAGTTAGCCAGCCCCACCCATGTAAACAGGGCGGCGGGAGGCATATGCTGCTGATCGTAGTTGGTAAAGGCAACAGCGATCAAAATGAACAGCGGGATGATGGTGAACACCACCACACCCAGCACCGGAAGGGTGAGCAGGGTAACGTAGAACTTTTCGTTCAGGTACAAGGTGATATCCTGCCGGAAATTGTTGGGCTTTTTGCCAGCGGCCTTCTGCGCCTGTAACGCGTAATTGCTCTGCACCACCAGCATGGCAGCAGCGATCAGCGTTACAATGACCACCAGTGCGATCACGCTGAGCAGCAGGATGGCAAACGAGTTGTCGTAGTTGTTGACCTCGTTCTTTAAGGTAAGGGGGTTGAACTGCATCTCCATCTGCACCGTGCCCAGCGTGCCGAACTTTTTCAGCGCAGGAATGCCGGAAGTGCCCAGAAAATACAGTCCCAGCCCCTGCACCAGCGTTACCAGCAGTGCCTTGATAAGCTGGCCGTGGCCAATGTAGCCCAGACCCCAGACAAAGAGGGACAGCTTTGTAAAAATATCTCCGTGAACAAATGCGTGACCGAACTTCTGAAGGAAATTCGGCTCCCGGCCATCTGCCCGCAAGGGTGGTGTAAGGACCATTTCTGCCACAGAAGTCAACTCCTTTCTTGGTATGCAGAGGGGGTTATAGCAAACAGGATGTTAGGTTGACGCCGATTTCTTGTATTGCGATAAAAAGCGGGCACACCGCATTCTGCTGCGTGCCCGCCGGGAAAAACCGGAACTTACTGTGCCACAGGTGCGGTGATGCCGGCCACAGCGTCATCCACCAGCTGCTGGGTGGTCTTGCCCTGCGTGTCGCCGGAGGCGAGGATCTCGCCCAGACTTGCGGCGGAGCTCCAGTAGTTTGCGCCTACCCGCTGCAGGGTAGCGTAGGAGCTCTGCTCAGCCAGTGCGGCAATGGCGGGTGCAGACTGCACAGCCTCGGAAGCATTGGCATTGATGTTGGAGGGACCCAGCTTGCGGTCGTTGAAGCGCTTGTTCTGGTTGTCCTCGTTGGTGATGAAGTCGGCCAGCATCATGGCAACGCCCACGTTGGCGCTGTGGGGGTTGACGCCCACCAGCTTGTAGCCGGAGAAGGAGCCCATCTGGACCTGCTCGCCGTTCAGGGTGTAGGTCGGCAGCTTGGTGGCGGCGTAGCCCTCGCCCCAAGCCTCCTCGGCGGTGCTGGCGTTCCAAGTACCGGAGATGGCGGCGCAGCAGCTGCCGTCCTTGATGGCAGAAACGATATCAGCATCCGCGCCGGACTTGAAGCCGGGGTTTGCGGCGATATCCAGAATGGCCTGCGTTACGTCTGCGCCGGGAGCCTCGTTCCAGTTGCAGACGGTGTTGATACCGTCATCTGCCAGCGTAGCCACCAGACCGGCACCGGCGTAGAAGCTGTAAATGTACCATGCATCGTTCACACTCATCATGAACTTTTTGCCGGCAGCTGCAGCCTTTTCCAGCATGGTGTCCACGCTCTGCACATCCTCGGCGCTCAGAACGCTTGCATCATAGTACAGGAAATAGCCATTGTCGGCGGTCATGGGGTAGGCGTAAAGCTTGTCGTTCATGGTGGCAGCGCCCACAGAGCCGGGCAGGTTGCGGCTCTTCACGTCGTCCGGGTTCAGCAGCACTTCCTGCAGCGCACCGGCATTCACCAGCTCGTTCAGCTGGTCATCGGCAAAGGCGAAAACGTCTGCGGCAGACTCCGGGTCAGCCAGAACGGTATCCTTTGCGCTGGACTCAGACTGCACGCCGATCTCGATGGTCACGTTGCCCTTGTCCGCATTCTGCTCGATAAAGGCATCTGCCATCTCGCGCAGCATGGTCTGATCCTCTTCTGCGCCCCACATGGTCAGCTTCACATCGCCCCAGCTCTCCGCAGCAGAGGCAGCCGTACTGGAAGCGGCAGCAGAGGAAGCGGTGCTGTTGGAAGAACCGCCGCAGGCGGTCAGCACACCGGCAGCAGCCACAGTGCCCATGGCTGCAAGGAAGTTACGGCGGGAAATCAGCTTTTTCATGATCCAGTTCTCCTTCGTTCTCAATCCGAAATCTTCGGCCGCTCTTTGTTGCGCTTATAAGTTGCGCACATCCGAGCAGCTGTTTTTCTGTACCCATAGGATACCGCATTCTTTTGCTCACGTCAATGGACGAAATTCACGGTATTGTTGAGTTGAAACTGGAAAAAGTGACGGTAAAATTAGGATACATGGGCAAAAGTGCGCAACTTTAGCGCAACCTTTGCCATGCAAAGAGCAAAAATGCCCGCTCCGGGAAAGGAGCAGGCACAAAAAGCGCGTTATTTGATGCTGTGGGAGCGTTCCCTCCACTTGGTAGAATCCCGCAGGATGACCTGATGGCCTTCCAGCTGCCGCATGACGATCTCTTTTCCGGCCAGCCGGTCCAGCAGCATCCGGCAGGCGGTCTTACCCAGCTGCTCTGCATCGTACTGCACCGCCGAAACAGACGGCGTGATGCTGGCAAGCATGGAACTGTCGTACAGGCTGGCCACTCGCAGATCGTTGGGCACGAGGATATGCCGCGTCCGCAGCTCCCCCATGACCTCAAAGGCGATCTCATCATCGCCGCAAAGGATGCAATCCGCCTTCTGCTCCAGCGCAGCCTCCAGTGCATCGAGCGTCTGCCCGGCAGATTCCACACCGGAATGAACGAGCCGCTGGTCTACTGGCACACCAAATTCCGCGAATCCACGCAGATAACCGCGTATGCGATCGGTGTTGACGGCGTAGATGGTACTGCCCACCAGCAGCGCGATCCGCTTGGCGCCCAGCTGCAAAAGGATGCGTGTCATCTCGCAGGCAGCCGCGACCTGATCGTTGTCTGCCTGCGGGATGGTCTTGTCCTCGCTGCGTCCGATGAGCACAAAAGGTGTCTCGTATTGCCGCAAAAGTTCGATGCAGGGATCATCCGCCATGGCGTAGGTCAGGATCACGCCGTCCACCTTGTGGTTGGCCAGCTGCCGCTGCAGCTGCGAATACTCGGTGTTGGAGGCGTAGCAAAGCATCAGGTCATAGCCGCGCTGGTCTGCCATGATGCAGATGCCGCCCATGCACTTGCGCAAAAAGGGCAGATCCAGCGTAATAAAGCGCTGTGGCACGATCATGGCAATGTTGTTGGTGCGCACCTTTTCGCCGCCCTGCGGGGCGGCAGGCTCGGTGCGGGTGCGTCCTAGATAGGCATATACCTTGGCGCGGGTCTCCTCACTGATGCGTCCCTTTCCGGAAAGTGCGCGTGATACCGTTGTTTTAGAAACACCAAGCGCATCGGCCACCTGCTCGATCGTCATTTTTTCGGTTTCCTTTGCAGCCACAGGATATCCTCTCCTTTTCACAGAACTGCGCAACAGTGCGCCACCCCAGCATACCGGGGTAAGCCCGCTTTGTCAAGTATGAAAGCAAACAAAAAGCGTTCTGCTTTTTTGGCAGAACGCTGAAAGCTGGTATTTTGTGCCTTACAGGACCTGCTCGCCGTTTTTCCAGACGGCCGTTCCGTAACGGTTCAGCGCAACACCGCCTACTTCGACCGGATGTTCATTGCAGTTCTGTACAAAGACGAACGTACCGCGCCGCGCGGCCAGAACGCCGTCCGGCAGTGCCTCCGGCCAGGCCGGGGTCAGGCCGACTTCCTTTACAGCGGCACGATAAAATGCGCGATAGAACGCTTCATCGAACCGACTTGCCAGATAATAGGCACGGCCCTCCCCGTAGGAGTGGACAGCCACCGCCGGGCAGTTTGCATAATAGTCCTCGGCATAAACGCTCAGCGGTGTGGCAGGGTCGGTGTCGTTCAGACTTGCGACCTCGCATAGGACCGAAGCCTGCGTTTCCGGCAAAGTGGAATCGTCCATCGGGGTGCAGCGGCGCACCTCGCCGTCATACATCCCGTCAATTTCGGTGCGGCGCAGGCCCAGCAGGTCGGTCAAGCCGTAGGGCGTGTCACCCAGACGGCACAAATCGCTTTCATTCACCACACCGGTCCAGTATGTAACCACGACCGTACCACCATTCCGGGCAAAATCACAGAGTTTTTGGGCAAAGGCATCGGTCAGCAAATAAACCATCGGAACAACGACCAAACCATAACCCGTCAAATCGGATTCCTGATTCACGAACTCCACCGCAATGCCTTCCCGCGCAAGAGCATTGTAGTGCAGCTTCAGCTCGTCCCAGTAGCCCATCCCTGCATTGCGCGGGCCGCAGGAACCTTCCAATGCCCACTTGTTTTCCCAATCGTGGACGATCGCCGCCTGTTTTTCACGGCAAGTCGTTGCAATCTCCGAGAGCACTTCCAGCTTTTGGCCCACACCGACTGTTTCCCGGAAGGGACGGGCATCCTCCCGCCCATCATGGCCGACGACTGCACCATGGAACTTTTCTTCCGCGCCGCGGCTGGCTCGCCACTGGAAGTAAAGCACACTGTCCGAACCATGTGCAACCGTCTGCAGAGCCGCAAGCTCCGCAATGCCGGGGCGCTTCTGTTTGGAGATCGGCTGCCAGTTGGTAAAGCTGGGGCTGGATTCCATCAGCAGGAAGGGCCTGCCCTTCATGGAGTAATACAGGTCGTGCATCAGGGCCGTATCCAACGCCGTTTCTTCCACTGTTTCGCTGGGCTTGTGCCATGTGGGGTAGTTGTCCCAGCTGGCAATGTCGATCTCCTTGGACATTTTGAAATAGTCGATGCCGTCAAACCGGTACATCATGTTTACCGTGAACTTTGCATCCGGCGCAAATTCTTTCACGGTATCACGCTCATATTTCAAAAAATCAATATGCCGGTCACTGACAAAGCGCTTCCAGTCCAGCGCAAGGCCCTGCACGGCATTTTCCCCCTGCGGGGCAGGGCTTTCGATTTGTTCCCAAGCGGTATAGTCGTGACTCCAGAACCGGGCGTTCCACGCCTTGTTCAAGGCATCCAAAGAGCCATACCGTTCCTTGAGCCAGCAGCGGAACGCGGCCTGACACAGCTCGCAATGGCAGTCGCCGCTCATCTCGTTGGAGATATGCCAGAGCAGGACAGCCGGGTCATTGCCGAACCGCTGCGCCAGCATCTGGTCGATGATGCGGACTTTTTCCCGGTAAACCGGCGATGTATAGCAGTAATTCTGCCGCCGGTTGTACAGCTCCCGGACCCGGTCTGCCCGGACTCGGCGCACCTCGGGGTATTTGTGTGCCATCCAAGCGGGGCGGGCCGCACTGGGCGTTGCAAGGATCGTATAGATTCCATTGGCATACAGGTTATGGATGATGTCTGCCAGCCAATCCAGCTCAAATACCCCCTCCTGCGGTTCCAATGTGGACCATGAGAACACGCCCAGCGTCACAGTATTAACGTGTGCCTTTTTCATCAGTTCGATGTCCTGCGCCAGAATATCGGGCCGGTCCAGCCACTGTTCCGGGTTGTAGTCTCCGCCATGAAGTAATCTGAGCTGCTGCATGATAGCGGCCTCCTTTGGTTGCGCAAATTGCGCAACATTTTTATCGGATAAAGTTGCGTTCGATACAGAGTATAGCAAGAACCTCCACAAGATGCAATGCAGCTTTATGGAATTTCGTTGCAATAAGCTGAACGTTTGATGCGGTGCAAGAAACCATCCATGGATGCTTTGGAAGATTCCACAACGTTCATGGGGGATTTATAGGCAGGTTGTCAAAATGCAGAAATAATCCGTATTGCTTTTGATACGGGTTAAGGGCAGAACAAGGAAACTGTTGCAAAATAGCTCTCTGAAAAAAATATGCACAAAACCCGGAACCTTTTCAGGGCCAAAACGGCTCAAAAAGGGTTCCGGGTTTCTGTTTTTGCACTATTTCTTTGCGCAAGTCGCTATCGCATTTTTATTTTGCAACAGCCCCTCTTGACTTATTTCTGAATTTTAATTCGGAAGTTCAATTTTATTTTGACTTAGATTATAGATCGTTTTATCATCCCAGTTTCGTCGGAGAGCAATCTCGGCAGTCAGATCTGTATTATTATAATTGATCGACCATTGTGTATTACTCGTGATATCAGTAGGATTTGGATCCTGGGAAGATGCCTTTAAAGCATTCCATACGGTAGAATTGGTATGTTCTGTTTCTGCTTCAAAAGTCTTAAGAACAGCATCGTAACGTTCTCTTCCGTGTCCGTAGATTCCATTCTTCTGATTCGGAGCAACTTTGTCTTTGTACAGGACAAAGAAATTAGTGACAGCTTCAGATCTGGTGTCAACGAGTTCTCGGGTTTCACTGTCGCAATCGTATTCAATGACTCGTCCATCACCTGAGGCGTCTGTAATGTAGAAATGATAATCTCTACCGGAGGAGGCGAACATATCATATTCTTTTAACAGATCTACTGCTTCCTGTGTGGAGGCAGCACGGTCCAACACGAGGCGAATAGCCAGTGTTGTTGCGATTGTTGGCTTGCCGGTATTCTGGAAAACTGGTTCGCTGTCCAGAGTAAGTACTGCAATAGAAACACCTTTTTCGTTCATACCATCAAGGCAAATGAAAGGAGAGGTCAAGGTGGCAAGTTTTTTCTTCATGCTTTCATCAGGTGTATTGGCAGAAATATTATCAAGTGCCGCGAAGGCTACAGATTTGTAACCATTTTTGGGCGTACAGTACACAAGCATGGCAGAAGTGTCCAGCTTAAAATCATAATTTCGGCCCATATGAACCTGATTCTGGTTATCTGTCATTGTAAACGCAGTGCATCCGAAATCAGGAGCTTTGATCTTAACAGGCAGCAGGGGAAGAGCTTCTTTGATAATTGCGTCGATCATACTTTGGTTGTCTGTGATTCCGTAGTCAATGATCTGATCCAGATCATAATCGTATTTGATGTCTATCTGATAAAGGTTGTATCCATCTTCATAAGAAGTGACTTTCTGAATGGAAGAGAGCGTGCGGAAGCGGGAAAAATAATAGATACAGAAGCTTCCGACAAGGAGAAGGATGATACAGACAATCATAAGGGAGATTCGTTTTATATGTTTTTTCATAGAGCTTCCTCCTTGTCATCAAACCTAGTTATCCTTTCAGATCAAACTGTACGGACAGCGATGCAAGCACTGCATCTATCACTTTCCGCGCCTGGGCAAGCATATCGATCTCCGCCACAAAAGCGATGACCTGCTCGC